>Ga0209187_1002612_pt1 | contig 16587 bp, 11 predicted proteins | sample BantaG_FD_187430 | JGI IMG/M metagenome (GOLD analysis project Ga0209187, IMG submission 187430) | Marine algal microbial communities from Bantry Bay, Ireland - BantryBay_4 metaG (SPAdes) (version 2) | ecosystem: Host-associated > Algae > Red algae > Unclassified | place: Bantry Bay, Ireland... | reverse complement strand
AATCACGCCTGATCAGCGTCAGAATTATCGGGTGTTCGTCTAATAAATCAGACAATTCACGCAGTTGTCGAGCATGCTCGTGTTCAGCGTAGAAATCTAATATACTAAGCTGAGCGTGTCGGCTTTGTCGCATGCGGAAATCCTCTTGGTGTGTGTTTACGTTTTGCAACTCAAACATACCAAAACCAAGAGGATTTTTTACGTTTGTAGGAAAATATATCCCGCTAATTCAAGCAGTTGTCAGTTTATGGACAGGCACTAACTAGACAATGTTGTCGTGTAGGTATGTTCAGCACATGTGGTTTGTAGGCTCTAAACCTAAACTGGCGAAATAGCGCACAATTATCTGCTGAAATACCAATAATGCGTTAAAATGGTATTTTAACGGATTATTGGTATTTCGCCCCACAGTCGGCTCCCAGTACATAGGCTCCCAGAACATAAGCGGGTCCAGATTTCAATTCAGTGAAGCTAACTGATTGAATTTGCTTGATTTGATACTGTCTTTTGCATTCCAACACGTTAAGTCAGCTTCAGCGCCATAATTTTCTTCATATCAAATGGCTCATCATTCGCTGCTACCTGCCTGAAATCGTATTCTCCCTGCAGATTGACATGCTGCCATGTGATTAGCGAACCACTGGTAATGGCCATGAGCATCTCTCGTTGGTCATCTTCATTGCTGATACCAGATAATCGTTGCGACAAATACAACGTATTCCACAACACAATCGCATTCTGTATCAGGACATTGCATGCTGTCGCTATTTCTTGTTCCTCACGACTACCGTCTTGAAACTCCTGGTTGTTGGCGAAGAACACCGCTTTTGAGAATCGATTTGCAAGCTCTACTTTATTGAGCTGCTTCTCGATGCGTTGCCGTAGTTCCAGATCATCGTAGTAGGTCAGAATGAACTGTGTTTTTATTAGTCTTCCAAATTCTTTGAGTGCCTTGTATAAAGGATGATCGCTGGCATAAGAGCTGAGTCGCTTAAATAACTGAGATGCACTGCTATGGCGCAATTTAATCGTGGTCATGAACCGTAGAATATCATCCCAGTGTTTCAGTATTAGTTTCCGGTTGATGGTGCGGCTCGGTACGATGACATCACCTCGACGCCGATGTGTGGCCTTGCTGGAGAACCCGTAGAGCTGTTGGCTTCCCATCCTTTTGATACGTGGGGCAAAGGCCGTATCAATCATATGTGTGGCAGCAAAAATAGCCTCGGAATAAACATGAGTGTCCGTTGAGTGGATGTCACTTTTCACAACATCATTCTGCATAAGCCCATCAATCACGTAAGCCGCCTCACGTTCTGAAGCACTAATGACGGTTGAATGGAAGAGCGTATGCCGCTCGTCAATGAAGGTGTAGACAGTCACTCCTTTATCTTTGCCAAAATATTTGAACGAATAATTGGCATGTAGAGAATCAACGGCCACGTTGAGCTTTCGGCCATCACTGCTGGTATGTAGCTGATCCGGGTTTTTTTGAAACGCGCTGGCCAGTGCCAGCTGGTTCATTGATAATAGTAGCTTCGCGTTGGCGGCCTGAATATTCTTCTGCGTAAAACACCAGGTTACCGTATTTTTCAACGTACTTTGATTGATCCCAAGAGAGATCTGTGACAACTTGTCGATGCCGATATTGCATCCCTTGCCAAGGATTCCGGCGAGAATCGTGTCAGCGTTAGCCTTGAGCTTGTGGTGTTTGGGGCTTAAGTGCTTGAAGCAGGCTGTGAAATCATTGCGTTGATTGATCTGACGCAGTATTTGTAACACAGGTACGATGCCGTTCTCTGTCAATACCTGGCCGACAAAGCCATCCTCGCTGTACGGTATGGCTGGTGTACGTATTTTAATGCTTCCGTTCTCATCAACACTCAGGTGTTCATTCTCACCCGACAGGAATCGTTTGTTTACTTTTTCGTAGCCCTCATCAAGCGCTGATTTCAACGATATCAGGCACGCATCGCCGTCGGCAAACTGATCCAGATTGGACATTGTCAGCATCCGCTCTCGCTCAGCAGACCAGCGTACCGCTGGAATAAGATAGTCCTGTATTGCGCGATAACGATAGGAATGGAGCAGATTCAGCTTGCCTGCACGTACCGCTGTTGCTACCGCCTGGAACAGCATAATCTTGTACAACGAGATTCGAAAGGTCTTGGTATCAGCAAACAGTGCCTGTTCGCTGGTTGACAGGAATTCGAGTGGCGGCCGTTGCCCTAACTGTCCGTCAGTGGCCTGGAAATGCGAAACAGCGTTGAAGATCGGGCTTTCTGACGATGATTTATCGAAAACCAGTGCTTTCAATATCGACGAGGCTTTGCGCTGCAGCCGCACAGATTGTCTCTCAAGACTATCGTAAGAGCGTTGCGCATCAGTGTGTTGGTCGAGCTGCCGCCCATATTCATTTAGCTTCTCAATGTCCTGAGTGCTCTGGATTGCCTCATAGTCGTTTAACAATTGTTCGATTTTGATCAATCGTTCAGAAGGCTCGCCCTGTTCACTACGTACCACACGCGTAATTTCGTCCAGCAGGTGTCTGGCCGTTTTTTGCGCTTTGTTGATGGCGCGGATGGCTTTTCGTTGATCGGAACGCCGTTCCAGATCACCCCGATCTTCTTGCTTTCGGGCTGCATTCACAGCAGAGCGTGTACTACTGAGCAGGGTATCCATCAACACATCCTGGCGAATGCAATACTCGTGTTTGATGAACGCTAACAGATACAAATACCGTTTGAAGCGATTGGGAAACTGCTTTAGTTGGCCCAATGTCGCTTTCTTCACCCAGGTGGCGTAGTACTCCGTCGCGTTTTCACTGATTTCCAACGCCGTGTAGCTCGCTTCAAATTGTTGAAAATACTGGGCGTATGTCTGACAGGCATCTACATTTCGTTGTATATCCTTTGTTCGCAGCGATTGGTTGATAAGCTTTATGTCACTCAGAACAGGCCTGAGACCGTCGGGGCTTACGAGCAAGCTATCCAGCGAGTCGCAGGACGTCGAATTGAGACTTCCCTCAAGCTGATTGAGTAGTGCAGATTCAACGATATTGAAACTATCGGTGATCACCTGCGCCAGCTGATTGTGTGACGGTAACTCGATGCGTTGTTGCCAACAGAAATTAACTGCTGCTGAAAAGACTTCTTCAGGCTTTATTTGCTGCTGCGCTTGCAGTTGCACGTGCTCAGCAATGAGTGATGCATTGGCTGTATTAAAGGCGGTCCAGTCCAGCAGGTTCCGAATCAGCGATTGGTGATGTGTCATGCTAGAAGGTCGATACTCACTGAAATCGATGGCCTCGGATAAGCCTAGTAATTCCATAACATATCTGATATCGCGTTGGCGAAAATCAGATCGCTCGAAAAATTTGCCCGAATGCTTAAAGTACCCGAGCTGAAGTAAAAACCCGACTCTGGTGGTTGGGGTTCGAAGACTTCCCAGCGTCTTGCGGATATCGTCGGTAACGGCAAAGTAGGCTGGTCGCTGTGCTTTGGTAAAAACGGGTGGCGAGTCAAATTGTCGCTTTTCAGCCGATGTCAGAAAGGTGAGTTGTGTCATAGTCGCAGGAATGCATTCGAATGAGGGACTAAAAATTGATCTATAATCTCCACTAACTGTGATTATACTTATAACCAATGTTTAGCGTATAATGCCAACGTATGCCAAAAAAGTCTCCTAGTGCCAGTATGAGGCGTGCGCCACTGGCGTGTTTTGACACAGTCAAACACATTGACAGCATCGTAGCGCCATCATATTTGACAAAGACACAGCGCAGTGACTTCGACATGGCCCGAAGCTTCCTGCAGGCTTATACCGGTAGCCTTGGCACGTTCAACAGCTACCGACGAGATGTGGAGCGCCTCCTGCATTGGACCTGGCATATCGCGAGCAAGATCCTTGAAGATCTGAAGCGCGAGGATATCGAAGCATTCGTTGGTTTTTGCCAGAAACCGCCTGCGGCCTGGATTGGCACCAAGAAAGCACCTCGGTTTAAAGTCGTCGACGGCACTCGAGTCTCCAATCCGGAATGGCGACCCTTCGTGGCTACCGTGTCAAAATCAGCATTCAAAAAAGGACATCTACCAGACAAGGCTGCTTACACACCTTCCAATGGGTCTGTAAAAGAGCTACTGGCCATTATCGGCAGTTTCTTTCAGTTTCTGCAAATGGAGGAATACACAGTATCGAACCCAGTGGCGTTGATTCGTCAGAAAAGCAAATTTGTGCAAAAACGTCAGGGACAGACCACTGTGCGCCGACTCAGTGATCAACAATGGCAGACGTTGATTGACACCGCTGAACAGCTCGCAGAAGAAGATCCGGATGCTCACGAACGTACATTGTTCATGATTTCAGTGTTGTACGGGCTTTACTTACGAATTTCAGAATTGGCTGCCAATGATCGATGGACGCCGACGATGAATGACTTTCATAAAGATCATGAGAATCGATGGTGGTTTACAACGGTTGGCAAAGGCAACAAAGAACGGCAAATTGCGGTCAGCGACACATTGCTTGCAGCATTGAAGCGCTGGCGACGCTATCAGGGCATGAGCGCTCTTCCCTCCCCGGCTGATCGTGTACCGATATTTCCATTGCGAAGAGGTCAAGGCGCGCTATCAAACACCACTCACGTGCGGAACATCGTACAGCTATGTTTTGATCGTGCCATAGGAAATCTAGCTGAAGAGGGCTTCAACGAAGATAGTGAAGCTATGATGGATGCCACAGTGCATTGGCTACGGCATACGGGCATCTCAGACGATGTGAAACGGCGACCCAGGGAGCATGTTCGGGATGATGCGGGACACAGCTCTAGTGCGATTACTGATCGGTATGTGGATATTGAGCTAAAAAAGCGGCACAAATCAGCCAAACGAAAGAAAATACGAACTGGCTGACTGCTCACACCTCTACCCTGCTCGCTGTTGACCTGGCCTATTCGAACTTCGCGATTCGCTCAAACGCTTCTTCAAATCGAGATAATGAATCTCGTATTTTCGGGCTGTCTCCGTCTAAGAACTCAGGATTTCGAATCAAATATGATGCAGGAGTAAAGTGATCAAACATGGGGATCGAATCAGGTAATAACTTAAAGTATGCCTCGACTTTCTTGACCAAACGATCAGTTGAATCCGTAGCGTTAGCAAGCTTTTTTGCAGTTAGCTTATGCCGCCCTTTCAGTTCGTATGCAGCATTGACCAAGTCTATAAACAACGCTGGGGCAAAAAAATCTTCAATATCCGCTTCTTCCTGATCTGCTATCTCTGTGGCCAGAATAATACGCTCAGACTCCAGCAACTCAGATTTGTAGATTCCCTCGAGTTTGCGTTTCTGGCCCCTGTCAAAATCTGTAAGTACCACGGTATTTAAGCGATTCCCATAGAATAGTCTTACGAAAGGAAGTATTTTATCTATTCCTCCAGACGGACAAAGCGCCCATTTAGGATTAAGGTGAAAGCGACTAAGCTCCTGGAGCTTGTTAGAGAACGCCTGAAGGTACAAAATATCACTTGGGCCTTCGACCAACACAGTATCTGGAGCAACTATCAATCCTTGCGTTACTTCAAATCCTAGTACCCCAAAAATCGGAAAATTCGTCTGTGGGTCGGTTGTTAGTACATCTGAACGAACTTTGGTGCCTTCCGAGTACGGTCTTCCTCGATCATCCCGCAAAACTACATCCTCAACCGTGCGGACGCTCAATAGATTGTCGGCAGGAACCATAAACGGGGAATGCGTGGTGTAGACAATCTGGTGATTTGGCTCGAGTTGCTCCTTGAAATACATAAGCAGATCTTTCTGTGCAGTTCCGTGTAGTGTCAATCCAGGCTCGTCTAGAAGAATTACTACGTTCCCTTTCTTTTTCTTTATCTGCGCGAATTTTACGAGAAACGAGAAAAACCAGATGAAACCCGCTGAGCGTTCCGAGAAGGGAACGGTCACTCGGTGAAGCTCGTTTTTCACTCGCGCACGCGCGATCGCGCCAGAGTTAAAAGGAGGATCATCCCCCTCCTTGCCTTCATCAAGTCGAACCTCGATACTAAGTTGATCGTTCTGAGTCCAGTATCGAAAAATTTGGTCTGTTATCCGATTAGCCGCAGCTTCGCACTTTGCATTCAAGTTTTCAAATTGGTTGGCGCTCGCTAGCTCTTCCAGAGTCGTGCCAGAATATTCAAGGAAGTCTAAAAAAACCTGGTCTCCCTCGCTTATTTCGCCTGCAGCTCTGTCTTTAGCCAGTTGTTCAATCGAGACTTGCCCAGACATACGATCATAATGCGAAAAATACAGAAACTCTGGCATACCATCGGACACGACATCAATCGCCGCTTTCACTGCGCTGCTGTCTCTAAATTCTCTTACGCACTCCACCAACTTGGCCTGAGCATCCGACCGTGCCTCTAGCTTGTCGAGCTGCGCAGCTGCAAGTACTGTGGAACGCGTAGAAGAAATAGGCTCAGATTCATCATCAGTCAACTCTAAGGTTTCTTTCAAATTGCTGAGAACAGTTACTTGGTTAATTGGCATACTCCACGTAGTGCTTGTGCTTCCGTATGACTTCGATACATTAACTCGCTTCCCAGTTATAGCATTCTGACCAAATTTATCTACAAGGGCCTGAACCTCTTCATCACTGAGTTCCCACTCTGTCTCAACTACCGTAGCTTCATCGTCGTCATGACGATCTTCGTATTCCGCTAGATATCGCCTTGGGTAGTTTTCTGTTTTATCGTACTGCTTGAATTTAATGTCCGTGGACTTTAACCCCTCAAGTGCTTTTAGAAAGGCTGTTTTTCCTGCTTCGTTTTTTCCCACGAGGCAGGTGTTTGGACCTATTGGTATTTTTCCAGAATCAATTATATTCCTGTAGTTTGTTACGCAGGCGTTGATCAACTTCATGCCGCTCTATTTCCTTCACTAAGTTATGACCATTGTATCCCGTGTACACCGGCGATATTTCTGCAATTGGAGTTTCTTCTGACGGCCGTATCGTACTCTGCGCTCGCTAGCTCCATTGTACGGTAGTAGTTCATCTGCAAAGGAACCTTACAGTCGATACCAGAAAACTAAATATGGACTATCAATTACCCACGGCAGCGGTAATATGCGCATACGATTCTCACGTAAACTGCGTCTACCGATTTCCTGTTTGCAATCGCACGAGCCATCTAGAAGAGATTAGACAATAAAATACCAACACCCAGGCGCTGCTGAAAGTGATCGTAATCAATCAGTGCATCGCCATAGCCGTTGAAGTACTGCACCACACCTCGAAATCGACCGAATAGTGGGAAGCTCATTGCCAATTCTGCGGCACCCTTGCCGGTAGAGAAATTGTTACGTAGATTGGCTGAGAATTCATACCGGCTTCCTCGCCATCCCAGCAGCAGCTCACCATGGCCCATGAAATCCAGGATATCCGGGTTATCATCGCCTTTGGGGTTGTTTGGTGTCTCCTTCGCGTCTTCAGGCAGGCGATACCAGGGACGTATAAATCCAAAAAGATTTCCTTTTTCAATCAGAAATCCAGTGTACACACGATTCCAGCTGCGTGAGAAACCTTGTACCTGACCATTGGACTGATGCTCTAGCCCCAGTACGGCGCTGGTCGACCCACCGAATGGTTTCCAAGCCAGCGGTACGAGATAGAACACCTCCGGCTGATAGTTGGTTTCCCGAAAGGGGCTAGAGACGTCTTTCGAGTAGAGCTGCCACCAAGCCTCGAGCGTAAAGCTTGCAAACAGTGCATCGTTACTGAACAAAAGATCATTCTCATTCAGCTGTACTTTCAGGCTTAGCTGAAACTTCACCTCCTCTGAATTCAGATAATCGGGTATGTCTTCATTGATCTGTTCGTATACATCGGTGTTCAGATTGGAGGTATAGCTTACCGGCAACACATAGTTTTGTTTGTGTGTTGACACCACATACGGGTTGAACGCCGAGCGGCGTTGTTGCTCAAGCCTGCCGCTTACGACACCGGCATTGTCGTTCTGTTCATCCTGTGTTGGTTCATCAAGCGGATGTGCAAGTGCTTGGTTGTGAACAAGGAGTAATAACAGCATCGCCACGAGCGAGAGGCTGCACCCTGTAGAACAGTTAATCAGGTGGTGACTGTTAGATTTCAGACTCATCGATGCGTTCACCGTTGTCGGTTTCTGGGTGCGCCCAATTGATAATTGATGAATAACCCACCACTTACCTGCATAGCGTTACCTCGATTATCAATCAATGACGAATCAGCAAGTTCATCGCCCAGACGTTCTACCGCGAGTGTGCTCAAGATCGAAAGCTTTCGGCTGAGCGGGAGAATGAGCGCGCCGTTCAAACCGACTGCGACCACACCACTATCCGGGCGATACGCAGTCAGGCCGCTGGACACCGCTTGCGCTTCGCTTACACCGACCAGCGTATTTATGGCTGACTCATCACCGATGCGCAAACGCATACCACCCGACACAATCAAGGGTGGTCCCATAGTGCGTATGCGGCCTGAACGACGAATTCCGATCGAGAGCAGACTCTGTGATTCATCCGTGAATGTCTGCTGTACCTGAGCATCCAATGACCAGGCGTCGAGCTTATATCGCGTGAACAAACGAACAGCGACCGCCGTGTCCGTCTCAGCCAGACCAACAAGATCATTGGTACCATCACCAACAATCCGCAACGGGCTTTTCCCATCGGTATCTCTACCCAGTGATGGTGCCAGTGCCAGTCCCCACTGCCAGTTTTGTTCAGGATTGACCGTGTACTGCACGCCTTCCAAAAACCCGATCGACCAATGCGCGCCATCGCTTGCACGTACCGAGGGCGCCAGAATCAGCTGGTTTGCATCATCGCCTGTGTAGTTGGGTGTGGTTAGCACACCAGCACCGAGTGTAAACACCCAGTCACCGGCTTTCTGATGCCCATCGTGCGCGTTTATCGATCCCGACGTGAGCATGCAGCCCAGCAGCAAGCACAGAGCAGCTGGGCTGAAGACGTCATCCAGATTACGCATCACCCGATATGCTCACTGTAGTGGCGGCAGTCGGTTTGTTTGCTCCCAAAACATTCACTAGCATCCGACGCGATCGATCCTTCATCGAGTTGATTACGCTGAACAAGGAGGGAACGAACAACAGTGACAATAAAGTTGACACCAGCAATCCACCAATAACGGCAATCGCCATTGGCGCTCGAAACTCACCGCCGGTGCCGATGGCCAACGCACTGGGCAACATGCCCGCTGCCATTGCAATCGTTGTCATGACAATCGGCCGTGCACGTTTATGCCCGGCATCGATCATGGCATCCGCTTTCTCAACACCACCTTTCATCGCGTCCAAAGCGAACTCGACCAGCATGATCGCGTTCTTGGTCACGATGCCCATCAGCATCAGAAAACCGATCACGACCGGCAAACTGATGGCGTTGTTGGTCAGAAACAGGGCGAAGATTGCCCCGCCAATGGCCAGTGGAAGCGACAACAGGATGGTGATCGGTGTAATGAAGCTTGAGAACAGCAATACCAGAACAACATACACCAGCAGAATACCCGAGCCCATGGCCAGCCCGAAACTGGCAAACACATCACCCATGACCTCAGCATCGCCTGCTTGCTGAATGGCCGTACCTACTGGCATATCGTTCACCAGCGGTAACGCGTAAATGGCTTCTACTGCATTGCCCAACGGCACACCCGACGCAAGGTCCGCTTCGACGGTGACCAGCACCTTGCGATCACTGCGTGACACCTCACCGGGACCTTCCGAGAACGCAACATCAGCGACCGCCCCTAAGGGCACAGGTGTACCAGTATTGGTCGGGATACGCAGGTTAGCCATCTCAAACAGATTTTCACGCACCGATTCCTTCATGCGAACCGCTATGTCGAGTTGACGCTCACCGGCATTAAATTTAGCAAGGTTGTCCCCGGCATCGCCTATCGTTGCCACACGAATAGTGGAAGCCAAGGCACTGGCTGTCACACCGAGTTCTGCAGCAATGTCGGACTTTGGTGTTATCTGAATTTCTGGCTGTGTAACTGAGGCGGATGTGGTGACATTGCGAATGCTGTCCAGCTCACGCATATCAGCGGCCAGCAAACGAGCGGCTTCACGTACGGCATCACCGTTATCACCCAGTACAGAGATCTGTACATCGCGTGTACCCCCCGCGTTCAGATATGTCAGCTTCACATCGGGCGTGTCTTTCAGGCGCTGCTCAATCACACGCTGAAGCACTTGAGCCGATTGCTCACGCGAATCACGCGGTCCCAGATCAATGTCAAGCTTTGCATTAGTGATACCGCCCTGAAATGCGCCACCATCGACAAACACACTGCGTACCTCGGGTATCTCACTAATCTGCGACGAGAGTGACCGAGCCACCACCTGCGTATCCTGCAAAGTTGACCCCGGTGGCAGCTCTACGCTTACCGACGCGCGTCCTTCATCAGTCACGGGTACAAACTCACTGGGCAGCAAGGTAGCTGAGAAAATCGATAATGCGAAAATACCCAGACCCAGCATCAGCGTGATAGTACGATTCTTCAACGTCCAACGAAGAATGCGCAAATAAGCCCGCATGAGCGCACCGTCTTTTTCAGGTTCGCTGTCCAGCTCATCCTTCATGAAATACGCGGCCATCATCGGCGTGATCAATCGGGCGACCAACAGGGAGAAAAGCACTGCCACCGCTACGGTCAAACCAAACTGCTTGAAGTATTGCCCAGCAATACCGCTCATGAAGCTTACCGGTGCAAAGACGGCCACAATGGTGAAGCTGATGGCAATGACCGTCAGACCGATCTCGCTGGCAGCTTCCTCAGAGGCCTCATAGGCAGGTGTACCCATCTTGATATGGCGAACAATATTTTCGATCTCCACGATCGCGTCATCCACCAGGATACCGGTCACCAACGTAATACCCAGCAAGCTGACCGTATTGAGCGAAAAGCCGAGCCAGCTCATCACAAAGAACGTGGGGATGATCGATAACGGCAAGGCGACGGCTGTGATGATAGTGGCACGCCAGTTGCGCAGGAAGATGAAAACAACAAGGATCGCCAAAGCCGCGCCTTCATACAACGTCATCATGGCACTTTGAAAGTTACCTTCAGTGTAAACAGTGGCATCGTTGATCAACGAGATGCTCACATCCGGATAGCGTTCCTGCAGTTCAGTCAGCTTTGCCTTGACGTTATCACCCGCAGTTAAGTCACTGGCCCCAGTCGATCGCTTGACGCCAAAAGCCACGACAGGTTTGCCATCGAACAAGGCAAAACCACGTGCCTCACTCGCGCCATCAATCACTGTACCCAAGGCATCGAGCCGTACGGTACGTCCGTCACTGATCGACAGCTCGGTTGCCGCCAACTTCTCGATGGTATCCACGCTACCCAACGCGCGAATTGTGTATTCCTGACCTGCCAACTGACCACGCCCACCACCCAGATTCACGTTGGTGGCACGTAGTTGACTGCTGATCTCTGAGGCGGTAATACCAAACGCCACCAGACGATCCGGCTCAAGCTCTACCTTGATCTGACGATCAGCACCACCCAGACGTGACACTTCACCAACGCCTTTCAGGCCCTGCAGCTCGCTCTTGATGACATCGTCGACAAAGTACGAAAGATTCTCGATCGAGCGTGTATTGTCTGAGACGGCATAGGTCAAGATAGGTATGCCGGTCACATCCAGTCGTTTGACCACGGGCTCGTTGGCAGAGTCCGGCAAGCTCACACCTATCACGGCATCCTTCACGTCGTTCAACGCCCGATTGCTGTCGGTCTCCAGCGTGAACTGCACCATAATGGATACCGATGAATCACTGGCCGTGGAGGTCACCTTGTCTACGCCATTAACGTTCGACACCGCATCTTCGATTGGCCGCGTGATCTGATTAGTCAGCTCCGAGGGGGCAGCCCCTGCTTGATAGACGCTGATCTGCACGATCGGCAGATCGATATTGGGGAACTGGGTAACGGGCAAGCGATTGAAGCTCACCAGACCGACCACACATAGCACCAGGAACAGCGCCAGTGCAGGGACAGGGTTGCGGATTGACCAGGTAGACATGTTCATGGCTTATCAGCCGCAATAGCTTCAGAGTTGTTTTGTGTAATAACTGCGCGTACCTCATCCCCGTCGATAAAGAACGCACCAGCACGTGCGATGACTTGCTCGCCACCTTCAAGACCTTCAAGAACCTCGCGTGAACCGTTCGCCGACAGAACGCCCGCCGTCACTGGACGCGTTTGTACCACGCCATCAACCACCAGTTGTACATGGGATGCAAGCCCCTGAGTCAGCACTGCACTGGCAGGCACCGTAATCGACTCATGCCGATCGATGATGATCCAGCCACTGGCTGAAAGCCCCGCTTTTAATGACGGATTAGCCGATAGAGACAATCGCACCGAACCCAGACGGGTTCGTGGATCCACAGTTGGTGGAACCAGGCGAACCATGCCTGTCACACTGCCAACGCCTGCGACATTCACAATCGCCTCATCACCCTTATCCAGACCACCCAAAGCAGTTTCCACGACCTGAACCGCGACTTCCAGTTCGCCGTTTCGAATCAGACGAAACATCGGTTCGCCACCACCACTGGCAATCTCGCCAAGTTGAGCGTTTCGGGCTGAGATGATGCCTGCGACAGGGGCCGTGATCTCTGTGCGAGCCAAGGTAAGCTTTGCCAGATCGCGTTGGGATTGCGCGGAGGTACGCTGTGCTTCGGCCACATTCAGTCCGTCACGTGCCGAGGCAACGTTAGCGCGTGCCGAGCTGGCAGCGGCTCTCGCCTGCTCCAGAGTCGCCTCGCTGATGTTGCCCGATTCGCGCAACCGCTGATTGCGTTGCAGATTGGCATCCGCCTCGGTCAGCGTGGCGGTTGTGGCATCGATCTGGCTCTTTGCCTGGCCAATGGCGGCGTTTGAGCGTACCAGTTCAGCCTCTGCCTGCGCCAATTGGGCAGAAGGTGCTGAGTCATCCAGGCTTGCCAGCACACTACCGGCTTCGACCACGTCACCAACCTCCACTTGGATGGCTTCAATGGCATAGCCATTGATACGGGTATTGATGAGCACTTCTTCGGCTGCTACCAAAGTGCCGGACACCGAGATACGGGTTTCTACCTCACCGAGCGTGGCGGTGGTGACTGTCACCACAGGAGACTCGGCAGCATTTGCATCTTCCGACTGTGCGTGTAGAGGGTGTGCTATCAGCGCACCGATCAGCGCAAGCGCGATCGGTGTCATCGTTCGTGTTCGAGTCATGAGCAAACAGGCTCCAGAAGGGTAAAAAGGTGAATGAGTGAGTTGTATGAAACACAGTGAGCCATTAAGGCTCTGATCTGTCCTGATAACCAAACCATCGACGGTTGACCGCATCGAAGTGCAGATCTGGCTCATAGGGTTCGACCGGAATCATTAGCGTGTCAGCTTGTAGGCGGCCCGTTGCGGCAAGCAAGCTGTAGCTGGCTACAATCGTGTCGCGTTCAGCATTGATCGAGGCTAATTCGGCCGCCAGTACATCCTGCTGAGCATTGAGCACGTCCAGGGTGGTCGCTAAACCGACATCTTGTTCGTTGAGCTTGCCACGGCGCGCCAACTGTGCCGCCGTTATCTGCGTCTCGGTAGCACTCTGGGCAGCACGGGCCGCATTAAGCTGAGCCCAGGCTGATTCAACTCCCGACTGGAGTTGCACGCTGATCGCCTCGGTCTGCAGATCACGTTGAACAACCAGCTGATGTGACTGGCGCACCCGAGCTGATGCCAATCCCGCCTGATAGAGCGGTACGCGAAGTTGCAACGAGACGGAGGTGTTTGTGCCGTCCTGACGCCTGGGATCGACTGACGGCAGATCATCCTCAACGCGTTCGACCCGGGCCGATAACCCGAGTGTTGGCCGCAACGCACCCCGTGTTCGATTCACATCAAATCGGGCAGCCTCACCCAACGCCTGGACAGATGCCAGACGTGGATGTGTTTGCAGCGCTGAATCAATCGCTCCCGGCAGTGTGGTAGGTAGCAACGATTCAGGAATTTTCACACTCTGCAGCTGCGCTGGGGCCTTACCAATGATTTGGCGATACGTTGCCTCACTGATCGATTGTTGTGCCTGCGCACGCGCCAGCTGTGCAGTGGCATCTGCTTGTCGAGCCTGAGCTTCAGCGATGGCCGTATTGGTGTCTTCGCCCACGTCAAATCGCGTTTGCGCGGAGCTGACTTGTTGGTTCAGAAAGTCCAGATTTGCCTCACGAATCCCCACCACATCGCTATCACGGAGCACGTCAAGATAGGCCGTTATGGCCGATAACAAAACCTCTTGCTCTGTGTTGATAAGCGTCCCTCGTTCTGAGTCCACACGCGCTAGCGCACCTCGTACGCCATTGCGTGTGACCGATCCATCGAACAGCGATTGATCCAGTTGCAAGCCCACCCTCCCCTGGCCGATGTCCCCGGCATCCTGATCAGTTTGCGAAGCGATCGCATCAATCGACAGTGAGGGTCGGTAGCCACTTCTGGCGATGGCTACCTCTTCGTCACTAACGCGCAAGGCTGCTCTAGCCGCCTGCAGGTCCGGATTGGTTCGATAAGCCTTCGCGAGCGCTACTGGGAGTGTGTCGGCCAGAGCAGGCATTGCCATCGATACCACCGCTAACATGGCGATGGGTAATCGAGTGGGCAGGCGTAGAGTAGCAGGCATGGTAGTTTTGTTCATTTATAACTGAACAGACAGAATGAACTAGGATTATCGACCTGTCAACCAATATGTTTAGTATTGACTAAACAAAACGGTTATGTCTAAATAAACCTATCGGAAGTAGAGGGCTGGCGACATGGCTGAGAGTATTGATCAGGTAAGAGAGCGTTTCATCGAGCAAATGGGGGTCATTTCACAGGGTGATGGCCTACCGCGCATCGCGGGGCGCTTGATGGGGCTGATGATCTTTGATGGGCGTGCATTCTCCTTCGGTGAGCTGGCGATCGAGCTTCAGGTCAGCCGAGGTAGTGTCAGTACCAATGCACGGATTCTGGAGCAAATGGGCATCATCGAGCGTGTCGCAAAGGCTGGAGATCGGCAGGATTACTTTCAGCTGGCGGATGATCCGTACGTCAATATCCTCACAGGTGCCTTGGCCCGTTCGCGAAAGGCACGAGAGACCGTGGTTAAAACGGCCAACGCATTACCCAAACGTGGCCATGCGGATGTCAAATCACGGCTGACCCAGTTTGAACAGTTCTATGACACCGTGCTGGAGGCGTTGAATACTGCCATCGAACGCAAAGGTTGATGGTCGACATCGTGCACGATGCGTTCTTGGCGAAGACCCTGTCCCGCTACTGTCTGCTGATAGTGGTATCCATGATGTGGGCAGCTCAGGGTCATAGCGCGGACCTTACACCGACGGTGGAAGACGTTCAGGCACTGGAGAGCCAGTTAGCCGCCGCCACTGATGTGCCGGAAGCAACACGCAGCTCACTCACCACAGAACTAAGCCAAGCCAGACAACAGCTCAACGATCTGCAGGTACAAAACCAGGAGCTAAAACTCGCGCAGCAACAGGCAGCCTCATTTGACGTTGATGTACAACGCTTACAAAACGAGATTCAAGCGCTGACCCAGGCGCCGACAGGTGAACCACCATTGCTGGACAATGAATCCGCACTGAGTGCTGAAAGCGCAAGACAAGAGCTCTCGGTTCGACAGTTGCGACGAGCACTGTTCGAAGCACGTGAACTTGAAGCATGGCTGAGTCGACGTGCTGATCTGATCGGTCAAGACATGACCCAGGTGGCTGAGCGATTCAATCAAGCGGGTAATCGATCGATCACAGGTCCCTCCTCCTGGCAGTCAGATTCGTATGGCGAAACGGGCTCATCGATCACGCTGCGCGCCAGGGCGCTGATCGATCATCTCAGCTCGCAAGTAGCCAGTGAACGATTCAGCTTGTTGCAGCAGGAACTGGCAACGCTTGCGCCGCGTCAGACACTGGCGTCGCTCACAGGACGCTCGTTACAGATACGCCTTGAGAATCAGTCTCAAACTCTGGAGCAACATTGGCGCTCTCTGACGAAGATTCGAGCCGACGCAGTACAAGCCCGTATTACAAGGCTGATTGAAGATTCAGAAAGTACCGATGCCTTTGCAACTAGCCAGATCGATGAACAAGTTCGCTGGGCCAAGGCAGAGCTTGCGTTATTTGAACAAGAATTGGCAGTGCTTCTACGAACGGCAAAGGCGGCTGATTCGATCACACAGATCTATCAAGTGCGGCAGTTGCTGACACAAATCAATTCGACCGGCGCACTCAACGATTCACTGACAGACATGATCCGAACCCTGCGCGAGCAGCTGCCCGATTCAGTCGCATTGTCAGCCGAGCTGCAAGCACTTCGAACCCGGCAGCGTAGCCTGCAGGTCGATCGTATCTTGTGGGAAAGCGCGCTTCGCGGCGATCGTGCTAGTGTAGTGTGACATTCAAATCATTCGGATATAGTATAATAGTAGGACAGTGGCGTTAATGAGGAACACACCTTGCCTGCTTCAATCTTTATAGAGCTGACTGATATAGAGCGTA
>Ga0209187_1002611_pt1 | contig 16589 bp, 26 predicted proteins | sample BantaG_FD_187430 | JGI IMG/M metagenome (GOLD analysis project Ga0209187, IMG submission 187430) | Marine algal microbial communities from Bantry Bay, Ireland - BantryBay_4 metaG (SPAdes) (version 2) | ecosystem: Host-associated > Algae > Red algae > Unclassified | place: Bantry Bay, Ireland... | reverse complement strand
TCGTGGGAGGTGGTTGAGAAGGATGCTGCTGCTCTGGCGCCAAGACGAGGGCCATCGCTGCTGCCATGGCCACCTCCTGACGGGCCCTTCCCGCCTTACCGCTGGGGCACCTGCAGCCAGGGCTGCTGCGCCAAAAGAGGCTGCAGACAGAGTCGTCGGGCACTCGGTCGACCACGTAGTTAAAATTTTTATGACAATTATTATTCAGAGCGCCCATCAAAGCGCCCAGGAGACCGTGGGCGCTGGACGCTCGAGCGCCCTCTGAGCGCCCATTTTGCGCCTAAAATGCGCCCAAAAAGAGCGCCCTGGGCGCACTCAACAACCCTACTGGCCACTCGCAAGTATTGTCTCCGGCTGTCCACTTTCCGCGTCTCCGGCCAGAGGTCTTTCCGACTCATTGGAAGACGCCTCTCACTATGGACTCGCCTCAAGTTTTGAAGGAGATACCTGCCGACTCTGGCCAAGAATGATCAATGTGGTCTTCGGGATGCAGTGTACAATAATCTTCAATGAGCTCTCTAAGCATCGTGCAGCATACTTCTTACATGCCTCTCTGGCATCTCTCACACAGGCGCGTGCTCAGAAGCAATAAGACGATACAACACAGCTAGGCGTCGCTCTACTTCTCTGATCGTGTATGGCTGATCCAGAAATTTGTCCCGGGGGACAGAAACAGAGACTGACTGAATAAAAGCACTCTATTCGTCTAAAACGACAGTCAGAAGGCATCGAAGCCAATAGATAGACCGCATTCGGTGCCAGGACCTTGCATCCAGCAGAACTCCATGTTTCTTGCAGCTTGATTCGCTTTTCTTGGCACGGAGCAAGCTGCCCACGCGAAATCTTGAGATGTTCTACTGTTTCCTGTCCAGAAGTGAAGAAAAAAAGAGGAGCTGATGTTGATTTCTAAGCTGTATGGGCACATGTAAGCAATCAGGAGCACCGAGTTAGTCCCAGGGGCGCATCTGATTGGTGGAGAGAGTCTGTCCGCAAGTCAGTCTCTGTCGACCAGGACAAAATTCGGGGATCAGCAACACATGTAGCATATCTTCGCCCGCAATCGGCAAATTGCCACCGGTAGCCCCCTTGACTGTCCAAAGCCCACGTACGGTGCGAATTGGCCTGTGGCATGCCATTTGGGGGGTTACTTCCGCTTTGTTCATCTTTTATTCTTTGTTTGCTTGCCTGTTTTATCTGTCTGCCGGCACTCATTATGATCGCTTGTGATCGGACGGTCGATCGACCAGGGCACTCGCTTGTACTACATCACCATGGGTCCGGGGTCGCCGTCGTGGGCACCACCCAGCTCCCCATCGGATGCCCTTCAACAAAAGGTCTTCTTCCTCGCCGCGACGTCGACAGAACTCGCTTTATTGCTTGGCTATGGTCGGTCTCAATACACAGGTATTTGATCCAACATTATTAATACCACATTTGGTGGAGCAGCATGGGATATCCTCGCCTTCATCGTGCCTCGCGGCGCGGTGTTCCCGAGAACTTTCTCGCTGCCTCGTGGCATTGGGACGGTGTCAATACGGTCGCTTGGCGCGCGGGGCGTTAACCATCGACTTGTGGGCGTGGTGCCGGAGGCATCACGGTTGTGATCTTCGACGTTGGCGCGCGGGGCGTTTGCCAAGTCGGAACACTTTGTTCAGGTCCCAGAATGTCTACTGGTGGAACCGGCGGCAATCGACACGTCAGAGACGGCAAGCTGCCAGCTGGCTACCGGCCGCCGAGCGGGGGACGAGGCAATCCTGCCGCCTCCGACGCCCCAACGGACGGTGCTCCTACTCCTCCCATCCCTGCAGATCAAGCCGCCTCCGGGAAGATATAGGTGGTGGAGAACCTGAAGGCGGCCGTTGAAGCACTTCAACGACGCCTGACGGCCCAACAGCAGACTAACGAGTCTCTGGCGCGAGCCAATGACAAGTTTTTCGACGACGTCGAGGCCCTGCGCAAGGTCGACTCCCACGAGGAGGAACGCCGGGTGGCTAAGTCTCGCCGTCAGTCGGGCGACAAGACCACGATCGTCCAGAAGACAAGCAAGGTGACGAGAGGCAAGTCTGTCCGCAAGGACATGGTCTTCCGACTAGCCGGCAATGCCAACATGGCGTTCTCCGGCGCGCTTAACAGCACTCTCGGACGTAAGCGTTATGCCGTCCGTACATACGGAGATGCCGTCAACTAGCTCCTTTTGAAGTACGCGACACACGCTACTATGGCTAACGCCTACCAAGACATCAGTACAATAAAGCAACAAGACAACGAGACGCCCACGGCCTTTGGTCACCGCGTGGAAACGCAATGCGATCTTCTGAACGGCTTGTTCAACATCCAAGACGATAAGGACGTCGTCATCACGGGTCTTTCGGACCTTGTGCAAGCGCATGTTCGGGTCTTGAATGTCCAATTCCCGGATCGATTTCTATCAGAGACAGTTGCTACCGCCCAGTTGTACTGGGACGGCACCAACAAGCTGCGTTTGCAGCTCAAGATGACCCGCCCAACGGCGATCAAAGTCGCTTACGCGACACAGGACCAGCGGACGACGACGGAACGACCGCTCACACCGTTTCGCACCCCGCCGCCCCCTCGGGCCGCCGTCCCTCAAGCCAATCGGGCTGATATCTGTTACAGCTGTAACAAGCCGGGTCACTTCGCCGCACAGTGTGCCGAGCCGTATCGCCGTCGCGAACGTCGCCAACCGCCTGTCGGCGTTCATGCCATTGCAGACGGTGACAGCGAGGAAGACGCGATCGAACATCCGGCCGACGCCGTCGAGGACTCGAAAAACGCCTAGGCCGGGTGCCCGACTTAGGGTTGCCCGGCGGGACGCGAAAGCGTACAGTGAAAAGATTGTTGCGTCGTGCCTTACGGCACTACGAGATCGCCGCCACGCTTGGCCCGTGCATGCGTGCGATGCAGAGCTGCCGTCCTGTCCGGGACACGGGCGCCGGGGTGAACATAGTGCGAAATAGTGTTCTCCCTACGAACTGGATGGCTTGCGCCGAGAAGTTGACCACGCTTCCGCGTATCCGAGATGCAAACAACAACCGTCTCGTGACGAAGTATGCCATACATCTGTATGTAGACACCGGAGGTGTACGTCACTTTGACCGCTTCCTCGTTTCCGACAACTGGTCAGTCCCGTGCATCCTTGGCACCGAGTTCATTGAACAAAACATCGAGGAGATCTTGCCGCGTTTGCGTAAGATGGTCTGGCAGGAACACGTGCGTTGCACGGAGGAACTGCCTCGGCCATCGACGATCTTGGCTTGTCTAAACGACAGTGCCTGGGACCGCCATTGGCAAGATGAACTCGCGGGGGTGCGAGCCTGCAAGCAGGTACGGGTCAACTGACACCAAGAGGAGTGGATCATGGCGACATGTGACACCTCAGGTATGGCTACCATCACACCGAACGTGTCACGGCTCGGCACATGGCCCCCACACTCCGGGAACCAGATTCCCGAGAAATATGTCCCACTGCCACATATGTCAAATCTTTCCGTTGGCGACCCACTTGTGATCACCCCGTGGCTCACCAGCCATAACCGCGATCCCAAGACTTCCCTGGGACTAGTAACCCCCCCGGGCGGGCCCCTAGATGAGGGCCTAATTTTGTGTAAACCCGGGTTGGACTATTGACTTACATTACTCCGCGCCCCTGACCCCAGGGCGCCGGGAGGGTGTCACGTGGCACCCTTCCCCCGCCTCTGCTCAAGGCGGTGATAGAAGCTTCGGCCGTCCTCCGCTGAGACTGGCCCCCTCGGCCCTGAGGGGAGGGTTTTTCGAGGGTCCTTTGAGGGTGTCTGAGGGGGGTTTTCGGAGGGTCTGAGGGGAACGGACGTGATAAGAGGGCGAGGCGTGAGTGTTGCCTCGAGGCCTTTGACGCGGGCAAGTAAAATTCCGGTCACACAACTCGTGTTTTTCGATCGGGGCGTCTCCCCCTGGTCGACGCCGTGCGTGTGTGCTCTTCGGGGTTTCCTTCCGGGGCGGGTATTTCCCGACAGGACTACCCGGCGACACGGTCTGGTTCGCCCTCCCCCCAATTGGGTGGGGTGGGCTGAGCGTGTTGTCACATTTGGTGGAGCAGCAGGGGAGGAAGGCGTCTCAACCTTCCCTGGGGGGGTGGCGGTGCGCCAACCCGCCTGGGGGGGAACCTAGTTGGTCGTCCTCCCCTTGGTGCCTAGCGCGGCGGGCGGCGCCCCGCAACGCCAGGTTTTGCTGAGTCCGGCCGGGTCGATGGCCGATGGGGGGGGGAATGGAGACCCCCCTGGTGTCGAGGTGCCTGGAGTCGGGGAGGATGGGTCTTCCGTTCCCGGAGGCGGATCGTCGGTGGATGATCGCCACACCATTGCAGGTACCACGGATGCGGGTGCCCGCGGGCAGCGGACTTCGTTCCAGCCCTTGCCCCCGGGCGTCGATCCGACTGGGACTCGCCCCCCGGCAAGCGCCCCCTCGGGTAGTACTCACCCCGAGCGGCCCTGTCGGGTGCTGGCACTCATTTCGGCGTAGGACAGCTTCCCGAAGTTACCACGTTGGGCGGTGGGTCTGTGCCACCACCGGCACGGGAACCTGCAGGTGGGAGCTCTAGTCGTGCTCCCCCAAGTTCACGGAGTTGCAAAGGTGCCCCGGCGCATGAGCACAGCGCCGGACGAAGTCATCGTTCGCAAGATCTCAACCTTGGGGTTCACGGAACCCTACCAAGGGCCGATGTTCTCCGCCGTCTTGGATGACGATAGTCCAAAGAACGGAGTCGATACTTCATCGGCCGACACTAGTCGTGACCCACTCGAGGACCTCGACCTCAGTGAGGCTCCCGAGTACCTGCACAAGCAGATTCGCGACATGCTCAAGACGCATTCGTCTGTGTGGAATGGAACCCTTGGCGTCATCCGTTCTACGGAGCACGCCATCGTTACTCCACCAGACGCTCTGTCCATACGGGCTCAACCCTACAGGACAGGGTGGTTCAAAAGGCAGATCATCTAGGACCAGATCAACAAAATGTTGAAGCTCAACGTCATTGCCCCGAGCCACAGTGCTTGGGCGAGCCCCGTAGTAATCGTACCAAAGAAGAACGGCAAAGTCCGATTCTGTGTCGACTATCGTCGGCTGAACAACATCATCAAGAAGGATGCTTATTTCTTGCCTCGAATGGAGGACTGCCTTGACTCCTTGAGAGATGCCCAGGTGTTCACGTCTCTCGACTGCACCGCGTGGTACTGGCAAGTGCCCTTGCGCAAGGACGACCAAGAGAAGATGACGTTCACAACGCACTGTGATATATACCACTGGTTATCTATGCCATTCGGCTTAACGAACGCACCTGCAACCTTCCAGCGTGCCTTGGATATTATCCTGTCAGGCTTAAAGTGGCAGGTATGCCTCGTCTACTTAGACGATGTCATCATCTTCTCCGCGAACGCGGAACAACACGTGAAAGACGTTGTCAATATTCTGCACCGCCTGCGCGAAGCCGGGGTTGCCCTGAACTTGGAAAAGTGCGCATGGTTCTCCGATGAAGTCGAGTACCTTGGACACATTGTCCGCCCAGGGAAACTGCACGTGCATAACAAGAACGTTGATGCTTTGAAGAATGCCAAGTTTCCCACGACGAAGACCTAGCTGAAAATCTTCTTGGGCATGTGCAACGTCTATCGACGCTTTGTCAAGGACTTCGCCAAACGAGCGAAGCCTCTGAACGCCCGGACTAGGGCCGAGATCCCATCGGATCTACTACCGCCTACGGACGCGGCCGTCGCCGCATTCGAAGACATTCGCAACGCACTATTGTGCCCACCGGTACTTGCCTTGCCAAAGGCTAACCGGACGCTCGTCGTCGTCGTTGACGCATGCGCCAACCAAGTCGGGTGTACCCTCCTCCAAGATGAACTGGGCTAATTGCTTCATCCTGTCGGATATTGGAGCCGAGGACTCACTGCTGCAGCGAAAAACTACTCCACCAAGGAGCGCGAATGCCTCGACGTCGTGTGGACTGTCCTCAAGCTGAGGCACTTCCTCGACGAGCAACGGTTCCTCATCCAAACGGATCACCAAGCACTACGCTGGATCTACAGCACGACCGACTCAAGCGGACGCTTGATGAGATGGTAACTTCGCCTTTCCGAATACACATTCGATATGGCTTATAAACCAGGTGCATCGCATCACTTGCCCGACTTCCTGTTGCGTGTTTCTACGGTGGCGCCGAAAGAAGATATCCATGATGATACATCTTGCCTGGCATTGGCCGAGACGGCCAACGGAATAGGGACGGGGAGGTACACGGGCACCACACACCCGAACCGGTGGAGTTCGACGACGTTGTCGAAGCACAGCAAACGGACGATTACTGTGTCGAGATGTCTACTGGCGTGGAGCGTGGAACGGCAAAAGCCTTCTTCCGCAACGAGCACCACGCTCTGTATCGACGGATGCCTGACGGCAACCAATTGGTTATACCAAAGTCGTTACGCGATCGCGTCTTGACGCTCGAGCACCACGCAACCGTGGCAGCCCATCCTAGTATGAAATAGATGTATTACACCATGCGAAAGGCATATTACTTGTCTTCGCTGGTAACGGACATCCACGCCACCATCACCAAGTGCACAACTCGTGCTCAAAACCGCCTCGTCTTGCGGCCACACACCACGCCCCTGACGCTGTTCCCGGCTACGGAGCCCCTCACGGAACTGTCGGTTGACATCTTTGGGCCCATACTGGCCTCCAAGAAGGGCAATCGCTTCATCTCGGTTATTACCGACCGTTTCGCCAAGCTCAGGAAGTGCGACGCCTGACGACGAACTACGGCCATGTCCGTGGCGTCAGCCATCATCGATGCGTGGGTGTCCGCCTACGGGCCCCCGGACCGGATCCTCTTGGACCAAGGTCCCCAGTTCATGTCGAACTTCTTCATCGCTGTGATGAAAATGTTTGGGATTGAACCGGTTCGCACCACGGCGTATCATCCCCAAACCAATGGGCATATTTAACAGCACAACCGTACTGCTGATCCCCCAGTTCTGTCCTCAGCGCCCCGGAACGATAGTGGAACAGCAAGGAATGGAGACATGCGATTGGTCGATCAGTGGGACAGCAGTGCATATCGGGCCCGATCTTTACAGAAGGTGCCCGTACGGCTCCCGATCGCACATTCCACGCCTTCGTTTTTCTGCACTTTTCTGCGTATCTCCCACAAACTCTCGATATCGCAACGATTGCGGGCCCATTGCCCATCTGATACGGACTGGAACGGAAAAAAATCTCAAGAAAAAGAAGAATATTGAATCTGCACGGAACTGGCCGTTAGAGAGCCAATAGAACGTCTCAGCTTCGTGCTTAGCAGCTGTTTGCAAGTCCTTTTTGACCAATGCCTGGCCATTTCTACAAGAACCGTACGTCCAGGAACCGTTCCTCATCGATGAGGACTGAATTGGGGGATCAGCAATACCATGGCTACTCAGCTGCGACACTACGTCGCTCATGACCCATCACGATGGGACGAGCTACTCCCGGTAATCACCATGGCGTATAATAGCCAACAGCACCGGTCTACGGGTATCGCTCCATTTGAGCTTGTTATCCCACGACGGATCCCCAACCTCACGGTTCGCAACTTACCCACGGGAACTCCGCTGGCCAATAAGGGGACGCTCAATGATGGGTCACCCCTAGCTCACGAACGCGAATTTATGGCCCACCTTTGCAGACAGATCCCCGTCGTAGTTGAGGCCTTGCATAAGACGCAACAAAGTTACAAATGTAACTTCGGCCACCGGGTCGCAACCCGCAATGCGGACGTCAAAATTGGCGACTACGTCTATATGACCAACGACGATCGGCAAGGCAAGCTGCAAAGCAAGGCCATTGGACCCTTCGTGGTCGTCGACTCGGATGCGGATGCCTCCACGTTCGTCATTGACAGTGACGTGGAGGAAAAACGCGTCAGCACCTATTGTCAAGCTCCATCACATCCGATTGGCGCACGTCCTCTTCAAGAAATTTCAGGATGTCATCTCGGCTGACAGCGTACGGCTTGTCAAATGCCTTCGGGCACGGAAACGCGGAAAGCCGCATCGTCCGCCGCAGGCTGCACACAAGCGTAAACGCGTCCGCAACAGTTGAGGTAGAGCTCTGGAACGCAATGCAGGCCTCGTACGCTGGTTGGAGTACGCCGATCAAGTGGCGCAACTGTCCCCAATCGTCTCGCCCGAGCAGTTGACGCCACTGGGCCACCGTTAGGTCGTGGAGGTCTCCGAGCCCGATCATTCGCGGCATGAGGGTGAAAAGTCGGACGAGTGCCACATACGTTGAGCCCCAACGTCCTGGTGACTCAGTAATCAGCTTCCGTGGCTCCGCATCACCGGGGAACGGGACAGAGTTCAACATCTCGAAGCTAGCCGAAGACTTGTGGAAGCTGTTCGGAATCTTGTGCACACGCCCAAGGAGGTCGGCGGCCGCTGGATTCCCGCTGCTTGATCGCGTCGCTTTTGATCGAGGAAGCTCGTTCTTCAAGTTGACGAGAAGATGCAGCAGCACACCTCGGACGAAGGACGCCGCCGGCGGATCGTACGGAGCGCCGAGGCCCCGCAATAATTCCAGCAAGTATTGATTGCCAGCCAGCGCAAAGGGCGAAAGTGACATAATCATCAGTAGAACAAAACGTAAGTGATGCGGCCGAGCTTCAGCTGGCGTCATTACACGGGAACGCGCAGTCCGCAGGAAGCTGTCAATTGGCCCCACCGCTACACCGCCCGCTGCCTTGCGCGGATGAGTCTTGAAGGCGCGGTACGCGACAACCGCCGCAGGCCAGCGCCTCTGCAGGTCACCGACGTGTGCGGACGCCGCGAAGTTCTCGAAGTGGCGCCATGCGTTGCTTCACTTGCCGCCTCGGAGGACGTAGGTGGCGGTGTGGCCGTCGATCGCACACACGCGGAAACGCACAACGAAGTCGCCCCCCGTGTCGCCGCCGTCCCGCTTGAAAGTGTCGAAAAAGTCCGACGAGTGATCTCGAGGTGTCCAGCTCTTCTCGTCGACCTTCATAGCGTGCCATGTTTCCCCGCCGTGGGTCACTGTAAGAGGGCAACACAAAGCCTCAGTCGACAGGTGCGAGCCCACTATCCTCTCGAAAGAGGTCGTAGTGCGCCCTGATGACGACGACGCTGGTTCAGCAGCCTCCTGGGAGCTTGCAGGGGTCAGCTGCTGCTGCGGCAGCGCACCAGTGTGGCGAACAGGTGAAATCTCGTCCTCAATCGTGTGCAGGCTTCTGCTTCCGACAGTGCCGGTGCCCGTCGACATGATGAGAGCGGCTAGAGCGCGGTGTGACGGGCGTCCCCGGAACGCCCGGGTGATGATGGAAAAGAAAGGATGGCACAAGAGGGAATTGGGTTGAGCCGGACTCGTGGAGCACACCTTCGTCCCCGAACGTCGGCCGCCCTGGCCAGCATGTCGCTTCTCGGCGTGCTTCCTGGCGTGGGAAGGGTCGGAAAAGCAGACAGTACCTTTCTGAGACGTTCCATGCCGGCACAGAAGATTATAATGTGCTCTCCACAGCTGCCTCTTGCGCCACCGTGGCCAGCAGCTGGCGCGCAGCCGGATACACATGCGACTCTAATTCCATTTTCATTTGAATATACTCTGCGTCTTCAACTCCGATACAGATACTCATCGGGTCGTGGCAGGAGTAGGATCAGGGATTCAAGCTATGGGGCTAATTCCGGAATAATAAGAGTACTCTGCGCGAAAATATCCATCTCAACGTTATTCACGTCAGCCCCTGGTGAGAATTTCGGTGGTGCGCGAGAAGATGGGCGTCAGGGTGTGTTTTGCCGATGCAGGACGGCCTGCTTGCTTCGGCCGCTGATGAGGCTTGGTCTGGATACGACTCAACAGGAGGCACGCGGACCTCTGTCTTATACCCTGCATGGCACTTTGTGCGCTTGCACAGCGCGGTGCGCGCCGGCCACACGCGCACCATCGCCACCGACGGCAGCCCCCCAGACCCCTTCTCCAGCATTGCGGATCCCCCCGTCGTGTGGTGCTTACAAAGCCATGGCACCGAAGCACGGAAAGGTCTCAAATTCTTCGTGCACCATCAGCGGCAACCTTCTCTGCATGCCGAAGTGGTGTCTCTCGCGCTCTGTCTGCACATACCGACAGCGCAGGCATTCCACCTCGCTGGCGCACGCCTGTACTCTGCTGGAAAGCCACGCGGTAGCCGACGGCCTAAACTCGAACCTGCACTTGACCAGCCGGGGGCTAAAACAGCGAGCTTACAGAGAAGGGATTTGTGTTTCCTGGTGGCTCTGTGAAAGCCACACGCTCAGCGGTTGCCGCACGCAATATTGCATGCCTTGTTCTATTCCAGCCGCAAACGCCTCAGTCCCTCATTGCGAAACTCGGGGACACAACCCCTCGCGTCCCCCTGGCTTGTGGACTTCTCCACGCGTCACCGTTGGCCGCCACACCAGGAGCAGCCGAAGGCAGCTGTATAAAAGGCCAGCATCACAAAGCCAGTCGTGTATTACTATCGGCCGAGGAGCGGGCGCATGGTGCAATGGCACGGAAACTTACAGCGGGCGAGCCTCCTACCCCGTTTTTCAAGCCACGCGCGGCACAAAAACCAAAGGGCAACGCACGAATACCTTACACACAGCAGTGCGCCCTCTACATCGGTAAAAAATGCGACTAACCCCACGTCTACTTCTCAGAACAAGTCTACAGACAGCACACTGGTGCCGCAGCAAGCCATCGATCGCGCTCTCGGGGGATGGGCTTGTACCTGGCCCAAGAGGTGGCTTTCCACCTGCGAGGGGGCCTGAGCAGAGCACTCTCCAGTCAGCAGAGTGTGCACGTTCCCCGAGGAGCTTCGCAGGGAACTGGTGGTTTTTCTCCGAGGTGCCCACGCTGCCCTGCGTCCTTCAACACCCTCGGATACAGGATGCTCGTACGTCTCGCGACAACCCCAAGACGACCAAGCGCTCGACAACAGCGCGGGAAAAGCCCCTCCCGCCGCTACCAATGTCGCATCCTCCGCACTTGCTCCCGCGCGGCCTCTTGCCGTGGCTTGGCATAACACCCTCTGACATCAGCAGCAGCCAGCGGCGGACCTTACCCGAGAGCCTTTTCTCTTGTGAGAGCGACTGGATCCTGCACTCGGTGCTAAAGCCATGTGACCAACTTCTCGCGCCGCGTCGGCGCTGTCACTCGGCAGAGACGGGAGCCCGGTCGCCTTCCCTCCCAGTCTGCCACTCCAACCCCATGCCCATCCTTTCTGGGATCGGTAGCCTTACGTCTCTGATCCCGATCCGCACTTCTCTCCGAGCACACTGCGGAAGCGCAGGTCGAGGAGCTCCCCGCCCCAGCCGCAGCTTAATTCCGTCAGCCACCGAAAACAGCAGCCGTTGGCCGCCCCCTCGCCGCCTTCTCATTCGCAGTTTGTTGCAGGCCACAGGCCGTCGCTCCCTCTCGCCAGAGCGAGCGCCGACTATTGTCTTAGGCACGACTTGTCTCAGTAGAAGCCTCAGAAGGCGCAGCCACGGGTAGCTGAAGGCCGCTCGTGACGACACGTCCTGCATCACTGTCTGACGGCACGGTGGTGTGAAAACGGCATGCCTGACCCCTGTGCCGTCAGAAGCCTCCTTTTGCCCCCACCATACTTCAGTGTGTGCAACAGGCCGTCGGTCACCGTTTGCAAGCGTCCCACTACACCTACCACCCGCCACATCTTTGCTGTGCTTGCTTCCCCTACCCAGCATCCTTTCCAGCAATATGTCCAGCTCCCCAACCGGCCGCGCCCCCACGCAAACTATAACGGCTCTCTCCGCGGCGGTTAACTCCAGCCGCACCAGGGTGTCCACCGTTACCTTCAACCGAACCAAATTCAATCAAGTACTTACGTTGAAGGTAACGACTGGGGATGGCGGCATGTTGAACTCAAGGCACACGTGTGCTCCACGTGTCTACAGGGGGTGGACTTGCAAGAATGAATTGCGCAGAAACAATGTTACTGGTGAAGTGCGGAGCAACATTAGCACCGTCCGGTGCAACAATGTCACCGTGCGTGGGTGCACAAGAACCGACTCCCCACGTCAGTAACCCTCAAGCTAGTCGTCACCACCAAGCACCGACACCTGGGTCGTTCCCGCCCCCCAGCATCGCCCCCGCCCTGGAGTCCACTTGCCCCCGCGCTCTTGCACCTCCAGTCATCCAACCCTGCATCACGTGTCGCCCGCGCCACTGTGTATACGCTGTTTCGTTTTTTTTGCTTGTCTGCTTGACAGACGCTCTCTGCGAACAGGCGCCTGCTTAGTCCTCCTTTTTGGCGCTTCTGCACCGACCCCCCCCGCCTCAGATGAAACTGCATCTTCCTCCTTTTCCTTCTGCTCTTGCGCGCGGCGCGCTGCATGGTACTTGTGATTTTGATGTTTACCATCGCGGCGGGCGCGCTGTTGTTGGAGATGTCCACCTCCTCGACCATGACGCTGACGACCTTCGCGGCTGTTTCCATTTTCTTCGACCAATCGCTGAAAATCATAAGGATTTTGAAGCACACCAACGAGCGGGACGTCAACGAGGGGGGCAGATGCGTGGACGAGGTGAGGCGGGATGGCAAACGCATGCATGGGGATGAGGCTTGTGTGCAGCACGAGCGCGACGATGGGTCCTATGGGACTTGTACACTGGATGGCTGTACGTCTGTCAGACCTTCGCGATTGAGTGCCTAAAAAGGGTGGGGGCGAGCCCACCGAGGCTTATGGCCATTTGAGCATAGCCTGCGGCACACGCATCAAAGTCGTTTGTCCCGCTTTCATAGTCCCTTGTACCTCTTTCTGAGGAAGAGGCTGCTTGTGTGCCCACAAAGGTGGGGGTTGTAGGACAAGACGCCCGCCTGACCACCACTCGGTGTGAAGCAAAAAACAGACAAATTTGGTGACGAATTTTAAGCCCCTTGGACGCTGCATGGTACCCCATTTATTCCATCCCCTCCATGACAATTGTTTCCATCGCTGCCGCTGCAGCGAGTAAGTCCAGCCCGTCCTCACCATCAGATCCGACCGCGTCGGTGTCCTCGGCCGCCTCCCCACCGACGACCAACACTGGCGCATCCACTGCGTGGTTGCCGAGGCCAACGGGGAGATGAGTTAGGGAGCGAGAGTTGTAGTACACGTACAAGAGCTGGTGGAGGCGCGCGTGGGCCAGCCGGGTGCGCAGCTTGCCCTGGATATGGGTGGCGTTGGAAAACGAGCGCTCACCAGCGGCGAATGAAAGGGGTAGCTTCATCACCTTCTGGGCGATGGAGAGCAGCGCCGGCATGTGAGATGCCCACGCCTGCCACCAGCTCAGCGGTTTGCGAGTAGTCCCCTCCTCCCATGTGGTGTCCATGAGGAACTCCCCGCCCGTGCGCGAGCGGATGTCGGTGTACTCGCCCATGATGTTGATGCTGGTTAGGCGGGGGTAGTCAGTGAGCAGCTTGGACACGTCCGTCTCGTTGGCGTCCAGCAGGGCGGCCCGTGTGTCATGGGCCTCAGCCAGCACCTAGAGCAGGGCAACCGCCTCACCGACCTCGACTCCGTCCGGCTGGTCTTGGGCGCGGGAGAAGCGAGGGTCGAGCAGATAGGCGAGTGTGTGCACCGGGCGAAGCAAGTACGTCCGCCTGGTCGCCACACATGACAAGCAGTAGTGTTTCAGCTGCCTCCCCGCCGCCGTCGCTGGAAAGCTGAACGAGTTGACATGCCTGTCCAGCAGAAAGAAGGAGTGCATGACCAGCCCGAGACCCCCCGTGTCCCGCTGCCCGACGTCGAGGGCCTTGACCACCGGCTTGAGCAGCTTCACGACGAGGGCGACGGCGTCCCAGTTGGCCTCGTCCTTGATCTGCTTTATGGACTCCGCCGCCGCCTCCCGCTGCGCCGCCGTCTGGGACCGCAGGCACAGGGAGCGGAAGCTGGCGTCGACGGCCGCCTTCTCCATCGCCGCCTGCGTCTTGATGAGGCACTCGCTGGCGGTGACCTGCGACTCCAGCCAGGGGTTGTCAGGATATGCGTTTCGAGGCGAAATAGGATACGGATACTCGCCGATGCCGTGTATCTGATTACGGAAAAATTGCTTAACTAAGATCCGGATGCGGATATCTGCCTCCGAAACCAGATGATTACGTAGACTATATCCTTATCTGAATACGATCATCGTATCCGAGTATATTCCTACAAGTTTGCCAGACCGCACAATAAGGGCCAGAGAAAGATGCCATTCGAAAACTTGTTGAGCGCTAAATGGACGTGAAGTACGACATGACATTCACATTTGATGTGTGCGCCCCAACCGGCGCGGTCCAGGCGGTTACCCGCCGTTTTTGTAAACGGTCGTCAGAAGGACCATTCTGAAACTCGTGTCACACTTTGTTGATATCGCAAGCCGGCCGAGTCGCGTGCTGGAACGGTTTCTTCCGGTTCGGGCGGGATTGCCGCTTGTCGCTGCAACATGCTTGCACATGAATCTTCCGATGGTCGGATTGTGAAGAGAGAGGTGGACTGCGTTTTACCCGGGTTCTGTCGGCCCGAAAAAATTAATAATCTTGTATATCCCTGTATCCTGACTCTTTTATCTGGGATACGGATTTGATATAATCTTGCAATTTTTGTCGGACAGGATAGATATAACCTCTCTTCTCTTTCTCATAATGCATTTAGAATATGCGTCCCCGGCGCATATACGAAGTGGATACGGATATAATGCATGGACATATTCCTCAGGGATATATCCATCACAACCCCTGCTTCCAGCGCGTCGCGCCAGGCCGCTCCAGCTGGCGCACAGCCCCGTACTCGGACGTCTGGCACCGTTCCAGGATCTGCTTGGGCGTCGAGTGGTGCCGCCAAAACTGGGTCATGTTGTTACAAAATGTTAGGCCCTTGGCGAGCGGAGTGTGCTTAGACAGGTCCGCTAGAAGTAAGTTGTAGCAATGGCTGGCACAGGGTAACACCACTAGCCACGGGTCCTTTAGCTGCAAGGACGCCCACACGGCCTGCATCTTGTTCTCTGTGTCAGAGACGAAGGCAGAAACGTTGCGGGGACCCAGATTCTCGATGCGCTTGACACAGAAGGCCGTCGCGTTGTCCGCCGTGTGCCGCTCCTCGGCCCAGACAGCCGTCTCCATGTAGACGGGGAAGGGGGTGAAGAGGACGATATTGTTGATTCTGGTCAGTTTGGCGTCCGACCACTGGTCACCGCCAATGACGAGGTTGCCCTGCTCCTTGCTATGGAGGATCAACGGCCCCACAACCGCGGTCTGCGCCACGAACGCGTTCTTAAGGAGGCGGTTGGCCATTGAGTGCTTGGAGGGAAGCTTGTACGCCGGGTTGAGATTGGTCAAGAACGTCTGTAAGTTGGCGCTCTAGGCCAGCCGGAACGGGAGGGCCTCCCTGTAGACCCATCGCGAAAACAGCTCGTCCGCCGTGTCGCGCTCCTGCTCCGACATGCGCGTCACGTAGCTGTCCACCGTCGACTGGTCAGTCGCGACTCCAGTAGCCAACTGCTTGCCCCCTGCCGGCTCCCCGTCGCCCGCCGCCTCGTCCAGCTTTCGCTTCAGGCGCTGCATGCGGTTGGTGTCGACAGAAGCCTTGTGCTGTCCAGCCAACAGGCGATCGTCCATCTTCCGCTTAAAGTCATGGGGGGCGGCGCAGACGCTTGAGGCAATGTGCCGCTTGAGGTAGGTGACGATGGAGGGCAACTGCTTCTTGCAAAAGTTGCAGACAGTACGCTTGGGGTCGGAGCACACTGAGGTGTAGGCACGCACGGGGTCAGACATTGTACAAGAAAGAAAGAATGGTAAGGGGATGGAGGAAGGAAGGAAAGTGGAAGCGGGGTGGGGCTCTTGCTGGCCTTCGCGGCCACGGTCAATCGCCGACGCGTCAGTGGATGGGGCATGTGCTTGCCAGTTGGCCGTGTCTCAAGGAGTTCACGTGGGCGGCTGTTCCCGCCACCAGCGGTGAGCTGCGTGGGCGCTTGGGGTGCCAGGCGAGTGGCAGCGGCCACTTGGCAGCGCAGGCTGCAGCATGGCTGGCGGGAGTACGTTTCAAGCAGCCGAAGTGACCCCGGATCTCAGTGGTTGTGCTCCGTGTCGCAAGAGTTGGCACTCAGACACGTGGCAAGTATTCAATAGAATTCAACGTTAACGTTTACTTGAATTTACGTTGAAGGCAACGCCTCTGCAAATATTTGGTTGAATCTCGCAACCCGGAGCCGCACGCCTCCGTCCCCTCCGACATCGGGGGCGGCCGCTTCGCCTGCCAACCGAGTCTACATGCCCCCCCCTGCTCCCATTCATGCGGCACGAGGCTCTACGGCCGCGGGCAGCAGCCCCGGCGCGCGGCGCGGCGGCCGAACGCCGCCCGCTCCGCGTGCCTCAATCGCCGCCGCGGCCGGTACGCGCGTGGCGGCGCGCGGCGGTGGTGGCCGCGAACGGCGGCCCTGCCGCGCGGCTGGCGCCCTGTAACAGCGCGCCCCCACCTCCCTCAAGCGCCGCCGGGGCCGGTGCGAGCGCGGCGGCGGGCGGCGGCGGCAGCCGGGCGTGGCGGCCCCGG
>Ga0209187_1002610_pt1 | contig 16610 bp, 10 predicted proteins | sample BantaG_FD_187430 | JGI IMG/M metagenome (GOLD analysis project Ga0209187, IMG submission 187430) | Marine algal microbial communities from Bantry Bay, Ireland - BantryBay_4 metaG (SPAdes) (version 2) | ecosystem: Host-associated > Algae > Red algae > Unclassified | place: Bantry Bay, Ireland... | reverse complement strand
GCAACGAAAAATATGTGTCATTGGATAAAGAAATAGAACTCATAGAAAACTACATTACGTTAGAAAAAGTAAGATATGGCAAGCGTGCCAAGGTGAGCTTTAATAAATCGATCACTGAAAATGTCAAGATAGCGCCTTTGATCTTATTGACCTTTATAGAAAATGCTTTTAAGCACGGTGTAAGTCAGGAAATTAATGTAGGAGAAGTAGACATTAGACTAAGCAGCGAGACGGACCACATACTATTCATAATTACTAATTCCATCCCCAATGCCAGTTCTGGCATCAATGATAGCAACGATAGTATCGGATTACTAAATGTAAAAAAGCAATTGGAATTACTTTACCCAGATAACCATAGTTTAGAGATTCAGCCCAAAGAACGTCATTATACTGTCAGATTAAAATTAAATATTCAATGACCTACCGCTGCTTGATCATCGATGATGAAGAATTGGCCAGAGCTCTGATCAAAAGACATATTGCTGAGCTCGAAGAATTTGAATTGGTGGCATCTTGCGCCAGTGCTCTCGAAGCCAGAAAGATATTGCAAACAGAATCAATTGACTTGCTTTTTTTAGATATAGAAATGCCTGTCCTTAAAGGAACTGACTTTTTTAAAAATCTGATTCAGAAACCGAAAGTTATTTTTACGACAGCCTATAGGGACTATGCCATAGATGGTTTTGATCTGAATGCAGTAGATTATTTACTAAAGCCGATCACCTTTGCAAGATTCTATAAGTCCATAGAAAAGTTTTTAAATCAACAAAATGATATCCAACCATCGACATCTGTTGTTGCACCGCATGTACTGAAAGAGAACTTTATATTTATTCGCAAGGATCGCAAGCAGGTTAAGCTAGTACTGAACTCAGTTTTATACGTTGAGAGTCTAAAGGATTATATAAAGATTCATCAGGTAGATAAGACACATACGATCAAGCATAGTATTTCTGCTTTTTATGAATTACTTCCAGGAAATTTTATACGTATCCATCGATCATATGTAGTTAATGCTGACAAGGTCTCTGCTTACAGCAAGCATGCTGTGGAAATCCGTGAAAATAGTATTCCGATAGGGGATAGTTATAAGGAAGTGGTTCGTGATTATTATGAAAAAGACCTGGACAATAACTGATTCTCATATTTTCAATATCAATATCAATTTCAATTTCAATTTCAATATCAATTTCAATATCAATATCAATATCAATATCAATATCAATATCAATATCAATATCAATTTCAATGTCAATGACAATTTCAATGTCAATGACAATTATAATGTCAATATCGATGTGGACAAATATCAAATATTTCTTAATCCTTTAATCCTTTACACCGTAACACCGTAACACCGTTAAACCGATAAAACCTGTCTAATTAATGAAAGACTACTACGGCATATTAGGACTCGAACAAAAGGCGACCAAGTCAGACATAAAGAAAAACTATCGTCTGCTGGCTACGAAGTTTCATCCAGATAAGAATAGTGATCCTAAGGCTGCGCAAATATTTATAGCAATCACAGAAGCTTATGATACATTAAGTAATCGAAAAAGCAGAGCTCAATATGATCTACTAAGATGGCAGACAATAAAAAACAAACAAGCTACAGATGATTCATTTACAACAGTAGTACCTCCACGGGAGAGTACACGATCCCGAAAGAATAGAGCCCAGCAGAAGCGAAGTGTAAGATATCATCAAGCGAAGGGTGGGGGTGCTAAGTCTTTATTGCTCATTTTGGAAAGTCTATATATTCTGAGCAGATACATCCTACATGTTTTGGCAATTACATTAATGACGGTTGTTCTAAGGTCAGCGATCACACAGATTAAGTTTGGATTCGAATCTGGGATATTGATTGGTATAGGGATGAGTCTCTTTGTAGGAGGTCTTGTTTTTGGAATTTTTAAGATTGCTCAAAATGCCTTTGTAGAAGCCAAAAAAGATATGGCCATATTTTCTATCTACTATAAGATTTCTCACCTGAGAGCCATTGCTTATACGGTGCCAATTTTTGTTTTTTTGATGGTTCTTTATTTTATGATTTTGCAATTGTATTAAAGCTTTCCGCCTTAACTATTAATTCGTAACTAAGAATTTTTAACTATTTATTTACCGTTCGTCCTCCCAAATCGACCGTTCGTGAAATGCGATACACTTTCTTGTGATAATGTTATCCTCTCAAACAGTATTTTATTATATTAGAGATGTAACGTACCAATGTCAGAACTTTAATAGTCTAAAAACCTATATTTCTAATAACGCTTGAAATAGTATATCAGAATGTATTTAAAAATATTTTTTCATTCTTATTCATTCTCTCTCCTTAAAATTGGAAATAGAAATTTTGAAATGACTTTAATAATCTTGATTAGGTTGGAGTAAATTTGAATGTATTAAAAGTCATGAAAAACAAACAAGAAATTAAAGTGATATTAAAAACATTAGAACTACTTAGAGATGAAACTTTGTGGGACAAGAACGCAGTATTTGGGGAAGAGTGTGATTTAGAAAATCAAAAGTTAACACTGGGGTGTGCATTGATAAAGGCTCAAAAAGAAATTAGAGGAAAAGTACATAACAGATCAAAGGAGATGGGAGTAGTAAGGAGAAAAATCTATTTCTATTATTTCTGGAGAGCAGGAATTCATCCTGTTACTTATTTTAATCGAAATAGAAGAACAAAATACGATGATGTGATTAGAGTTTTACAATTATCAATACAAACCCTAAAAACTTAATTATGCCATTCCAAATCAAAACTAAGAAGAAAAAGAAATTTACTAATGTTCATGGAAATTATAAAAATCTTCCGTACAAAAAGCACATTCTATTGTACAATTCACACCCAGGATTTACAATGAAAAGATATAAGGAAACATCAGATTCTATAAGATCAATAATTCAAGTCGCCATAGAAAATAAGAAACGAATTAGGGTTGTAGGCAGTAATTGGTCATTGTCTAAAGCACAATATTTGAACGATACTTTAATTTTCACAAAAAATATAGATAACAAAGAAGATCTAAAATACAAAACCTTTATAGGCCAAAAATATTTAATAGATGGCACAAATGACAAAGAATTTTTATTTAGTCAATGTGGAAATACAATAGAAGATCTAAATCTATATTGTCATGTTCAAAAAAGATCTCTTCAAACTTCAGGAGCCAGTAATGGGCAGACAATTGCCGGTGCAATAGGCACAGGTGTTCATGGTTCAGCACTACACGTCGGGTCCATGCAAGACTTTGTAGTCGGCCTCCATATTATAAAAGGTCCCAAATCTGAAGATTCCGTCTATATTCAGGCTGAATCTAATGAAATTGTAACTCAAGAATTTGCAAATAAAATTGGAGCAACACTGTTAAGTGACGATAAAATTTTCGAAGCAGCAATTATGAGTTTAGGTACTCTCGGGTTTATTCATGGCGTCATTATTCAGACTGTGCCAAGATATAAATTGTTAAACCGTACTAAGAATGTTGATATTTCTGATGCTTTAGCCTTTACAAAAAATTGGAAAGTTAAAGGTACAAATTTAGATATTCAAAAAGATTTGTTAGAAAAACATGGCGATGATATCTTAAAAAAAGAATCGAGAATTTATGAAATGATTCCTAAAAATTTATATCATGTTAAATTCTATATCAATCAACATGACTTGAAAGATAATATACGAGCAGAGATCATTTATAAGATTCGAGATTTTAAGGTAAAAGGTGTGGATCAACGATTATTGTCTTACAATAAGGATATTAACATTCAAAAGAAAAATAGAAAAACTATACTTGATCGATTGATTCCGTCTTTGATTAATCAATTTATGCCTAAAGGCGGAAAAAGAGAAGAGGGCTACTTAAACGAGATTTTTAAAAAATCTAAAAACGTCAGAGGTTTTGAATTTGCAACATGTGTCGCTGTCAATTCAAAAGATGCAGAAAAAACTATAAAGTTGCTAATGAAGTATTTTGATTCTCCAGATGGACAACGAATCTCAGCAGCCTTTTCTTTTAGATTTGTCAAAAAGTCAAAAGCAACGATGGCCTTTACAAAATTCAACAAGAACTGTTTGATCGGTATAGATGGTCCGTACATAAGCAGTAAAAAGAGATTTGATAAGTTTATGGTCTATGCCACTCAAGCTATGGCAAAGAGTAATATTCCACACAGTTGGCATTGGGGAAAAGTCAATAAATTAGATGCAGATCTCGTGCAAAAATTCTATGGATCAAAATATAAAGAATGGAAATCTATTAGAAATAAATTTTTAAGTAACGATACCCAACAACTATTTTCTAGTGCATTTACGGATAGAGTTGGACTAACAAATTATTCAAAATGAGTATAATTTTAGGTATATGTGAAACACCTCTGAAAGACAGTGATTTTCTTGAAGAGGTCTTAGATGAACGTAAGGAATTAAATACATTATTTGAAGATTTTTGCTTGGAAAAATCAAGTAAAATTATTGAAGCAATATTTCCTAAGATAACTTACAATGTTGGTATAGAAGAAACTTTAGACTTACTCAATAGACATTCAAACAAAATAAAATTTATTCATTTTAGTGGACATTATGAAGAGGGGGCACTTATATTTTCAGATACATATGCAGATGCCATCAATGGACTGTTTCCAAAAATTAATGAATGTAAAAATCTGGTTTGTGTTTTTTTAAATGGGTGCACAACTCAGGAAGCTAAAGAGCAACTGAAAGATGTTCCTGTTGTAATTATTTCAAATGAACCAATATATGACAGATTTGCGAAAGATTTCTCAATAGGATTTTATACCAAATTGCTTAATTATATTTCAGATAATGGCAACGTAAGTAGAGGAGATAATTTAGATTTCATAACTACTATATTTAATGATGCTTTAAGTGACTCAATAATCAAATATCAAATTATGCTTGATACTGATCAAAGATTATTGGAACTACTGGAAAGGAAAGTAGCAGATGATCAGAATAGTGATTTACTGAAAAGAGAATATGAAAAATTAGATTCTTATATAAAATATAGAGGAAGAGTTTCACGCGAAAATGGGAATGCAAGAGAAAATATTTATACAGTCATTATAAAAAAGCCGAAAGTAAAATTTGAAGTAGATGCTAATGCGTATGAATCGTATTCACCTAGTAGTATTCTTGAAATAACTAATTTGGAAGTAAATCCATTCGGAACACTATCATCACTTTATAAGATATTTCCTTTCATATTTAAGGACAACATTAACAAGTTAGCAACTTCAACAATAAAACTGTCACCTGAGAGATTTTTAAATCAAAAAGTCTTTTTAGAAAAGTATTTAGTATTCGTCAAATGTTTAATTAATTCGGTTTGGTGGAAAATGAAAAACCAATACGGAGATGATTCATTTAGTAAGAATATTAAGGAGATAAAAGAACATCTTTTTAATATCATTTCTGAAGACTTTGACAAGCATCATAAATTCGACTATGTAAATGATGCATACGATTGCTCGAGATCATTAAAAAGTATCTTTGAAATTGTAAGAAAGACTGAAAAAAGACTTATTGAGAATAATAATTATGTCAGCAATCTATTTAGTGAGATTGAGGCACTTGAGGAATCTATAAGTCAAGCTGTCCGACTTTTCTTTACCCCAATAGAAGAAATATCTGTTGTAAATGATAAAGAGAAATTATTCTACTTATGCGATAAAGAGATTAATCATATCATTTCAAATTCCAGTTTTTTATGGAATGTAAGATTAAGATCTGTCTATGATATTAAATACTACCATTATCCGTTTAATAGAGCCGAAAAAAAATTAGTTTATAATTTCAGCAGTTATCGGTTTGACGAAATGTTTAAAGCGAAACCAGAATCATCACCGAGGATTAATTTAAATGAATTAGATAATTACCATAGCACTATAGAATTAATTAAAGATGACGTTTCTGTCTTAAATTTAAGTCCATTTATCATAGATAGAAACACTTTAGAGGATTCTGATAAAACACGAATAGATTTTTATTATCTAAATAGTTTTGATCCCCGAAAAGACAACTGTTATGTAAGTTTTGAGAATGTAGGTAGTACGAAGAAGTCGATCATTAGTATCCCAGAAATATCTACTAAAAATGGCGAAGTAGAAGAACACATTTTAGCATATTATAATTTTATCCGTAATGATGATAAATGATACATCTCCATTCAAACATCTTGCTCCATATGAGTCTGATGACCGTCTTTCAGAATTTATTGGAAGAAGTAATGAAGGGAATCAACTGAGGGAACTATATAAACGATCATCTTTAATTGTAGTACACGGTCCTTCAGGGAGTGGTAAAACAAGTATAGTAAACTGTGAACTCATAGGCCAATTAAATATATCGCTGGATAATGTTATTCGTATTCGTTGGCATAAGACAAAAGCATTTCTTGAAATTATTGAAGAACTTTCTAATTATGTAGATTTCAGTAAAGATGAAATTAAAAAGCTGCTATCGCTTTCGAAAATCGAAAATAATAAATCTCATTTAGAGGATATTAAAGATTTAGCAGCTGCAAAAGATTCAATTAAACATCTCAAAAATCAGATTGAAGACTATCGTGTATTTGATACTGAAGGAACTACTAATTCTATAATTGATAGATTTGAAAATAAGAAAAAGGACAAAGAATCAGAGGTCGAAGTATTAGTAAAAAAAATTAAAGGCTTTGATGACGAAAGACAGAATGCACATAACATTGTATCATCGGCTTTTGGAAAATTAGCTGAAAAAAATATGTCTCCAATCTTATTTTTGTTTGATCAGTTTGAAGAATATTTTGTCAATAGATCTAATTGCTACAATGAAATCGGATCATTCTGTCAATTACTTTTGAACAGCCATCTACCCGTGAAGGTAATATTTTCTTTACGAGATGACTATTTGGGTAACTTTTCGATATTGAAAAGTTACTTGCTTAATTATGATTCTTATAAATTAAGAATAGCAAGACTGGATAAGAATGAATGTGTCAATATAATTGAAAACCTATTTCAACAATTCAATATAAAGTGTGATAAGAAACTACATGACCAAATTTTTGAGAAGATTTACATTGATAAAAATAAGGAAGTCATCGAATTGCCTTATTTACAGGTAGCGCTTGATTCTATATATCAAAATGCATTAGGAGAAAAAGTTTATAATCCAGAATGGAAAATTAATAATGCGCTCCCGGAAATAGAATTTACAAAAGAACATCTTAATATTGGAAATGTTAAAAAGATTATTGAAAAACTAATAACTAAATCCAATGAGCAAATTATTTTAAAGTTAAATAATGAACACCAAAGAATTTATAAGAAATTAAAAAACCAAGAAAGTATATGTCTTGTATTTTTGAAACAATATATCTCAGAAGATCGTACTAAAGTTACAACTCCATATACACTCGATAAGAATAAAAAATACACACTTAAATATAACAACCCATTTGTAAATTTAAAGTCTGATGAAAGAGTAATTCTTGACAACATTATAGTTAATGTTCTTTACAAGAACAGATTAATAAATATCGTTGAAACAAAGCAATTCATCGAGTTATCACATGATACATTGGCCAAAATTATTGATAGCGTCCATTTGGAAATAGAACTACTAACCCAAAAATTTGAGCTTCAGCACTCTATCTATGTTAATGCAGGAAAAGCAAGATCAGATTTATTAAAATTAGGAGATGTAAAAAAATTAAAACATAATTCAAGTTTTACAAATTCAATTGTAGAGTATAGTGATATAAATAATATTGTAAGTGCATCTAAAAATGAATTCTGGAGAAAAAGTTTAAATAGGTATCACCTTAGTCTGTATTCTGCTCTATTATTATTTTTACTTATTTTGGGTACATTAATATTTACTTTTTTTAATAACAAAGATATCTCTTCTGGGCGTGATGACATCTTTGAAAAAGGTTTAACTAGAGAAAACAAATCATATTGGGATAAATTACCACAATCAAGGAAAGAAGAACTTGAAAGTAATTTTATTAGCAATCCGTTAACAAGTTTAGAATTGCCTATCGATAAAGATATTGTCGACCTTAAATCAAGATATTCATCGGACGAACAACTCATATATGTTCAGCATGATAGTTCTTTATTTATTTATTCACTTAAATTCAATGCCTTGGCAAAAGGCGGTGAAGGTGAGACCAGTGATTACGATTCTCTCAAAGTCACTATGAACGCTTTTGAACCTTTTAATATTGATAGTAAACAATATGTTTTGTGGTCTAATGGAACGGACATAGCTGTCAAAGGTCTTACAATGAATACTGTAATTGACTGCAAAGATAAATTGCACAACGAAATAATTGACTTTGAGATAATAAAGGAGGAAGATGAAAATATTCGGTTTATAGGTTTAGGTAAAGACCGTAATAACAAGAAATGTTTGTTTGAGATTAATCTCAAAATAAATCAATTCGGTGATATTATTAGAATTCAAACCAAAAATCTATTTTTTAATACTTATAGTGAGGGAATCGGCGATTTTCCTAATAGTGAATATATTTTATATGAGAGTAAATCGATAAGAGCTATTGGAGAATCACTGTGCTTAAAAGCATGGGATAAACAGATTGATAATAATGGAGATTATAGTCCAAATTATTCAAATGGAGTTACATCACTATTATATTATGACTCTAATAAATTGAACTATTTGACTATTGAACAACCTAATTATATTGACAGTGTAGAACATTTAAGTAGTTTTCATATTTCAGCTGATTCAAGCATATTAATTTCATATGGTGATATAATTCAAAGCTATAAGTTATCTGAATCCAAGGATTCATTAATATTTAATCCTAGTTACTTAGTGCATGATAATGAGATAGGTTACTTTGAAACTTTTGAAATAATTGGTTCTGGCATAAACTCCAAATATTTAATTGGTGGAAGTAATAGTACGTGCAGTCTAATGGGATTTGAAAACTCTAATAGAGCTAGAATCGTTTCTTCTCTCAAGGGACATCAAAATGAAATAGCCAATGTTTCCTTCCTTTTTAATAGAAATGATGTTTTCATGACTCAAAGTATTGATAATACCATAAAGTTTTGGGACCTCCGTCCTCTTGATAGTCAGGGTCATCATATTTACAAAGGAGTTTTGAATATTACACAGATTGAAACTTTAGGAGATTCAATTTTTGCTGGATTTTTAGTCAATCCAAAAAATCCGAATTATAATCACCTAATTGCCAACAGTACTGATAAATTAGGCGAAGGCTACTTTCCAGAATCAAATAGCAGCTTTGAAAGTAGTTCTAAAAGCAATTTTACATCCTTTAAGAAAACTAATGATGACATAATTATTGGTACAAAATATAATCGTCAACTTGTATCAAGGCTGAAAGGAGCAACTGATGAGAATTTAGGAAGTACCATTCATGAATTCAGTTTAGTAAACGATTCACTTATTTTTGCTGCCTGCAGGAAAGGGATTGAGAAAGTCAGCTACAGTAAACCCTTAAGTCGTATTGATGTATTTTTAGAAAATGAATCTTTCTTGTCTATAGATTGTAAAGGCGATAATATTGCGGCTGTCACTATAAGTGGAAAGCTATTTGTTTTTAAGGATGGCGAAAGTCCTATTCAAGATTTAGGAATTCAAGTATCTCAACAACAGTTGTTAAGAGTGAGATTCTCTCCTACAGGAAAGTACTTGGCTATGGGAGGCCAAAGTGATGAATTATATGTATATGAAACAGAGACATTACATTCAAAATCTGAGCCACTCAAATTAGACATACAAAATGCAAACGGTTGGATTACTGATATTGCTTGGGGTGCAAGTGATAATATTATTGCTTTTAGTTCAAGAGATAAAAGAGTTAGAATGTTTGATATTGAAAATAATAAATCAAAACCAACTTTCATAATCAATGAACTTCCGATAACTGCTCTTAGCTTCGGTAAATTAAAAAGTGGTGCAAGTATTTCTGTAGACGAAAACATCATTTACACTGGAGATATTCATGGCACAATAAAAGAATGGAATATCCGCGATAATCATGAAGAAATATCAAGGAGAATAACACTTGGAATTAAATAGAAATAAATTTAATATGAATAACCTCTACGCCTTATTAGTTGGGATCAATATTTATCATCCAGATTCAGGGGTTAATAATTTAGATTCATGTGTTAATGATACATTGAAGGTTGAGAAATTTTTAATAAATAATTATAAGGATACTTATAAATTAAATATTAGGATGCTTCATAACAATAAAGCAACCAGGGAAGAACTTATTTCTAATTTTGAAAATCATCTTGTTAAGAAACCCGAGTCTGGCGACATTGTTTTATTTTATTATTCTGGTCACGGTTCATACTCTTACTCCGCGAAAGAATTTAAAGCTACTGATTCTAAAGGAATAGACGAAACATATGTACTATATGATAGCCGATGTGATAGCAAATTCGATCTTGCAGATAAAGAAATTGCTTACTTGCTATCTCATGTTAAACAAGGTGTTCAACTAATTGGAATTATTGACGCATGTCATTCAGCCTCTAGCTTTAGATCTATTTTGCGAGATAAAAGTAAAAAGATAAAATATATCAAGCCGCGATTTGAAGAAGGGACTGAGTCTATACGACCGCTTGAGTCATATACATTGCACTCTTATTACTCTAAACAATTAAAAGTAAATGGGAGTATTCATATTCCAACAACTCGATCAGGTTGTATGCTTATTTCAGCTTGTGATCGACACGAACAAGCTATCGAAACTTATGAGAATGGAGGAATCTTTACTGATTGTTTAATAAAAGTAATACGGGAGAATAAGCATATAAGTTATCAGGAATTATACAAGCGCTTGAAGCCTGAAGTTAGAAATATTAACCCTGCTCAAAAACCTATTTTACATGCTTACGATGGGTTCAACCCAAATCAGATATTTTTATCAGCAGAAATAAAAAGTGAGCAAACACGTAGACTTCTTACTTATGAAGTTGATAAATGGAAAATATTCTATGGAGCTTTAAATGGATTACCTTTTAATAAGAGAGATTTTAATAGTATTGATATAGCAGTCTTTGAAAATATCACTTCTAAAAACCCTCTCGAAGTTGTTAAATTAGAAAATGTAAAAATTGACCATTCTATAATTGATTTCGATGGAAAAAAGAACGAGTCTTATTATGTAGAGCTATGGAACTATCAAAGCTCAATGGAGATTGGCTTAGATGGCTTAAATGATAATAAGATTCAAGGGTTTTTAGATATTTACGAGACCATTGATCCTAAGTATTTTTCAATAGATAGGCATAGTATTCATTCAAAATATCTTCTATTCATTGATAATGAAAACGCGATTCTGAAACTAAGGGATTCTAATCGTGTTATAGCTAAAATTGAAAATTTTAATTCTGGCATTGGAATAAAAAACTTTGTTTCATTACTTAAAAAAATTGATGATTGGGAGAATTTCAAAAATCTTAATAATCCAAATTTCAATTTAGATCAGCAAGTAATTTTCTGTTTTGAAGACATGACGAATGGGCAGAAGTATGAGAACGAGCAATTGATCTATTTAAAGTATGATTCACAAAAAATGGATTATAAAATTAGCTTAAAGAACAACTCTAATCAGAAGCTTTATGTTGCACTTTATTTCTTGGATCATAATTATCTTATTGACCTTGAGAATCTTTGTACTGAAATAAACGCGAAGTCAGATTTCATTATCCTTTCAAACAATCATTCTCTCGAGCTTTCAGAGGGGATAGACTCTGAAAAGTATCAATTTAACATAGTCATTTCAACAACACCGTTTGATGATTCATATGTTACGCAATTGCCTATAAAAATTGGAGGCATTTATAAAGACTTAGGGAAGGTTCGTGGAAGAATTAAAAGGGATGGTGATTGGAATGTTTATCCAATCAAAGTATTTTTAGAGAATACAGAAAACAAAATTGGACATAAGAGCTTTCAAAAATCCAATCTTAACTTTAATATAAATGCTCATCCAAGTTTTGAGGCTAAATTAAGATTATATGATACAAGTGAAAATCTGTTAGATTCCGTAACACAAAACCTATTCGATAACTTACTCACAAGTAAGGATATCGATGTAATTAATCTTCATAAAAAATCAAAATCTGTAAGTAATCAAGTCCAAGACTATGTAGAATTATATGAGATTACAGAGGAGACGACATTAGATGATAACCCTTTTATTTTTAATTTGAATACAGAGCCATACGAAAATGATTTTTTGATACCAGTGACCTCTGATGGTCAATTTATTTTTCCTTTTGCATCCATTCAGTCTGAAGGAAATGAAATAAAAGTAGCAATAGACACGCTGCCTACAAGTAAGGTCGATATTAAAAGAAAAAGCCTCAAAAAAGCATTTTGGTTTTGTATTCTTAAAGTAGCTGGATTTAGAGAAAAAGCTTTCCGGTTAAGAAGAGCTAGATTCAATCAAAAAGGCCAAGTCGTTAGAGATCTTAATGCGATTCAAAGTAAAGTTGATCAAGCTGATAAGATTGTCATTCTTGTGCATGGCATTATTGGAGATACAAAACCAATGGCTAAGGAGTTAATGTATCTTCAAAATGACAAAAATTACGATTTAATTTTGACATTTGATTATGAGAATCTAAATGAGACTATCGAAAATATCGCATTGGAATTCAAAAACAAATTAGATGCATTAGGCTTAAATGCTCAAAGTCCAAAACATATAGACATTATCGCTCATTCGCTGGGCGGTCTTGTAAGCCGTACCATGATAGAGGTACATATGAAAGGTGAGAAAGTTATAGACAATCTCTTTATGTTCGGAACACCTAATGGTGGATCGCCATTTGGTAGTATCCCTGAGACAATAAAAAGGATGACTATTTTACTTACAGTTGCACTTAATTATGGTCAGCACTTGATCCCTAAATTAACTGCAGTACTTATGATCCTCAATAAAATGAAATCAGGCTTTTCAAAATCCCAATTCTTGACAACCACATTAGGGCAAATGAATTCCGAAAGTGATTTCACAGTAAATCTATTTGAAAATGAACCGCCTGAAACTCAATACCATATTGTAGGGTCGGATGTATTTAAATATTCAGAAGCAGATGGAGATATGGTTACATTTGTTGAGAATGTTCTATTTAAACTTGGAAATTATATGAGTAAAGATGAATCAAACGACATTGCTGTTTTGACAGATCAAATCTACGCAATACCAAAAGATTTCAAATGTAAAATTCATGGTCCTGTCAAGGGACATCATTTGAATTACTTCACGAATCAGGATTCTTTGAAAATTTTAAATGAAATCTTAGAGCAAGGTTAGTATTTATCAATAATTTTCTCTTGTTACACAATCGATCCATTTATACTCGCCCCGCCCATCTCAGCTTCCTCCATAATCGGACTCGTGTAGCTGAGATGCCATACGCTTAATACACAAACCCGATATGAGTCAATATCCAGTTTAATAGTGATAGCTGTACCCCAAACCCCAAATCCAAAAAAATAAGTCCACAGCAAATCATCTCAAAATATCAATCCCCAACACTTCTTTCCAAAATCCCTATCTTGCACCCAGATAATTAAATGAAACACTATCTCCTGTGAGAAACCTATCATTAACAGCTTTCTTAATTCTACTTGCTTGTAAGATATTCTTAGCCCAACCTAAAGTAGAAGACTTCAAAGATATATTCAGACTCGATATAGTAGAGACAGAAACACCAGTAGTCATAGATGGAAAATTAGATGATAAAGCCTGGGCCACTGCTAATATCGGTAGTGATTTCTGGCAGAAAACACCATTCTTTGCTGAAGGTGCCAATCCCAGAACAGAGGTCATGCTGACTTATGATGATAACAATCTCTATGTGGCAACGAGGTGTTACCAGAAAGAAGAAATAATTATTCAATCCCTAAAGCGAGATGAGTATTGGGATAACGACGGCATTGCGATCATTCTCGATCCTCTGAGTACAAGAACCAATGGTTTTCTATTTGGCGTCACAGCGGCGGGGCAGCAGTGGGATGCTTTGGGCTCATTGGGTGACACGAATAGTGACTGGAGTAATAAGTGGTACAGTGAAGTGAGTGTAGAAGACGATTACTGGTCTATGGAGATGGCGATCCCGCTGCGGATATTGCGTTTTGATGCAGAATCTAAGGAATGGGGTATGAACTTCGTCCGGAATCATATTAATGAAAATGAATATCATAACTGGACGGCTGTACCTGAATCCTTCTGGCCTCCCAATGTCGCTTTTGCGGGTGCACTGGTATTTGACAAACCACCAACTCCAAAAAAGGGTAATTACAATTTGATTCCTTATGTCACTGGCTCAGTTAATAAGATGGTAGATGAAGATATCGGTCTCACTGCAAATGTAGGTTTGGATGCTCGTGTCTCTGTCAGTCCGACACTTAATCTTGACCTGACTTTCAATCCTGATTTTTCACAGATTGAAGTCGATGAGTTAGTGACTAATCTTACAAGATTTAATATATTTCTACCTGAGAAGCGGACCTTCTTCTTAGAGAATGGAGATCTATTTTCTGACTTTGGATATAGCGGTGTGAGACCGTTTTTCTCCAGAAGAATAGGATTAGACAGAGATAGACAAACTGTCCCCATCTTGTACGGTGCCAGACTTACCGGAAATATTAGTAAGACGACACGTATAGGAGCAATGAATATCCACTCTCTTAGTAGTGATAATACGCTTGCACAAAACCAAAGTGCATTTACTGTCAAGAAAAATTTCGGACGATCCTACGTGAGTGGTTTATTTTTGAATCGACAATCATTTGATGCCATGGAATCCGTAGGTGGGGATTATGGTAGGAACGCCAGCTTAGATGCAGGTTACAATAGTAACGATGGGAAGTTAAGTGCTTGGGCTAGTGTACATAAGTCATATAAGAAAGATGTCAGCAACAAAACGGGATTCTACACCTATGGAGCGACCTTTAATAATCCGATTTGGCAATTTACGGCAGCAAGCGCCATTGTGGAAGAAAATTATTATGCCGATTTGGGGTTTGTCCAGCGTATTGCAAATTATGATGCCAGTAGAGACACGATCATTCGACTTGGATATACTGATAACATTATTGCTGCAACCTATCGTATCAGACCTACAGAAGGAAAGATAACCCGACACAATATTAATGTCGAGAATGTATATTATACGAATGCGGATTGGAGTTTTAACGAGTTGTCAAGTGAGTTAAGTTATTCCATAAACTTTAGAAATACCTCAGATATTTGGGTCGCTCTTAACCGCAATGAAATTGACTTACAGTTCCCATTTAGTTTTGTATCAGAAGGGGAGTCACTCCCAGTAGATAGGTATAATTTCAGCAGTGTATCTGCCTCATATTCGTCTGACGAAAGAAAGTTGATCAGCTATGAAGTAGGAGGACGAACTGGTAGTTTTTACAACGGAAACTTAAGCCGTGCTAATGCAGATATAAATTTTAGAGTACAACCATGGGGTAACCTGAGTTTTGGTTACCAATGGAACAAACTGGATTTTCCCGAGCCCTATGGCAATGAAATCATCACCGCTTTCTTAGGAGAAATGGAAATTGGCTTTAACAGAAATCTGTTATGGACCACTTTATTTCAGTATGTCGATCAAACTAATTTCGTAGGCATTAACTCTCGTCTGCAATGGCGATTTTCTCCAATGTCAGATATATTCTTAGTCTATATTGACAACTACGACGTCTTTAACGGTCTTGCTAATGTCAATAGAATCCAGAGCAATAATAGAGCTTTGGTTCTGAAAGTAAATTATTGGTATTGATATGTTGTATATATTGAAGATGCATCTTACGATCTGTCATATAGTGTGTAGGTGGTAATAAGATATTAACACCTGATCAGGATTTTCAGAGTGGCTTTCAGTTGCTATATGATTTAGATGCAGATAGTACATTTAGTTTCGATTGTATGTCTGGTGGAGAAATTCTATATCAACCTCAAATAGAGATAGACTCTGTCGTGACCACTACCATCGCAGATGGGCAGTTGCTTACAACACGTTTCTTAAGTGGTGAGTGCCATTATGGTATTGGTGTTAGGAACTTAAGAACTTATGATGGGATAGGAGCTGGTGAAGGTGGGTTGTTAAAATGTATAGATTACTGTAACAATTTGGGAGATCCGGTAGACTTTGAGATAGGACAATTGCGTTGTTTTGAGAATAGCACAGAATCTTTTCGCTTTGTTGATTATGCATGTGACAGTATATTGATTAAGACTAATACTCAGGATGTGCTACAAGAACCATTTGTACTCTATCCCAATCCCACTAATGATGTTGTATATGTAAAAGATACAGAACATGATCTATCTTATAGATTAATTAACATACAGGGTCAGGTAATTTTGTACATCCCCCCAAAATTAGGACAGTAGATTAGATTAATTTCAAAACACTAAATTTACTGTAATGGCAAGAAGAAAATTAACTGCTAAGTTTAAAGCAAAAGTTGTTTTAGAGGCTCTAAAGGAGAGAATGACTAACCAAGAGTTAGCTAATAAATTCAAGATACATCCCCAACAAATAAGTACCTG
>Ga0209187_1002609_pt1 | contig 16617 bp, 17 predicted proteins | sample BantaG_FD_187430 | JGI IMG/M metagenome (GOLD analysis project Ga0209187, IMG submission 187430) | Marine algal microbial communities from Bantry Bay, Ireland - BantryBay_4 metaG (SPAdes) (version 2) | ecosystem: Host-associated > Algae > Red algae > Unclassified | place: Bantry Bay, Ireland... | reverse complement strand
AAAATATAGTTGTGAATAATAGGAATGCCACCAAAAGTGAATATATTTGATTTAACGAATTTCATTCACTTAAATAAGTGAATCTATAAAGGCTTTCCAAACTTTTGGAAGCCTTTATTTATCTAATCTTTCGCTATATTATGGTTTTTTAGTTGCGTTTTTGAGGTTCCATTTTAACTAAAGGCATTAATCATACTATATTGGGTGAAAACAAAGCAAAAGGAATATGGAAAGAGAAAATAGAAGACTACAAGTTATACGCAAATGAAAGATCAAAATATGTTTTCGCTGTAAGTAATGCATTCGGAAAAAAAAGTCAAGAAGAAATTCAAAAGTTGGTTTTAGAAAAGGAAAATTGGGAAAGAGATAACCCAAATCCATTAGAAGAAATAGCTAAACTGTTAGATTCAATAATAAAAAAATTTGGCCTAAAAACTCGCATAGAAATTACAAGTTTAGATCAATTAGGGTTCATAAATTTAATAGATAAAGAAGGTAATGACATTCCACAAGAGCAATGGAGTACTGGAACAAATCAAATCATCTACAAAACCTATCCACTTTTTGCAATAAAACCTGAAAACGCCATCATATTAATTGATGAACCAGAAAACTCCCTATATCCAGATGTTCAAACAAAAATTATTGAACATTATACTCGCTTAGCACCAACTTCACAGTTTTTCTTCGCAACCCATTCACCAATTATTGCTTCTTGTTTTGAGCCTTGGGAAATTGTGGAGTTAAAGTTTAATGATGAAGGTGAAGTTTATAGAGAGTTGTATTATGAAGGGAATAATCACGTTGACAATTACAAAATTGATCCGAGGTATTTGAGGTGGGATTCTATCCTTAAAAAAATATTTGATTTAGATGTTGAAGGCAATGAGGAAGAAAGAGTTCCCAAACTAATGGAGTTAGCTACATTAAAAAGTGAGATAAAAGAGATGAAAAATAATGGTGCTTCTAATGATCAATTAGACAAAAAATACGACGAAATAAAAAAATTAGCTAATCTACTTGCTATGCCCGTAAAACTTTATGAGGAAGTTAAATAAAAACATCGTAAGAGCTAAAGCCTACCAAAAATGGCATGAGGAAATAGAAAATAAAGGTGTAGATTTTCCTAAATACGAATCCTCCAAAGGGTTTTATTATGATGTAGTGGCAGAATTATTACTAATTCAAGACGGTTTGTGTGCTTATACAGAAAGATTATTATATAACGTAGAGGAAGTTAAAGCTTTAGAATGGAAAGATGGAAAGCTAAGATCACCGTTTCCAAAAGTTGATGGAGATTTAGAACACTTCGATCCAACCCTGAAGGAAAGAAAAGGGTGGTTGTAGGATAACTTTTTTATGGCAGACCATAAAGTAAATTTGAAATGGAAAGGTACTAAATCAGTTGACAAAATTTTAAAACCTGATCAACCTGAATACGATCCTTTTCATTTATTTGAATATGATTTTGATACACACCTATATCTACCAAATTCTAAAAACTTAACAGTTGCAGAGATAGAAAGAGTTAAAAAAATGTTACTCATTTTAGGCATTAACTCTTCACCTACAAGAGATCTAAGAGAAGAAGTCATTAATGAAATTATAGACAAAATTAAGTTAGAAACTCTTGAATGGGATACAATTAAAATCAAAAGATTCCCTACTGCAATAGAAATGCTTAAACGTGAACACAATGCCTGAAAAACTGATTTTTTTACCTAAAACATTCCAAACAACCTCAAAATAATCACAACAACAATCACCACTAAAACCCTGTAAGCCCAAACATCAGCATGTTTATATTTACTGGCAAACTCAGCAGCTAAATAACCGCCTGTAACTTGGCCAATAGCCAAAACACTACCTAATTGCCAGTTTACCAAACCTTTAAAATGGAAAATAGCCAACACTATAACTGAATACGATAAAACACAAAAACTTTTTAAAGCGTTACTATCAATTATGCTTTTGCGGGCAATTAGAACAGTTATTATTAAAAAGAAAACACCCATACCCATTTGAATAAAACCACCATAAAAACCCAAAGCTAAGTAAAGCGGTATAGCTAACCATATTGGCACTTTATAGTTTACATCTGTTGCAATTAGCCAACGTTTGGGACGCACCAAAACAACCAAAAATATAAATATCATCAAATATTTAAATACCTCCATAAACTGTTCATTAGAAACCTGTGTAGCTACAAAAACGCCTGCAATAGCTCCTACAAAAACAGTTACTAATAAAAGCTTGTTATCCTCAATATTTAGCTTGCCATTTTTGTAAAACGAAAACGAACTAAACAATCCCTGCCCTACTATGCCAATACGGTTGCTACCATTAGCCATATTACCAGGCAAGCCCATCACCTCCGTTAAAACCGACAAAGTTATAGCCGAACCACTACCAGCCAAAGTATTTATGATGCCAGCAACCAAACCGCCGGCAATTGCAATTGCATATTGATACCATTCTAAATCCAAATTATAATAGTTTAGTGCAAATAACGTTTAAAAAATAAGTTATACTATTTGTGGAGTTTAATTTTTGTTATAACAAAAACAGGATGATTAAGTTATTGAGCATCTTTTAAAATTAAGTTTATTTATTTAGCTTTATAGCATTAATACAAGTAGTTTTGTACAATAAAGTGCACAAGACCTAAAATGTTATGTCAACTAAATATTAAAGGTACTACTATTGAAGATTTAAGCATTGCAGGTGAGTCTTTCGATTTTGCTAAGCTTAATTTTGATGTATATACCAAGTTAGATGAAGTTCCGCACTTGATTTGGAATAGCCTTGCATTAAAAAAAACAACTCTGCATACCAACTATTTAAGTGTTTTGGAAAGCATTAAGTTAGAAGGCATACAAAATATTTATGTAGTTTATAATTATAACAATCAACCTATCGGTATTACTTTTTTTCAAAAATTATTTTTTACTGGTGCTGCTTTAAAACCTTATTTACCACAATCAAACAATTTTATACAAAAGCAATTTTTCTCACTTGTTGCAAAAACTATGTCTATTTTTAAAGGCCATGTTTTAGTTGCCGGCAACTTGCTCATTACAGCTGATAATGGTTTTAATTTTAATCAAAATTTTAGCCCTCAAATAATTAGTAATTTGCTTAAAGTAGCTGGAGATCACATTATATCAATAGCTAAAACACATAAAATTCAACTCTCAATTTTAACAGATTTTGCCGAAGTATATGCCGGTAAAGTAATTAGTAAAAACTTATGTAATATTTGTGATTATAAAATGTTTGAGGCCGATCCAAATTTAGTAATGGACATTAGCCGATGGACCAGTTTTGAAGCTTATTTGCAAGATTTAACTTCAAAATACAGAGGTAGATTAAAGAAAATAATAAAAGATAGCAGCCAGATAGAGCGCTTCGAAATTGATTTGAACAACTTTGATCAATACTGCGACGATATTGATAGTTTATACAAAAATGTAATTGACAAAATACCTTTTAAAATGGTTGAAGTAAATGCAACCTACTTTAAATTATTATTGCAACGCCTTAATGGTGATTTTAAAATATACGGCTACTTATTGAATGATAAATTAGTAGGCTTTATTACAGCCTTTGCTGAAAACGAAATATATGATGTACATTTAATTGGCTTAGATTATAATGTTAATCCAAGTTACAAGTTATATAATAAAATTTTGTATGATATGATTGAATTGGGTATTGAAGGTAATTTTAAAACCATAAGTTTTGGCCGTACTGCCAACGAAATAAAAAGTACCCTTGGTGCTGCACCTGAGCGTATGATTTGCTATATGAAACATCGCAATTTTTTCCTAAACCAAGTGGTAGGTGTAATGCTCAAAATTTTCAAACCTAAACCTTGGCAGCAAAGACATCCTTTTAAAGTAGAAAAATAATAAGCACATTTTATTTACCTATCTTACAAAAACAATTTACTCCTTTATTCTGCTTTTAAAAGTGCCTTGAAAAATTGGCCATTTTGTATTTAAATAGTGATCGTCACTAATGTATTTTAAAATACCATCTAAATCGGTTGGGCTTAGGTAAGATGGTACATAGGTTATTTTTTTGCTTTCTTCATCTAAAAAAACAATAGTTGGGTAGCCCATATTGCCTTTATTGTTGGCCATAAAATATGCAAATTCGTGTGTCCCTCCAAATCTGCCTGGTCGTTTACTCTTGGTTGCTTTGTATTCCAAATCATTATATTCTACTGATTTACTTCCTTCTGCATCAAATTTTACAGCATAAAAATTTTTATTGATATACTTTGCAATTTGTGGATGATTAAAAGTGTTTTTTTCCATGCGCTTACACCAGCCACACCAGTCGGTATAAAAATCAATAATTATTTTACGTGGTTCTTCTGCATTTTTGGCTAAGGCTTCTTCAATTGTCAACCAATTTACCTTTTCCTTAACTTCATTTTCTTTGTCATCGTTTGCTTTAACTGCTACAGTACCAAAAATTATTATTGCTATTAAAAATATAGATCTCATTACTTATTAATTTTCAAAATTGATGTAAAAGTACGGTTAAAATTTTATTTAACTAAACACGCCTTTAACGCTTTGTTTGAACTGCTTAGTTCCTTATTGGTTTAATATTCTATTTTTTTATGATTTCATTTTATAATACAAAAGCATCATACCTAATAAAAACAATGCGCCTATAGCATAAAATATTATATTATTTTTTTCAGCTGCTTTTACCGCACGCATATCTATACCTGAACCTCTTAATTTCATATAAATTTTTTCAACTGCGTTATTAAAGCCATCAGCATAATTGCCTTTAACAAAAGCTGGTTTCATTACCTCTTTTATCAAAATTTTTAAATAATTTTCTTCTATGTATTTCTCTGTTCCATCTCCTAAAGCAATATAAATTTCTCGTTCGGCAACTGTACTAACTATTAATACACCATTGTTTAATTGCTGATGCCCAACACCCCAAAAATTACCTAATGCTTTTGCAAAATCATTAACCGAATAACCTTCTAAACTTTTAACTGTACAAATAGCAAATTGAATACTTGTAGAATCGTTTATTGCATTTATTTTTTGATTTAATTTATCTTTTTGTTGAAAATTTAATAAGCCAGCAAAATCATTAACAAAACTGGTTGCTTCAAATTTTTTAACAAAAGTAGATAGTTCTGTATTTGCAATTGTAGCATTACCCAAAATCATAAAAAAAGCTAAAATATATGTTGTTTTCATAGGGCTATAAATATACACATTAAAGTATTTTTTTTTGTTATGATTTAGTATTTGTTATAAGTAAGTGAGATGTTTATATTTGCGGCAAAAGCAGTAAAATGGGAAGAGCTTTTGAATTTAGAAAAGCCAGAAAATTTAAACGGTGGGCGGCAATGTCGAAAGCCTTCACAAAAATTGGAAAAGAAATTTCGATGGCGGTTAAAGAAGGTGGGCCTAGCCCAGAAAGTAACCTTCGCCTGCGTATGGCCATACAAAATGGTAAGGCAGCTAATATGCCTAAAGACAATATTGCCAGAGCCATAAAAAAGGCTAGTGAAAAAGATTTTTCGGGTTTTAAAGAAATTGTATTTGAAGGTTATGCACCACACGGCGTAGCTGTTTTGGTAGAAGCCGCAACTGATAATAACAATAGAACAGTTGCCAATGTACGCAGCTATTTTAACAAAACTAATGGCTCGTTAGGTACTAGCGGTTCGGTAGAGTTTTTATTTGAACGAAAATGTTTTTTTCAAATAAAAAGAACAGATGAAATTGATTTAGAAGAGTTAGAGTTAGAATTGATAGATGCAGGCGTAGAAGAACTTTTTGCCGAAGATGGCGATCCAGATGCAGAAAATGAGGCCGCTAAAGAGCAAACTATTATGATTTACGGTTTGTTTCCTAACTTTGGTAATTTACAAAAAGCTTTAGACGATATGAACTTAGAAGTAATTACTTCGGGTTTTGAACGATTGCCAATGGATATGAAGAAACTTACAGAAGAACAAGAAGAAGAAGTAGATAAACTAATTCAAAAATTAGAAGAAGATGATGATGTACTTGCTGTATATCATAACATGGGTTAAATTGAGTTAGCCATTTTGTGATTGGGTTAACCATTTTGTAATTTTAACGTCATATTGACAACTAATTATAATTAAAATGAAATTTATAATGAAAAATTTATTTGTAGCAATACTACTATGCACCACTATTAATGCCTTCGCTCAAACCTCTCAGCCATCTGAAAAAGCAGATCGCCCAGGTACTAAAGCTGTTGAAAAAGTTAAAGAAACTGGCGAAAAAGCGGTTGATAAAACTATAGAAGCAGGCGAAAAAGCCGTTGACAAAACCAAAGAAATGGGTGAAAAAGCGGTTGATAAAACTATGGAAGCAGGTGAAAAAGCCGTTGACAAAACCAAAGAAATGGGTGAAAAAGCGGTTGATAAAACTATGGAAGCAGGTGAAAAAGCCGTTGACAAAACCAAAGAAATGGGTGAAAAAGCGGTTGATAAAACTAAAGAAGCAGGCCAAAAAATGAAAGCAGACAAGCCTGCTAAACCTAAAACGCCAGCAAAACCTAAAGGCGATAAAAAAATGAAAATGCCTAAAATGGAAGGTTTCAACATTTTGAAAGATGCTGGCATTGGTGATATGAGAGAAAGTTTTAAGGCAATGGGTCTTAAAAAAGATGAAAGTAAAGCTATTATGGGCAAAAATGCTGATATGCTGAAAAAAGCAATGGATTTAGTGAAAGGCGAAAGCAACTGGAAAACTGCAGTAAAAGAGTTGAAAGGAATGAACAAAACCAATTTAAAAGATGTTAAAGGGATGTTAACCAAAGATCAATTTAAGCAATACAAACCTATGGCTAAAGATATTTGGGCTGCCGTTAAAAACTTTGTTACCAAAGCTTTAAAAAGTGCTTAATAGCTAAGCATAATTTTAGATAAAAAAAATCGCAAACTTTCTAAGTTTGCGATTTTTTTTTTATATTTATTCAATCAATTTCTAATTATAAGTTATAAATATAGCCGTATTTCTCTTTAGCATAGTTCATAAAATGATCGAAATTTAAACTGTTGCCGGTTACTTTTTTACATAATTCATCGGCAGAATACATTTTACCATATTGATGAATATTTTCACGCAACCAAGTTAATAAGTTACTTAATTTACCTTGCTCAATTTCATTTACTAAGTTAGGCATATCTTCTTTTGCTTTATCAAAAAATTGCGCAGCATAAAAGCTACCGATAGAATAAGTTGGAAAATAACCAAAAGAACCATGCGACCAATGAATATCTTGCAACACACCTTCTGCATCATTTGGTACCGTAATGTTTAAATATTGCTTGTACTTTTCATTCCAAACTTCTGGTAATTCTGCTACTGCAATGCTACCTTCAATTAAAGCCTTTTCAATTTCAAACCTAATTAATACATGAAAATGATAGGTTAATTCATCTGCACCAGTTCTTATTAAAGATGGTTCTACTTTATTAATAGAACGGTAAAAATCATCTAAAGAAACACCGTTTAAATTACTTGGAAATAGCTGTTGTAATTTACTGTAATTATGTTTCCAATATGGTAAAGAACGACCAATATTATTTTCGTACAAACGGCTTTGACTTTCGTGAATACCTAAGCTAATAGCTTCACCGGTTGGCAAACCATAATCTGCTAATAATAAACCTTGTTCGTATAAAGCATGGCCGCCCTCGTGTATGCAACTCCAGGTCATTTCTTTAAAATCACTTTCATTAATTCGAGTAGTTACTCTAACATCGCTTGGCCCAAAGCTGGTAGTAAAAGGATGTGCTGATAAATCTTGCCGGCCGCTTTTAAAATCGTAGCCCATTTGAGTTAGCAAATCAATACCAAAATCCCATTGCTTTTGTTTGTTGTAAGTTTTGTACAACCAATCATCATTTACTTGAGGCTGTGCTGCAATTTTGGCTACAAAATCAACCAATTGCTTTTTAACATCTTCAAAAATTATAGTTACTTCTTTGGCCTTTAAACCTGGTTCGTATTCATCTAACAAAGCATCGTAAATATGATCTTCAAAACCTAATAATTCCGCCTTTTCAACCGCCAGGCCAACCAAATCCTTCAACTCATTTTCAAATAATTTAAAATCGCTGGCTTCTTTGGCTTTATGCCACGCAAAATAAGCTTTAGAAATAGATTCTGACATTTTCTCTACAAACACTTTAGGCAATTTTCTTTGTTTTTGATAAGCCTTTAATGTTTCATTTACATTAGCTCTTTGTCTGTCATTTAAGCCATTTTTTACATTTAACTCATTCAACAAATCACCCATTTCATTATTAGTAAATTGCTCGTGCGCTATTCCACTTAAAGTAGCCAATTGCCTCGATCTGATTGAGCTTCCGTTCTCTGGTAAGTTCACTTCTTGATCCCAATGTAATACTGAAATTGCATTGTTCAAATCTGCAATTTTTTCTAAATTACTTTTTAGTTTATTATAATTTTTATTCATTTATATTAATAGGTTTACTTTTAAGAATTGTATAAATAATACTGCCCCAACCTGCAATAAAAAATACGCCACCAATTGGCGTAGCTGGCCCAACTAAGTATAACGGTAACCAAATAACAGCTTTAAAGCTCAGTAAATAAAGCGATCCAGAAAAGAGAAAAATTCCAATGCTAAACAATAATGCACTTATTTTTAAAGTAGAAATTGGCTCAAATTTATACCATAAACCACAAAACAAAATTGCTAAACCATGGTAAAACTGATATTTTACGCCTGTTTGAAATATTTCAACGGAGCTTGGCTCAATAAACTGTTTTAAACTATGTGCTGCAAAGGCACCTAATACTACCGAAAATAAACAAAAAACCGAGCCAGTTAATGATATTACTTTCATTTTAGCTGGCAAAGTTAAAATATTAAACAACTATATAAAGGTTTTTATAAACGAGCTCATCAAAATTGTTATTAATACAGTAAACCCTCTTTTCCAAACATAAATTTTAACTTAATTTTGAAAACTAATTTATCGCATCTACCAAAACCTCATATTCATCCTTCATAATTAAACTAAATATTTCAAAACAAAACACCCTTACTAATTTATAATTTACTACTTTTGCAAACCAGACAGGTCTTATACGACCAGCTCCTGTTGAATCCCCCAGGCGCGGAAGCGAGCAAGGGTATATGGTTGAGCGGTGCGATGTAAGTAACTTGTCTGGTTTTTTGTTTTTACCGTTATTTATTTTTTTTAAGAATAAAACCAAGCTTTAGCTCCTTTTAAGCCTTTAATGGTTAAAAAACAACTATTAAAAATTGAAAGAAGTACAAATTGCATTTTTCTTAGCACAATATAAAAGCGTTTAAAAACTATCTATTTTAAACAATATCACTACAATTTAATGAGATTTTTTATTGACACAGCCAACTTAGCACAAATAGAAGAAGCTTTGGCAATGGGTGTAATTGATGGTGTAACTACCAACCCATCATTAATGGCAAAAGAAGGTATTAAAGGTGCCAAAAATGTAAACAACCATTATAAAACAATTGCCAATTTAGTTGGTGACAGAGATGTTAGTGCTGAAGTAATCGCCACCGATTTTGAAGGTATGAAAAGTGAAGGTGAGATGTTTGCTGGCTTAGCCGATAACATTGTAGTTAAAGTACCAATGATTAAAGAAGGTTTAAAAGCCATTAATTATTTTAAACAAAACGGTATAAGAACCAATTGTACGTTAATATTTTCTGCTGGGCAAGCCTTATTAGCAGCTAATGCTGGAGCTAACTTTGTAAGTCCATTTATTGGCAGAGTAGATGATATTGGTTGGAATGGTTTAAACCTAATTGAAGACATTTTTAACATATTTCAAAAGCAAATTATTGATACCGAAATATTAGCAGCTTCTATACGCAACCCATTTCACATAATTGAATGTGCTAAGTTAGGAGCCGATGTGGCAACATGCCCGCTAAAATCAATTGAAGCCTTGTTAAACCACCCATTAACCGATAAAGGTTTAGCTCAATTTATGGAAGACGCCAAAAAACTATCTTAACCATATTTAGCACAGAAAGCCTTATTCCAAATAAATAATAATTTATGTTTGTTTTAAAATTTGGTGGCAGTAGCGTAGCCAGCCCCGATACCATAAAAAAAGTACAGGCCATAGTTGCTGATTATGCAAAAACTCACAAGCGAATTGTTGTTGTTGTTTCTGCCTTTGGTGGCATTACCGATGCTTTAATTGATACTGGTACAAAAGCTGCTGCAAAAGATGAAACCTATACACAACAGTTTAATGACATATACAATCGTCATACAAATGCTATTGATGATTTATTAGCAGATGCACAGACAAAAGTTCAGAATGTTGATTTTTTAAAAGAAAAATCGGAGAATTTAAAGAGCTTATTAAAAGGCATTAACTTAACAAAAGAAATGTCGGCTCGCACTAAAGATTGTGTTTGTAGTTATGGCGAATTGCTATCATCAAAAATTATAGCTGCCTATTTTAAAGCAACTATGGACAATGTTCATTTTGTTGATAGCCGCAACATAATTATTACCAACAGCAATTTCGGCAGAGCACACGTAAATTTTGAAGCCACCAAAAACAATTGTTTACAACAAATACGCAGCAATGGTATTTATGTAATGGGTGGTTATATTGCTTCAAATGATTTGGAAGAAACTACCACTTTGGGTAGAGGCGGCTCGGATTATACGGCTTCTATTTTGGCGGCTTGTTGCGATGCTGAAGAATTACATATTTGGACAGATGTAGATGGCGTAATGTCTGCCGATCCTCGTAAAGTAAAAAAAGCTTTTTCTATCAATTATCTTTCTTATGATGAGGCCATGGAATTATCGCACTTTGGCGCAAAAGTAATTTATCCGCCAACCATAAAACCGGTTCTACAAAAAAATATTCCTATAAGAATTAAAAACACTTTTAACCCAAGTTTTGAAGGTTCTTTAATAAGTTCAAAACCTCCAACGGTAGAAAAAACTTTCCCTGTAAAAGGGATTTCTTCCATATCAAACATATCATTACTTACGCTACAAGGTGCAGGTATGATAGGTGTAGCAGGTATAGCCGGAAGATTATTTACAACGCTGGCTAAAAACAACATTAGCGTTATTTTAATTAGCCAAGCTTCCTCTGAACATTCTATTTGTTTTGCTATTGATCCATCTAACAACGATTTGGCAAAAACAGTAACTGAAAACGAATTTGACAAAGAGTTAAGCATAGGCGACATTGAACCAATTATTGTTGATAGCAATAAAAGTATATTGGCTATTGTTGGTCAAAATATGAACAGTACTACTGGTATTTCTGGTCGTTTATTTCAAGCATTGGGTAAAAATGGGATTAACATAAATGCCATTGCACAAGGTAGCAGCGAGTTAAATATTTCTACAGTTGTAGAAGCAAAAAATGAAATAAAAGCCATTAATGTTTTACACGATGCGCTATTTTTATCAGAAACAAAAACACTTCATCTTTTTATAGTAGGTACAGGTTTAATTGGCAATACATTAATTAACCAAATAAAAAATCAATACGAAAGCTTATTAAACCAATATAAGTTAGATTTAAAAGTAATAGGCATTACCAACACCAGAAAAATGGTAATTGATGAAGATGGAATTAACCTTAACGATCATGAAACCATAATGGATGCCAAAGGGCAAAAAGCAAATTTTGACGCTTTTGTGGAAGAGATGGTTCAGCTAAACTTACCCAACACCGTTTTTGTAGACAATACTGCCAGCGAAGCTCCAATTGATGCTTATTTAAAAATATTGAACAACAGTATTTCAATAGTTACGCCTAATAAAATTGCTAAAACTCAAAACAGCCAAAAACACCGTGAGTTATTAGAAAGAGCCAGTCAATCGGGTGCACAATTTATGTATGAAACAAATGTAGGAGCAGGTTTACCAATTATTTCTACGTTAAAAGATTTAATTTCGAGCGGTGATGAAATTATAAAAATTGAGGCCGTACTTTCTGGTTCTTTATCATTTATTTTCAACAACTTTACTTCTAAAAATAGTTTTACCGAAATAGTAGAACAAGCCAAAGAAAAAGGGTTTACTGAACCGGACCCTCGTATTGATTTAAGTGGAAAAGATGTAGCTCGCAAAGTTTTAATATTAGCACGAGAAACTGGACAAACAATAGAGTTAGACGATATTAAAATTAAAGATATTTTACCCACAGCTTGTTTGAATGCAGAAAGCGTAGCCGACTTTTTTAATGAACTAAAAAATAATGAAGCTTATTTTACGGAGATAATTAACAAAGCCGAAATGGATAGTAAACGTTTGCGCTTTATTGCAACCATTACTAAAGAAAACGCTTCTGTAGCTTTACAAGCAGTTGATATTGACAATCCTTTTTATCACCTTTCGGGTAGCGATAATATGGTAGTTTATACCACCAAAAGATATAATGAAAGACCTTTGGTTGTAAAAGGTCCAGGTGCAGGTGCTGCCGTTACCGCTGGAGGGGTTTTTGCAGAAATTATTAATATTGCAAAATATTTAGTCTAAAAAATTTATATGGAAGAATTGATTAAAGCGTATGCTCCGGCATCAATTGGTAATGTTATTGTAGGTTTTGATGTGCTTGGTTTAGCCATAAACGAACCTGGCGATGAAGTTGGTGTTAAATTTAATGATAACAAAACAACACAAATTGTTAGCATTGAAGGTGATGGTGGCAAACTACCGAAAGATAGTAATAAAAACACAGCTGGTATTGCAGTAAATGCTTTGTTAAGAAAGTTAGATACAAGGCAAGGCGTTGATATTCATCTTAAAAAAAACTTACCTTTAGGTAGTGGCTTAGGCAGTAGTGCTGCAAGCGCAGTTGCAGCAGTAGTAGCAGTAAACAAATTGTTCGATAATCCTTTCAGCAAAACAGAATTATTGCCATTTTTAATGGAAGCCGAAAAGGCCGCCAGCGGAACAGCGCATGCAGATAATATTGCTCCATCTTTATTAGGTGGTTTGGTAATTACGCTTAGCAATAGCCCTTTGCGAGTAAAGCAATTGCCTTTTTTAAAAGATGTTTGGATAGTTATAACCAAGCCTAATGTAGAAATATTAACCAAGCAAGCCCGTATGTTGCTTAAAAATAGCGTGCCTTTAAATAATGTAGTAAGTCAGTTTTGTAATTTAGGCGGTTTTATAGTTAGTTTATATGAAAACGATGTAGAATTAATGCGTCAATCTATGCAAGACTATATTGCAGAACCTATTAGAGCACAATTAATACCTGGTTACATTCAAATTAAAGATATTGCACAACAACAAAATGCTATTGCCTGCGGTATTTCCGGCTCTGGTCCAACTATGTTTGCAATGGTTAGTACTAAAAAAGAAGCTGAAGAATTGTTGGAAATGTTTGAACAAGCCTTTAAAGAAATAAACATTGGCAGTCTAAATTATATAACACAGGTATGCGAACAAGGAGCAAAGGTTTTGTAATTACTTACCTAAAAGATCGACTTATACACTCAAAAAACACCCAATAATTATTCGCTAATACCAAATAATTCAATTATTTCGTAATATGAAATTTTACAGTACTCAACACAAAGCACCTCTGGCTACCTTAAAAGAGGCTGTATTAAATGGCCTTCCTAACGATAATGGTTTGTATATGCCCGAAAGCATTACACCACTAAGTAAAGCGTTTATAAATAATTTTCAACTTTACAGTTTTAGGCAAATTGCTTATGAAGTAGCACATACTTTATTACAAAATTCAATTGATGCAGATTTACTAAAGCATATAGTTGATGAAGCAGTAAACTTTGAAGCTCCTGTAAAAATGTTATCTAACAATATTGGCGCATTAGAGTTGTTTCACGGCCCATCATTAGCATTTAAAGATTTTGGAGCACGATTTATGGCTCGCTTAATGAGTTATTTTGTTAAAGATGAAAAAAGGCCACTACACATTTTAGTAGCAACTTCGGGCGATACAGGTGGTGCAGTAGCATTGGGTTTTTACAAAGTACCCAACATAAAAGTTACCATTTTGTACCCCAAAGGCAAGGTGAGTGATTTGCAAGAATTACAGCTAACCACTTTAGGCGAAAATATTACTGCCTTAGAAGTAGATGGCGTTTTTGATGATTGCCAAGCTTTAGTAAAGCAAGCTTTTTTAGATGAAGAGTTGAGAAAAAGACTTTTAATAAGCTCTGCTAATTCTATAAACATTAGTCGTTTAGTGCCTCAAATATTTTATTATTTTGAAGCTATAAAACAGGTGATGGATAAAAACAGACCTGTAGTAATGTCGGTGCCAAGTGGTAATTTTGGTAATATAACCGCTGGGCTTATTGGCAAAAAAATGGGCTTACCCATACATAAATTCATAGCTGCTGTAAACGATAATGATGGGTTTTTTCATTACTTACAAAATGGTGTTTTTAAAGCCAAACCATCAAAAGAAACATTAAGTACCGCAATGGATGTTGGCAACCCAAGCAACTTAGCACGCATAAATGATATTTTTGATAATGATGTAAAACAGATAAAAAAGAACATTGCATCTTACACTTATAATAATGAACAAACCAACGAAGCCTTAAAAGAAATTTACCAGAAATACAATTATATTTCTGACCCACATGGTGCGGTGGGTTATTTAGGCTTAAAAGATTATTTAAAAGACAATCCAGAAGCATTAGGTTTGTTTCAGATAACAGCACACGCTTCAAAATTTTTACCAACAGTTGAGCCAGCGCTTAATATTAAAGTGGAAATACCAGAAAATTTAGCTACTTTAATTGGTAGAAAAAAACAAGCATTAGCAATGGATACCAGCTACACATCTTTCAAAAAATATTTAAACACATTATCGTAAATGAGTAATTCAAGTTATATTGTTGATGCAGTTAGAACACCAATAGGCAATTTTGGCGGCAGCTTATCAACTATTAGAACCGATGATTTAGGAGCTTTAGTCATTAAAAAAGTATGTGAAAATCAAAGCAACATTCCGCTAAATGCTTATGATGAGGTAATGTTCGGTTGCGCCAATCAAGCTGGTGAAGATAACCGAAACGTAGCACGTATGTGTTTGCTGCTGGCTGGCCTACCTTTCTCTGTTCCTGGCGAAACGGTAAATCGTTTATGTGCTTCTGGTATGTCGTCGGTAATACATGCCAACCGTGCCATAAAAGCCGGCGATGGTGATTTGTTTATTGCTGGCGGTGTAGAAAATATGACGCGTGGTCCTTTTATAATATCTAAAGTTTCTAAAGCTTTTGGTAGAGATGCAAAAATGGAAGATAGTGCTTTTGGTTGGCGATTTGTTAACCCAAAAATGAAAGCCATGTTTGGTACAGATAGTATGGGACAAACTGCTGAAAATTTAGCTGAAAAATATAATATTACTCGGGAAGAACAAGATCAATTTGCCTATTGGTCGCAAATGAAAGCCAGTAAAGCGCAACAAGCAGCTTGGTTTAAAAATGAAATTGTACAAGTTGAAATTCCACAAAGAAAAAAAGATCCAATTATATTTAGTGACGATGAGTTTATAAAACCCAACACCTCATTAGAAGTATTGGCTAAACTTAGGCCAGCTTTTAAAAAACTAGATGAAGGAGGCACGGTTACCGCAGGCAATGCTAGTGGTTTAAATGATGGTGCAGCTGCTATGATTGTTGCTTCGGAAACGGCTTTGCAAAAATACAATTTGAAACCGCTTGCTAAAATTGTAAGTTCTGCCGTAGTAGGTGTTGAACCGCGAATAATGGGTATTGGCCCAGTTGGTGCAAGTAACAAAGCGTTAAAAAAAGCAGGGTTAACCATGGCTGATGTTAATATTATTGAGTTGAATGAAGCTTTTTCTGCTCAATGTATTGCTTGTTTAAAAGAATGGGGCTTGGCAAATAATGACGCTCGTGTAAATCCAAAAGGTGGTGCTATTGCCATTGGCCACCCATTGGCGGTAAGTGGTACTCGTATTTTGCATAGTGCCGCTTTACAATTGCAAGCTACAGGGCAAAAATATGCTTTGGTAACTATGTGCGTAGGTGTTGGACAAGGTTATGCGGTGGTTTTAGAAAGCGTATAAACATTATTCAAAGATTAAACTTTAAATAAAAGTCACCAAAAATTGCAAATACACTATTTATTAATAACAAAAATTAGTTTGAAAATTGAATTGTATGAGGCTTTGCATTTTGACTGTTTAATATCTACAATATTCGTTTTTCGTAACTATTCAGAAGTCAGACCATTTTAATTTTGGCAAATGGTTATTTGTTATTTTGGACAGATAATGATGAAGTGCAAGGCATTAATCATTGTAATTTTAAGTTAGGCGCGGCTGATGAGGGTGTTTTATTGGTTATGTCAATCGCATAAAATCTGATGGCTGATTATATAATAAAATCTAACATTATTTTTAGAAATGTTATTTTTTTTGTGGTTTAATACGACTTAGCGTACTCTAAAAATTAGCCCCGTTTTCTATGGTTTATCCAAGCATTATTTAGTTTTTTTTTGATTTATAACTTGTTTTTTTGACATTTAGCTATAGCTGCGCCATCCTCGTCACAACAACAAGGTGTTTT
>Ga0209187_1002608_pt1 | contig 16618 bp, 22 predicted proteins | sample BantaG_FD_187430 | JGI IMG/M metagenome (GOLD analysis project Ga0209187, IMG submission 187430) | Marine algal microbial communities from Bantry Bay, Ireland - BantryBay_4 metaG (SPAdes) (version 2) | ecosystem: Host-associated > Algae > Red algae > Unclassified | place: Bantry Bay, Ireland... | reverse complement strand
GTGGTGGGTGGAGGTAACCCATACGGAGAACACAAGTATGCGACTCCCCAAGGGCATGGTCATGGGGCATATGTCGGCCTTCTCCGGTACGGTAGCCGCCATATCCCGAGAGGACTGGGCTACACTCCGCCCCAGTCCGACCACCGCGCCCGACGCAACGGACCCCGTGGAGGAACCCTATTTTCATACTTCGAACGTGCCCGAGGGGCTGCGGGCCTCAAGTGCTCTCCCTACTGGAGAAGCATCGAGCCTTCTGGAGTGGGCGCTTGGGCTCCATCAAGGCCACGGAGCACCGGATCGAGTTGAAGCCGGGCTCCAAGCCCGTCGGGTTCAACACCTACCGGATGGGTCCCCGAACTAGGGAACTCATCAAGGCCGAAGTCGACCGAATGCTCAAGCTCGAAGTCATAGAGCCCAGCCAGAGTGAATGGGCTAGCCCGGTGGTACCCATCCCGAAGCCCGACGGGAGTCCCCGGTTCTGCATCGACTATCGGCAGTTGAACGAGCGCACAGTACGCGACTCGTTTCCACTTCCCTGGATGGAGGACTGCCTCGACTCCTTAGGGGATGCCCAGTTCTTCTTCACGTTCGACTTCAACGCGGGGTTCTGGCAGATCCCCCTAGCCGAGGAGGATAAGCCGAAGACCGCACTCACTTGCCACTGTGGGACGTACCAGTGTACGCGTCTTCCGTTTGGCCTGTGCAATGCCCCTGCAACTTTTCAGCGGGCTTTTGACATGATCCTATCCGGAGTCAAGTGGCAGACTGTGCTCGTCTACTTAGACGACCTCATCATCTTCTCCGCCGATGCCGAGTCGCACCTGTCCCACTTGGACACGGTGCTCACCTTTCTCGGGTGCACGGGGTCACCCTCAAGGCACAGAAGTGCCACTTCTTTACTAACGAGGTGATATACCTTGGCCATGTCGTACGGCCAGGACGCTTGAGTGTGAACGAGAAGAACCTCAAGGCCATCAAGAAGGCCAGCTTCCCCCAGACCCAAACCCAACTCAGGAGATTCTTGGGGATGTGCAAAGTCCACCGTCGGTTCACGGTAGACTTCGCTAAGACCGCGAAGTCGCTGAACAACTTGAACAGCGTAAAGCTTCCTAAGCGGTTGAGTCCCCCTACTCCGGAGGAACAGAACGCGTTAGACAAACTACGCGAACAGCTATGCCACCCGCTCATTCTTGCGATACCGCGCAAGGAGGGGAAGAACATCATAGATGTGGACGCTAGCCACGACCAGCTAGGGTGCTACCTGCTACAGCAGCAACCCGATGGCAAGTACCTGCCCGTAGGCTACTTCAGTGAGGGCCTTCTACCGGCGGAGAAGAACTACACCGTCACCGAGAGTGAGGGACTAGGTGTTGTGTGGGCGGTCGGTTAACTACGACCGTACATCGAAGGCACCAAGTTCCTCATCCGGTGTGACCACAAGGCACTGAAGTGGATACCAACCACGACGACCTGCACCAACAATCGACTCAATCGTTGGCGCATCCCCCTCTCGGAGTTCGACTATGATGTGGAATACAAGCCCGGCCCCCAACATGCGGTGGCCGACGCTCTGTCCCGCATCCCGACTGAGGGGCTGGGCACGGGACCCATCTCCGAGGAGATCCCCACAGTCGGGGTGACCACTCGCTCGCGGGCGGTACTCGACCCCCGACTTCCAGAGAACAGGGAGACCGCCCGCATACCTCTGGGCGAACTAGTCCAGAAGCAGGCGACAGACAAGTTCTGTCAGGCGGTCAAAAAGATACTTGACACCCCCACGCCCACGCGCTTCTACGAGAACGCAGACGGGTTGTTGTGCCGTCGCGGACACCGCGAGGGGACACAGCTGGTACTGGTCCCCCAATTTCTAGTCAAGGACGTATTATGGGCGGAGCACTCCTCTGTCTCCTTCCCACAAGTGCAGAAAAAACGAGGAGCTGATGTTGATTTCCAGGTTGTATGGGCACATGTAAACAATAGGGAGCACCAAGCCAGTCCTAGGGGCGCATCTGACTGGTGGAGAGAGTCGGTCCGCAAGTCAGTCTCTGTCCACAAGGACGAAATTCGGGGATCAGCAATACGTTGATCGTGAATAAGAGGGCTCAAACGATCCGGCAGATCACGGCAGCGGTTGAATTCGGGCTGTGCCTCTGCCCATCGCATCCTCGTCGTATCTGGCCCGCTGCCTCGTACTGCGGCTTTTGCTCCACCTTGGCCGAGGTCGTGAAAAAGAATAGGACCGAAAAAGCACCAGTGCATATGCAACAAAACCGCAGACCCACACACTCGACTTGACTACCGAAAATCACCCTGTCGGACTCGACCAAGCTCCCACTCTTTGTCCCGCCCCCCCCCCCGCCACACTCAGTCGTGCATGCCATCAGCATCCTCTTCGTCGTCTTCGTTGCTCTCGTCGTCCTCGTTGTCGTCGCTGCTTTCGAGGACGCTCCCATCGTCGGCCGGCGGCTGCGTGGCGGGTAGGCCGCGCACTCGAGCACATCCGGCGTCGGCTGTAGCGCTCAACCTTGGGAATACAGCACGCATGGGGTCGCTCCCGTTGGTGAGCAACAGTCCGTCCTTGGCCGCGTTGTCCTTTTGCAGCTTGTTGTCCAGCAGTTCCATAAACGACGCCCACACTTTGCGGAACGCCTCATCCACGTGGCAGCCCCTGCCGGTGAAGCGCGAAAAGCCTGACTTGTTGTGCATGGCGATGAACAGCTGGCACACGCAGCAGAAAAAATGACGACAGGAAATGCATGCAAGAATAAGAAACAAAATATGTCAGAGTCGTGCCACAGAGAAATGGGAGATGCGTTATCAGACAAGCGCCCTCAATGACCAAATGTAAAGGGCCCGCTGACCATGGCCACAATGGCGGCGTACGGCGCGTACGGCACCTGGTAGTGGCACGGTTTGTCGTCATTGGCTTCGACCATTTCGATACGCAGTGCTTCCAGTCGTTGTTAGCCGGCATGAAGTTCGGCCAGCACCTAGTTGCGGCCGACGGGCGCTGTAAGCATCCAGTAACGGCGCACTGTTCTCCTCGCCTCGGCACGCGTAAAAACCGGCATGTTGTTCTGCCCGTCGACGCGGCCCACCGAGAGCATCTCGAGCAAGGTGCTCGCCCGCCGCATGAAGCCCGGCACCATGACCTTCTGCAAATCGCGCTGAAAGCGCGGCCAGGCCTGCTGCAGCACCTTGTATAGCTTCTTCGGCTTGAACTCCTGCTCCTCGCCCAGTTCGCGCTTCTTGCGTCTCAGAATTGTCGTGTCCAGCTTAGGCAACGCCTTATGTACACCGCCGGGGCGTTCAAAGCAGCGATCGAGCCGCGAGGCGCACGTCATGCGCTTCTCTGCCAGGTCTGGCATACTGCCAGCCATCGAGAGCGGCTTGTGAAGGTCGAAGAAGTGGTCCGTGCGGAGGTGTATCGCCTCAAGCTGGATGAGCAAGGACGTAAATGCAGTGCACGGGCCAAAGGGACAAATACCATCAAGAATGCGAGGGACTGGAGGTAGCGAATAGATAATGGCGCAACATTCAAGAAACAACACGAGCACGCAGGGACGAAGAACAAGTTGGTACCTCAGGAAGCGTACCATCATTCTCTTGGCCCGCGGCGCCTGCTTGACGCCCCCGGAGAATATATCAGTCGCGCCCAAACCGCCATCAGCGATTGCTTGCAAGCCGAGTCCCGCACCGACCTGCGTCCCCGACATGCTCAGCGGCCGATTGAGTGCCGCCACACTGTCCATGTCTCGCTTGATGGAGCCTGTCGCGGGATCAAACGACGTCACTAGTTTGCCCGACCGTCGCTGAGTGGCCTGCGTATCAGACAGAATAGTAGTGACCTGCAGGCGCGTGGTCTCGTTTGCCTTGACGCCAACGCTGCGCTCGTTTGTGAGCTTTTTGATGGTGTTGTCGACATTGAGCATATCGCGTCGTTACATCCTATTGATGGCGGCCGATAATTCGCAGACGCGACCCGCTGCCGCTCCCCCCGCCACGCCCCCCGCCGCTCCGCCAGCCGCCGCCGTCGCCGTCGCCATCGCCGACGCCGCGTCGCCTGCAGCCGACTTCCCCGTCCCGCCCACGGCACTCCCCACCGCGTTCCTCTCCATCCGTCACCGGTGTCCACGCCGACTCATCGGTGGCTTCAGCTAGGCCGACCGACCCTCGGCGCCCAGCAGGCGGTCGACCTGCCGTTGCACGATCCGATACCTTGCTCCTCATGGCGCGCATCCGATCCAGAAGGCGAGCAGCGGCGCTTGCCTCGTAAGATGGGTTGCCCTCGCTCAGGTCTAGGCGAGACAGTGTCGGTCTCAACATCCTCAGGGCGGCCGCAAAAAGAAAATCAGGCACAGGGTAAGCCGGTGGTGAAGATGACGGCGTCACAGGGCCAGTGATGCCGCCCGACCCCCCGCCCGTTTAACGGGTCTTGATTAGGGCACCGGCCCCGTTCTGTCGCACACTGTCGGCCGCACCGCGATGCACCTGCGACAGCGACCCGATGCCGTCTCACACCCCCCCTGCGCTCCAGCCACCGTGGGAGCGTCCCATACCGCCAAGGACATAAAAGCGCTCGAGAAAAAACAGCGGTGACAGTTTTGTGCAAAGCCCGTGGCGGGGATGTCGATTAGGATGACGGCGGTTGTGTCGGGTGGGCGCTGGTCCAGTCAGCCACCGAGAACCGACGAGCTCTTTCAACAGCCTCTGTTGTCGATAAAGGGGCGGATTCGCCCACCAGCGTAACCGGCGTCCAGACCTCACCCGGCGCCACTCCCCAGAAAAAGCTCTTTCTAGGCTTAGCGTGACCGGCGCATCCGCCCCGACGGCCGCTGCCGGCATTGGTAAGCGTCAACGCGACCGCCGACGGCCGTGCAATGTGCCTCAATCCCCCTACACGGTGTCGTGACCCCCTCGCCGCCCTCCGCAAAGCCACGGCACCCGCCTCCTTCGTGGCCCACTAGAGACGCCGCCGTCCAGCTTCCGAACTACGCGGACGCTGTCCGCCTTGCGGCTCGCGCGGGACAACGGAGTTGGTAGAGATAACAGAAAAGGGGGAGACCAAGACGCAGCTCTTTGCATTTGACCAGCTGACTCCAGGCAGTTATCCTTGCAGGGAAATCGGACTTGGCTACAGGAGAAGCGCGCATTCACTAGAAGCAAGTCTCATGCTTGGCGAGATCGACCGGAGCGATGGGGCCAGTGACTGTCAGCACCGTGACCGGATATAAGTTTCAAACGAGGGCATCGATATCAAGCGGCCTCTGCCGCGCATATGCGAGGGGCAGGTGGCTGGCATTTGATCCAGACTCGATCGCACATCTTCCGTGCTTTGAGGGTCAGTGAGGGGTGCGCGATAGCGTCGTTTCCCCGTCACAAAGTTGTGTTTCCTGTCGCAGATAACCGTGACTGGAACCGGTTACTTGCCAGGGGAAACACCACATGAGCTTCAGAAAACACAAGGTTGAGGTGAGCACCAGTCATCAGAAAGGGCGATCACTGCTAGCCGTACGCGATTGTCACAAGGTGGAAACCGCATCTATCCTTGCGATCCGCAAGCCATGCAGTATATCGAGGGCAAGGTTGGCACAGAGTGACGCGCATTCTTCTTCCGCCTCAGGCGCCACGGATTCTTGGCCGGTAGGCGCCGTCCTTGGTAAGCTACTTTGCCTCGTTTTTTGCCGTTGCGGCGCTCTTAGGGCCTATGTGGGCCGCGAGCGCGGGCTTAGCCGTGCACCAGGGGTAGGTGCGCAGGACGTGGCTCTTTTCGGATGCGCACGCGTACGCCGGACCGCCGCAGCGCAGCTCTTTTTTACTGCCGGCAAGCGTCAACTATGGTACGCTACTTTGCCTCGTTTTTTGCCGTTGCGGCGCTCTCAGGGCCCTTGTGAGCGGGTGCAGTGACCCTTGGAGAGTACTCCAGGGAAGTCTTGATGTGGGCCTGTGTATTGTAGCTATATTTAGTTTGGTGTTCCATGGTCGATCCTGGCTTCGCTTGTTCGTGCAGCACATCGTTATTGCACGGGGCTTCGCGCCGACAGGGAGAAGAGTGTCGTGTTGCAAGGGCAAGTATTGTGACCAATATTATCATTGACGGTATTTATTATAATCTCGTACGTATCACAAAGTTTGTGACAAGCTTAGCTATTATCGCTTGCAACATTTGACAGCAGTAGGACCCCTTCTATCGCCGCGTCGACTTTCCCGCCTGCCATTTCGCTGCTCCAGGACTGCCATTGATGATGGTCGCGCGCTCATTTCCAGGGGCCCCATGCGCGCCGCACTCCGGCGGTCTCCGCTCCGCCATGTCCACTAACTGCGGCGGCCAACGGCAGTCTCGGCGAGAAGAGCCGCGCGCCCGTGCTGAAATGGGCCGAAGTGCTGCTGCCTGTGGAGGTCACGCTGGGCGTGTGCCCGCTGGCGGCGGTGGGTGCGTTTTCGGCCGCTTCTGCCGCAAGGTCGGTCGCTGTGGCGGGGGAGGAGGACGTCGTGCCGCTCGTGGTGGCGGTTCTGGGCTTTCGGCCGCTAGAAGTTGGGGGCGTGCTACCCGCTGCCGCCGCCGCCAAGTTATTCGTTTCGGCACACGGCGGTGGGCATGATGCCGGCCGCTGCCCCCGCCAGGTTGGTGGTTGTGGCGGGAGCGGGACAGACGTGTTGCCGCGCGTGGGGGCGGTGATGGGCTTGCTGCCGCGGGCGCTGGGTCGAAGTCGTGTTGTTGGCTGCCGACGTCGCCACGTCAAACGTTTTGGCGCGGGGAGAGGCGCATGAGGTCCTGCGCGCGGGGGCGGCGCTGAGCTGTCGGCCGCCGGCGTCTGGGGGGGGCCTTGCTGCCGGCTGCCGACGTCGCCACGTCGATTGTACTGGCGTGGGAGACGGTGAAGTGATGCCGCGCGCAGGGGAGGTGCTAGGAGTGCTGCCGCTGCCGGCCGAGGCCGCTTTGTCGGCTGCCGCGGACTCCAAATCAGTCGTTTTGGCGGGAGCGGGGAAGGGAGCGGACGTGGCGGACGTGGTGTCGCGCCGGGAGGGGGCGGACGTGGCGGACGTGGTTTCGCGGGCAAGGGTGGTGCTGGGATTGTTGTCGCAGACGGGGGGGGGGCTGATGCCGGCCGCTGGGCCGCCAAGTTGGTGGCTGTGTCGAAGAAAGTCGACGTTGTGCCCTGCGCGAGAAGGGTGCTGTGCTTTCTCCCGACATTGGCGGCAGGCGTGTTGCCGGCTGCCGCCGCCGTCCAGTCTGTTCTGGGGGCGCAGGGGGCAGCCGCGCTGCCGCGCAACACGACGAGGACGAGGCGCTCGGCGGGTGGGTGGCGGTGCGGACGAGTCGAAAGGTGGCATTGCCAGCATGTGCATAAATAAAACAAGGCACGAATGCAAGCACACCGTCCCAATAGTCAATGGCATTCGGCCAGATTACAAGCTTGTAATGTCTTGTACTGAGATGCATTTGTCCCTCCAGCCTCATGTGTACCGAAGCACACCGTGACAGCAGGATGCCTGATCCGGCTGTCCCCACAGCCTCAGATGTGCCCTACGAGCAGCAGCATCTTAGAAGAATATGCCACTTGTGACGTGGCGCGAGGCGCAAGGTGCAATGGTGCAATATGGCGACATTGAGCCACGAATATCATAGCGACTGGAAAAGGCAGCATGAACTGCCCACGTAAAGGACCCTGCCGCCTTAAAGCAAATCCCATGATGCAAACGACCCTTCTCCAGGCTCCGAGTCAGTGAGCCCATGACACCTCATAAGCAGCTCGCAACACCGTGTGCACCTGCGGCAGGAGCATGAGAGACGCCCCCGCGCCCCGACGCATGCCGCATTTGGCAGAAGCCTCTAGTATGGCGGCGGCAAAGCAAGGGGCCAGTCGATGACGGCATGCAGGAGGGTGCCACTGGGCGACGCCCGTTGCAAAGAGGTTGAAAAAAGCCGGCGTAAATCCATCCGTCTTGTCAAAGACGGAGCAGAGGTTGCGCGCCACCACCGGTTCCATCAGCAAATTCCACCGGCGGCAGTCAGCCATCCATCGGGCCGCGTGAGCATCTGTCTCGTCCTCACGCGCCCGCTTTCGCTGCCCCGACATACTCCCAGATGGTGGAAGGTCGGCCGCAAGAGAGATATTGGTTGAAAATGCGGGCAAGATGCCCAACAGGATATCCATCTCGCTAGCGTTGACGCCTTTTGCGACCGTCGCGGCAGTCGCGGCTGTATGTGCCTTGGCGGTGACCGAGGGTCCCTTGAAAGCGCCACCGAGTCGAGCCGCGCCCCCCGGTGCTTGGCCGGCAGGATTGACATCCACGTGTGTCGTAGCGACGTTCGCGTCCCCGGTCGTCGAATTCGGGCTCCCAACCGGCGGTATGGATGGCCCCAGGCCGGTGTGACGCGTCTGCTCCATCGGTCAGTACGCCGCAGACGGCCGCCCCCCCTCGCTCGGCCCCGCCGACGGCTGCCCCCCCTTGCTCGGTCCCTCAGACAGCCGCCACCCCTCGCTCGGTCCCGCAGACGGCCGCCCCTCATCGCTCGGCCCCGCAAACGGCTGCCCCTCCTCGCTCGGTCCTGCATACATCCGCCCCCCCTCGCTCTGTCCCGCAGACGGCGGCCCCCCCCTCGCTCGGCCCCGCACCAGCTCTCGTCGAGCGCAAACGACGCCGCCGCTTCGGTCGCGCGTCGACCAGCTCACCCTTGGCGTCAGGCTCCTGCTCCGTCAGCGTCTTGCGAAGATTGCGCATGGCGGCGCGCGTTAGTAGATTGAAGTTCTCCGCCCACGCCTTTGTGCCCACGCCGTCCGCGCGCAACAGCGAGGAGGGCTTACGAGCGGGGCATGCGAAGAACAACCGGCAGAACGACAGCGCAAACAGACCACTGTCGTGAAAGTTGGGTTGCTGGGGCACATCCGGCGAGGTGACGGCAAGGGAGGACAGCGACCAACCTTGCCAAAGTCCTTCATCCTTAGCTCCAACAACGCCATACCGCATGAACTCGTGCTCCAACCACTCAATAACAGAGCTAGACGCATTTTCAGCGATCGATACCGCGCCCAACGAGTTAAAGAAAGCGAGAGTAGCCGTCGGCGACCCCGTGTGGGCGGCACCACCAGCGGCTGTCATGCCCAAAGCCCTATGAAGACGTTGAACCCCCGAAAGCACAGCAATCCATCAATGATGGCCCCCACAGAAAAAGAACACCCAGGTAGAGAAAGAAAAAATATCTACAGACCGAGTCATAGCGGTCACACGAGACGCTTCCCCCCCGACGTCGCGCAAAAGCTTGTTCCAAACATCAGAAAACACCAGGCAGTCGGCAGAGTCCTCCGGGGAGAGCTTCTCTTCCCAGATGTGCCGGGCGATGGCGTCCACGACGCCGTCGCGCAAGTCCGTCCCGTCCTCGAGGCTCATGCAGTCCGCCCGGTTGACGGTAATCGGGCCACCTCGGCCTCGGGCGTACGTGAAGATGACGTCATGGGGCTGGACACGGACGCCACGCGACGCCCCGGGCCAGGTATTGTCGCCATTCCTACCGTCTTGGGGCGCAGGCGCCGGTTGCAAGTCACGACCGCTTCGAGTCCGCATGGTGAGCTGCACGTCGCTCGCGGGCCAACAAACAGCGCCAAGACGCTGCGCGGCTGATGCTGCGGCTCAAGACAGCGCAGCGAATGAAAATCACGTTGGGAGCAAGGCGAGGACGCCACGCGCCTGACAAGCTGCATCTCGAAGCACAGTGTAAATGCCGCATCGAACCTTGTATGCAATTTATCATTTTGTGTATGTACTTGTTATCGCGTACTCTAATAACATTCTAGTCCAGCAGTTTGATAGTACGTCCTGATGGACGACCGCTGCCCCTCCCTGCTTCCGCCCACAGCCTCCGCCCCCATTTGTGGCCCTTGCCCACGCCTGCTGCCAACGCCCTAAACACGCCGCCCCCGCCCACGCGCCCGCCCGTCGCCCACGTCCGCGCCCGCTGCCCCCGCCCGCGCGGGCTGCCACCTGTTGGAATGTGATGCTCGTCGCCGGCTCCACTAGCGGTATGCGGATGGATGTTGGTCGGTGACCCTTATGGTAGCCTACATGGTACATTTGCAAGACGTGATCAAGATGCACACATTTGTGTTGGGTCATCTCGGGCTGTACTTTTGGCATGTTTTGGATTTGATCATTGCTTTGCTCTAGTGGCTTTTGATTGGGTGAGTAATTCGATTTGGTGCGAGGGCGTAAGCGTCGGTGTGGGCGCGAGAGGGGGGAGCACTTGCGCCGGTGGGGACTATTTGAGAGGTGCTCTCGGTTGGGAGAGGCGGGCGAACCTTAGGACAACCAGTAATGCACGTTCGCACACACATACACAAGCTCAATCCACTCAACCACTTCACCGTGGTCCCCCAACCCCTATCCCCACTGCTTTTCAACAGGTTATGGGCCCAGAGCCGGGGCTATGACAAGAGCAACGTGTGCCAGGTAGAGTCGCGGCGGTCGCGGCAAGTGCGAAGAAAACGAGGTCAAGGTGGTTCAAGGACGTGACTGTCAAGGCACACGGCTCGGCAAGGTCGGGCGCTAGGACAAGAAGTCATCATGGACGGAGGCGCTGCCGGCATGGGCGGCTTCAAGATCGACAACTTGACGGAGACGAACTTCCACGAGTGGCGTCAGCGCATTAAGATGGTCCTCGCGCTGCGCGACCTGGACGATATGCTTTACGAAGATGGCAAGCCGACGGACGCGGAACTCGCGAGTTTTCGGTGTGGAAGCGTCGTGACACGAAGGCGAGCGCCATCATCGGGCTCACCTTTAGGTCTGACCAGCTCGAGCACGTGTCGGGCTGCAAGACAACGGCGGAAATGTGGTCGACGCTGCAAGGTGTGTTCCAGCGCAAGAGTTTGATGAACAAGATGATGGCGAGACGCGAGTTCTACACCGTCGAAATGACCGTCGGCGAGCGCATGTTTGGCTACATCAACCGCGTGCGCAACTTCGGCGAGAACCTCAAGGCAATGGGCGGCGAGGTGACGGAGATGGACGTTGCCATGATCGTCCTCAATGGGCTGAAGTCCAAGTACGAGAACCTGCTGATGGCTCTCGACGCCAAAGGCGAGGACGAGCTGAGCCTCGACCTTGTCAAGAGCCGCTTGCTTCAGGAGGAGTGGCGGCAGGCAGACAAGTCACCGGCGACCAAGCGCATTGGCGACATGGCTTTCGTCGGCGCCAACTGTCGAGGTCAAGGCCGCCGTGGTGACCTCTCCCAGATCGAGTGCTACTACTGCCATAAGCTTGGGCACATTTCGCACGATTGCCGAGAGCTCAAGGCCAAGAAGCAGAGACAGGACAAGGTGGTCGCGATTGCGGCTGACGATGATGGCGACAGCGACGACGCCATCTGTCTGGAGCGCAATGCGGCTGACACCGATGACATCTCCAAGTCGTGGCTTGTCGACTCTGCGGCGTCTGCACACATACGCTGGATGCGCGGGTGCTTCGACGACTACCATACGACGACGGGACGGAGCGTCACGATGGGCGACAAGGGGTCCGTAGCCACGGCGGTCGTCGGAACCGTCGTGCTCAATGTCATCGTTCACGTCAAGACGCGCAAGATCAAGTTGAAGAAGGTACTCCATGTTTCTACTATGGGCTTCAACATCATGTTGGTCGGCATTATGGAGGAGCGTGGGGCGGAAGTGTCATTCAAGGATGTCAGACGATCATTCAGATTAGCGACAAGGTCGCTGCGTGCGGCATGCGGAAGAGTGGGCCCTACCACCTGGACATGGCCCCACTGTCGGATATTGCTGCGGTGGCCTCTCTTCAGCTCTGGCATGAGCGCCTTGGGCACGTCAACGTGGCTGGCGTTATGCGGATGATCAAGAACAAGGACATCGATGGACTCAAGTGCTCTCTCATGGCGGTGAGGGACGTCTGCGAGCCGTGCGTGTATGGGAAGGCGGCTATGACGCCTATGCCTAGTGCAGGGGGGAACCGAGTGACCAAGCGCCTGCAGCTCGTGCACTCGGACCTGGGCGGGCAAATGTCGGAGCCGTCGCGTGGCGGTGCGCTCTACTTCGGCACCTTCACCGACGACCTTTCCCGCTGAACAGAAGTGGTCCTTCGGCAAAAGAAGAGCGATCTGCTCTCTGAGTTTAAGAAGTGGCTGATTAAGAACCAGCTGCACACGGGAACGAAGATCAAGATCCAGCACTCCGACAATGGCGGCGAGTATGTGTCGAACGCATTCAAGGCTCTCTTCGATGAGAGCGGCACGACGCACCAGACCACGGTGCCCGACACGCCGCAGCAGAACGGGGTTGCTGAGCGGCTCAACCGAGTTCTCGTGGAGATGGCTCGCACCATGATGCGACACGAGGACGTCGATCAGGAGCTTTGGGCGGATGCCATCAAGACGGCGGTCTACACCAAGAACCGCGTCACCAGCCGGGCGCTTCCCGTCGGCAACACGCCTTTTGAGCTGTGGACCGATAATAAGCCCAACGTCATCCACATGCGCGTGTTTGGGTCGACATGCTGGGTCGTGCTGCACAAGAGTCACATCGACGGCAAATTTGGCGACAAGGCGGCGAAGGGCGTCTTCTTAGGCTATCCCGACGGCAGCAAGGCGTACAAGGGCATCCTCGACGACGGCAGGGTCGTCAAGGCACGAAGCGTCGTGTGCGCCAAAACGAACGAAACCGAGGTTGCAGAAGTTGCGAAGGAGCTTCCCGGAGACGTAGTTGTCTATGTCGAGACGGGTTTGCGCTCTGCAAGTGACGGCGAAGATGTAGATGCTGACAATGACGACAAGGACGACAAGCAAGGCGATGGATCTGACAGACCCACGGACGACAAACACGGAAGTGGCGGCTCTCAAGACACGTTGCATCGTAGCGGCAGCGCACGGCGACCTCCTGTCGAGTACTGGCGCCCGGTGAGCCTGGTTGCTCACGAGGCGCCCACGACGTACGTGCAAGCCGTATAAGGGCAAGAATCGGCTAAGTGGCGGATTGCCATGGATGAGGAGATGGAGGCCATCCGCCAGAACAAGACTTGGCGCTTGACAGATCGCCCGGCCAGTCGACGCGGGCTGAAGGGTTTGTGGGTTTCAAAGGTCAAAAACGAGGTTTACAACAACAGGAACAATACGACGCGGCACAAGGCGCGCCTGTGCTTCATGGGGAACCGGCAGATCAAGGGGCTCGACTTCAACGAGACGTTCGCACCAGTGGCCAAGTTCACCACCATTCGATGCATCCTGGCGATGACGGCGGCGAACGAGTGGGGGCTACGTCAGATGGACGTCAAGACCGCATTCCTCAACGGCGACCTTGCCGAGGGGGTCTACATGGAGCAGCCAGACGGCTATGTCGATTCGACGTATCCTGACAAGGTGTGTCGTCTCCTCGAAGCGCTGTATGGGCTGAAGCAAGCCCCCAAGATGTGGTACGCCAAGCTCGACGCTTTCCTCAAGGCACAGGGGTTCGATAACGTCGACCCGGATGCATGTCTCTACCTCCTAATGGATGACGGCGAAATCATCATCGTCCTGGTCTACGTCGACGATCTTCTTTTGATGGCATCAAGCCTGGCGGCGATCTACAAGATTAAGGACGCTCTGCACATGCGTTTTCAGATGAAGGACCTGGGCGAGGCAAAGGTCATCATCGGGCTAGAGATTAGACGTGACAAGGCGTTGGGCACCCTCAAGCTGTCGCAGGGCAAAAACGCGGCGCAAGTGCTGGAGAAGTTCGGGATGGCGGAGTGCAACCCGATCGGAACGCCGCTTGAGGTTGGCCTGCAGCTGGTCAAGGCCAACGAGAGCGACGACGCGCTGCCCGACCGCGAAGCCGTCGGCAGTCTTATGTACCTTATGGTCGGGACGCGTCCTGACCTCGCTTTCGCCATCGGGAAGCTTAGTCGGTTTGCTTCGTGCTACGGCAAGGAGCATTGGGCGGCTGTGAAGCTCGTCCTGCCATATGTCAAGGGGTCTGTCGACAAGGGCATGGTCTACAACAAGTCCGCGTCGGACAACCTCCAAGGTTTCGGCGATGCCGACTGGGGAGATGACTACGAGACGCGGCGGTCTACGACGGGCTTCATGTTCATCTTTGGCGGGGCGGCCGTCAGCTGGGATTCAAAGTTGCAGAAAACGGTGGCGCTATCTACCGTGGAGGCGGAGTACATGGCTCTTTGCGAGGCCAGCAAGGAAGCTGTTTGCCTCGACAAGCTCATCCAACGCGTCAGCATGCTCGTGACGCAGTCGGACAACTTGGTTGGGCCGGTTGACATCAAGGTCGACAACGGCGGTCGACAACGGCGGCTGCATCGACTTCGCCAAGAATCCCGTCGAGCACAATCGCACCAAGCCCATCGACATTCGCTACCACTTTGAGCGGGATGCGATCACGACGGACAAGGTCATCCTCGAGCACTGCTCAACGGACGAGATGGCGGCAGACCCGATGACGAAGGAGCTCGGCAAGGTCAAGCACGACAAGCATGTCAAGACGATGGGGATGTGTTGACTTGAAGTACGCGCCGTACGTACATCCGGATAAAAGAAGATTGCTCCTTCAAGGCGGCCATGACGGGCGGCATCGGATTTGGGACGTCAACATTCTGGGTGGACTTACTTCTCGACAAGTAATTTGAGGGCGGTCAGCTGTCAGGCGGCGTCAAGCAAGGGGGCGTCTTGAAACGTCATGCTCAACGCCGCTGTAAGCCCTGCTGCTGTAAAAAGCGAAATTCAAGAAACCAGGAATTGACAGGGTTCGAATCCCAGACTGCCGGACGCGACCCGAAGGTCACGCCTAATGAGAGTGGGTGCCTTAATTTCCACTAGGCTACCCATGCGACTTCCTCGCGGTTTGGTGACCGCTGGTGCATTCGACATTTGTACCCGTGCGATTTTGAGTGAAAGTTTTGCGATTTCACATTTTTTGTGTTTGCGTTTCTGATGCTTTGATTTGCGTGGGCTCTGCTTAGATTCCTGAAGCTTTGATCTGGTGAGCGTTTTGATTTAGAGTGTGGGCGGGAGCGTGCGCGGGCGAGCTGCTTGGGCTGCGTGGTGGGCTTGAGTGCTCCGACTTGGACTACTTGAGAAGTGCCCTGGATGGGAAGAGGAACGCTTTGAAGAGACAACCAGCAAAGCACGTTGGCACACATACACACAAGCTCAAGCCACTCAACCACTTCACCGTGGTCCCCCATCCCCTATTCCCACTGTGTTTCAACACGCCGCTCCCCGACGAACCCACCTTCCTTCTAATCTTGCTCTGTCCGCCATGCGCCGCGGATGAGGTTGTCACAGACCGTTGATGCGGCAAGAGAACCCCATTGCTGCTGCGCTCACACCGCAACATGCGCAGGATTCCTGTTCGTTTTGTTCGAGGCTGAGAATTCCTGCTATACTATCGTAGTTCAGGCACGACGTGAAGCGTAAGGTACGCTTGAGGGAGGTCACTCCAGTCTCTTTGCAAGTCTTGTAAAATCCCGATGAATTCCTTGACCATAAATTATCGCTGCCCCCTCGTCGGTTTCCGGTAAAAATGAAAGAGCACGCCACGTGGACGCATCTGTCTTAACAAGGAGTGCCTGAGTTTTTACATAAAAACTCTCGGCGAAGTCATTGAGATTCGTGCAGTTTTACTCGACTTGTTGGTATTTGCTCGCACGTGTGCACGTTCTGTCAGATCCAGTTCACGGCCAATCAAATGGCGATGATTCACTTGTCGTGGAAAGAGTGTCATCAGGCGGCGACAGGAATCGACGGGGCGTCGCTGTGCTGCAACGGCAGTATCCGTGCAGGATGACGACCGAATTCATTGGGATGCAGTGTTGGGGAACCGGAGTGCTGTGGAGCCGGAGTTGAAGTCACGCGGTCGAGAAATCGATGAAAATCAAGTGAGCAAGTCCCATCAAAATTTTCGCCAGGCTCGCTTCAAGTTTGCGACCGCTTTCGCTTCTGCGTGGCAGTCGAAGCCGCACTTGTTTAAGACCTAAGACCGGAGCGGGGTGCCGTTCGTCACAGGGCGAGTGACAAGGTGACCGCCCCTCTCCGTTCGCCGGCCCGCACGGCCACCCCTCTCCCCGTGCCCCTGTCAGGCCCACCCGCCAGCAACCTTGCGTCCTCGAGACTCCTGCCGTCACAGCTCCCCTCACGCCCGATACCGGTCGCGGCTGTGGCGGAGACACGTCACGTCACGGCGGCGCCCGCGTCCGTCCTTCACGGGCCGACGGGCTTCTAGCGGACGACCATGGTGTTGCCGTTCTCGTGGCTTTACCTGCCACTGTGGACGGAGCTTCGCTGACAGACGCACCTGCTGCCGCCAGCGGAGCCAGCGGTGGGGAGGGCGGGCCCCCTGCGGGAAGACGCGGGTGCCAAATCCGGTGCAGCCGCGGGCGCCCCGACGGGCGGTACAGGCGCGCGTCAGCCTGGTGGGCAGAGGACCCCCACAGCAGCCGGCGGGGGCGACGGTGAGGGGGGGAGCTCGAACAGGGCGGGCGCTCGGCAAGCGCCGCCAGTGCCACCGCCGGTGCCGCCGCGGGAGACCCGACGGGTGGTGCCGACGTGCCCCTGCCCGGCGGGTGGAGAAGCTTTCCACCGCCGGCGAAGGCGGCGGTGGAGGGGGGGGGTGATACA
>Ga0209187_1002607_pt1 | contig 16621 bp, 25 predicted proteins | sample BantaG_FD_187430 | JGI IMG/M metagenome (GOLD analysis project Ga0209187, IMG submission 187430) | Marine algal microbial communities from Bantry Bay, Ireland - BantryBay_4 metaG (SPAdes) (version 2) | ecosystem: Host-associated > Algae > Red algae > Unclassified | place: Bantry Bay, Ireland... | reverse complement strand
GGGCGTGCCACAAGCCGAGTCGCACACATCCGTGGATTCGGCCAGTCAAGGGGGCTACCCGTGGCTAATTGCCAATTGGTAGCAGAGATATGCTACACCTCGGTCGCATCGACCGTCACGCGCACCTGTCGCGCCTTGCCAGTGTCTTGGTCCGGACGGTCCACGTCCTTCATGACGAACCTTCAAGAGAACACGTCCATTCCGCCGCGCACCTTGCCATATACGGCATGTACCGCCTTTCCGTTAGGCGCCTCACGCAGTTTGGACGTGTCCAGGACGTCAAAGTGACGGAGTGTCTTCTCGTCCAGACGGAAAATGACCTTGTCCTCTCGATGGGTGCAAACCCAAGCCGCAATCAGATTGCAGTAGTACTCCGAGTACACAATCTGCCAGGCAGAACTGTACTCGATTCGCAACGAGTCCGCCAGGTACGACACCGAAACCGGGGTCGCCACCCAAATATCGGTCTTGGGCCCCCAGTCAGGGACTGGCGGAAGCCAACGAGACAAGTCAAATGACTTCGGCGCCCGGAGAAATCCGGCTGACCATTCCGTCGGCGACAGCCCGCGACCGCGGAAGAACCGTGTGTCCGCCGCGCGGCAATGGTCGGTCGCGAACATCGGCACCCGAAAGGGGTTCGGTAGCTCCGGCATGCGAGGGCTGCGATCCTCATCGACCGCATCATTCTCCTCCGCCGCCACCAGCGTAATCTGATCCAGGTACACCGCCAAACCGGCCTCGTAGCCGATCGGGAGCGCGAGGTCCGTGGCCACCGAGCGCGCGAGAAAGACGGCCTTCGGCCAGTTCCGCAACAGGCGGCGAAACGAATTGGCTGCCGCCTCGAAGGTCTCGGTACCCCTCACGGGAAACAACAAGGCGTTGGTGTTCACCAAACGGTGGAAGGGATGCAAGGGCACTTGATACCGGATAACTTCGTTGCAAAACGACATGGCCTCGTGAATACGGCGCTGCGGCCCCTGGTTCCCAAAGAACGGGTCCCCGTGGACCTCGGCCACACGGTCACCAGCATGGCTGGGCGAGCCGTGTTCGGCCAACACGTGGCCGAAGCCCGGCAGGGCCTCGTAACGCGCGTGAAGACGCCGAGTGTGCGCGATAGCGCGGTTGCGAATGCAAATGTCATACAGACCTCGGTCAGCAATGACCGGGACCCCGTCTACCTCCTCGGTTGGGCCAACATGGGCATAGAACATGAAGCAAGGCCTGAATTGACGAAGCATCTCCGGGTCGGTGGACCGTTCAACATCGGGTACGTCACCCTCCACGGCGTTAGCCACGGGAGCCTCGCCGTTGGCAGTGCTGCCGTCAACCGCCATCGCGGCCTGGTCCGCCATGCTGGTACTTGGGTGCGAACCATTCCCTCCCCCGTACGTAGCCGCAAGGCAAATCGTCCTCACCGCCGGCAGTTGCCGCCGCCCCGCCCGGCAACTCGCACGCGCCGCAAGGCAACTCGCCCGTACCTCCGGCCGTCGTCGCCGCGCTGCAAGGCAAATCGCTCGCGCCGCCGGCAGTTACCGCCGCGCCGCCCGGCAACCCGCACGCGCCGCAAGGCAAACCCCCCGCGTCGCCGGCCTTACCGCCCTTGTCGTCGTCGCCCCCGCCGCCGGGCTCTCCGGCCTTTCCGGCGTTGCCGCCGCCGCGCTTAGCTGCCGGGCTGGCCACCGGCGCCAACGGGCTCGTCGCCCTCGCCGCCGGCCTTGCTGGCCTTGCCGCCCTGGCGCGCTGCCACCGGCCTTGCCGCCCTGGCCGACTTGCCGCCCTTGAGCTCAGCCGCCGGGCGCGGCGCCCCCCCCCCCAAACTCAAACCCACACTCACCGGGTCCGTCACCTCGCGGTTTGCCACCTCGCGGTAGAGCACCCCCGCTCAAGCAATGCCGCTGGGCCTCAACCTGTGCACGAGCACGAAAACACGGGATGGCCCCGTGCCAACAAACACGGACCCACGTGCCGGCTTTCGTCTCGTCGCCGGGGTAGTCAAACCCCGACGAAGTAGGCGTCACTCGACACCGACGACGGTCACCCCAGCACGTGCTGCGCAAAGCACCCGCACACAGACGGGTCTTAACCCCGACGCTCGTCACCCGGCAGCCGGCCGCTTGGCCCCCACTCCGACGCATAACCACCTGCGCGGGCGCGCGTACGCGTAAGCGTCGATCTGACCAGCAGCGCAAGCTGCTTGCCACACACGCACGCGCGTGCGTGGCCGGACGGTGGCGACCGGCGACGGCGAACCGCCACCTCCCCCCGATCGGGACTGGGCGGCGCCCCCCCCACGACTCCCGCCACCTGGGCCGTCGCGCCCGCGCGGGCCCGTAAGAGGCCGCGATCGCCCAGTCGGGTTTCACCATCCTCGGATCTCACCGGGACGGTTTGAATCTCGCGTTGGAGGTATGTACAGTCTTTCTCCAGTGCTGTCCACCCTTTTCGTCGCCTGACAGACTCCTAAGTAGCCCTCTTTTTCGTGCAGAAGAAGGCACAATCGCCCTTCCTGGCAGTGCAAAGCTGTCTCGTTCTTATCCAGGGGTGGATAGCAAAGGAACGTACAGGAATGGAGAAAGACTGTAGCATATCTCTATTCCAAATTAGCAATTGGACACAAGTAGCCCCCTTGACGGGGCAAAGCCCATGTATTGTGGGAATTGGCCTGTGGCACACCCTTTGCGGGGTTACTGCCGCATTGTTTATTTTTTATTGTTTGTTTGCTTGCCTGTCTTGTCTGTCTGCTGGCACTCATTACGATCGCATGTGATCGGACGGTCGATCGACCAGTGCCCTCGTTTATATTACATCACCATGGGTCCGGGGTCGCCGTCGTGGGCACCACCTGGCTCCCCATCGGATGCCCTTCAACAAAAGGTCTTTTTTCCTCGCCGCGACGGCGATAGAACTCGCTTTATTGCTTGGCTACGGTCGGTGTCAGTACACTGGTAAGTGCATCAACGTTATTAATACCACACAGAGCCGTGACACTCCGCCACCAGCTCGTCATGAGGTAAAGATGGGCTCGCCCCTGGTACGGACTTCGCAGCTGTCGCACTTCGCACCACAGTCAGTCCGTGAGAAAAAGGTTTAAATCTGACGAGACGTCACGCTCGCTAGACGAAGATGGTGTTGTGTACGGAACTCCGAGCCCTACAAAACATTCGTGCAGGTGCGCACGCCCTGCCAGGAAAAACGGTGACAACGTCATGACGAGCATTCGGACCAATCGAGCATAACGAGGACCAGCGTGCTCAGGGCTCATGAACCAGTCGCCAAGTACCGTCACGTACGCCGACTTGGGGCAACGCTGGACACTGCCGCCGGCCTTGAAAGCATGGTTGGCCTCCATCCGGTACATTATGACGGCTGAATGTCTACCGCGCTGCAGCGCGCTGCAGACCTGTGACACCGCCACCATATCAAGGTGCATCGAGGCGTTTCTCTGCTTGCCACGACGGCGCACATACGTCGTGGTCACCATTACAAGGGCGCAGACGCGGCGCTGAACGAGAAAACGGCCCCTCGGATCCTTGCCTGCCCCGTGGAGCACGTCAAAGAAGTTGTTCGCCTTGGGCACACGACCGCCGGCATGAGCGCGGCGGCCCTACCACCGAGACCAGGATGTCGAAATCGCTCGCAGTTGTGTCGGACGGGTGCTCGCCCTCCTCATCACCCGCCTACGAGCCGTACGAAATCCAGTGCTGCTCGGTCAGGGGAGGGGGGGGACACTTTCGACGTCACAACGTCCTCTTCGTTTGGACTACCGCCACTGTCGGCACTTGATAATGAGGAAGCCATGCGTGTTGATTGAGGTTGGGGGAGAAGCAGAGCGCGAGCGAGAGAAGCATGTTGCTGGTTAAGACTGATGGCGTCGCGCTCTGGAAGGTCGTGGGCCAACATTGCCGATGCAACAGCGACCAGGGGTGTGATAAGACAACTTGAAGCGCTCTGGCTTCAGAACATTTCGGAAAGCACCGGCGGCGGATTTTAAATGTTTCCTGTCTCTCCCGCTGGCCGTATATACTCGGATATCGTCAGGACAAGAACAACACGATACAATGCATTGCTCGAGTCGTGCTTCAGATTAAATATGGCACAGTCACCGAAGCATGTTTGGATACAAGTACACCGCAGCGGCTCGTATCTGAGGACGATACGATTATAAATCGCGGATATAACCCAAACGGATATATACATGGCAAGACCTGGTGTCACCGTGGCGGGGTGGTTGCGGCTCCGCGAGTGGACCGGGTTGAAACACCTCCACTACCACCCCGATGCGTTTCTTCCTCCCCCGCGCCTTGGTCGGGAGTACTACCGGTCAGGAGCTTCATAGGCGGCTGCTGCGGAGGTCTAAGACAGCCCACACAACGCGCTGACGGCAACTGGCGAAGTCGGGGATTATCACGTCCCCAGGCGTCCTCTTCCGCCGGCGCCTCGCAGAGATCGGCAGGAGTATCCGCCCATTCTTGGGCGGGAGTTTTCCTGTGGAAACCGCAGGGGTTGAGCCGGGCTTCGCTCGGGGCTCATGATTTTCCGGCGCGGCTGAGATGGTTCCGCCCTGATCCATGGCCCACTTTAACCGACGCGGTCGGTACTGTGGCAAACCAATCCGGCCCATGCGCCAAAAGCACTACCTGAGGCGATTGCTTTGTTTCAAGGATTCCTTAGGGTTGTTGTTCTCATCGGGACTGAAGCAACGTAACCTGAATTGGTCCCCTCAATGACACGAACTCTCTTTAGCTGAGCCGACACCGCTGCTCGGGGTATTACGTCCTCAGACCTGCGGTCCGGCCTCCGCCGCATCCGCCTTGAGGTACTCCTCTCTCGAAAGGACAAACACTAGGACTCCGTACTTCTGGGCGCCGAGAACAATGCCAATATCTCGCAAGAGGTCTACAGCTTCTATGGCGCCGCGGAGGATCGTCCCGCCACGCCGGTCGACGTGGGGGCGCTTCCACATCGGGCACCGCGCCCTACGCTGTCGGAGAAGGAAGTGGCCTGGCGCCGGGTGGCAACGGCTGCAGCCGTGACCTCCACCAAGAGGGCTGCCCGGTCCATTAGGGTGGCTGTAGCCGTACGAGAGGCGGCCGGGACAACGCCCCCCGTCCCTGCGTGATCCCGCCTTGATTTTTTCTTGTCGGTGGATTTCTCAACCCTTGTTGCCCGGGTTCGGCGGCTTGGTGTTCGTCTCAAGTAAAGAGGACGCGTAGGGCAGGGAGACGCCCGTTGTGCACGCATACTTCCGTCAGGCTTCCCGGGGGCGGTCCGTGGAGTTTTCTGAGGTGTCCTGCTCAGGGCTACCTCCAATTACGCGGACTTTCAGTAGCGAGGCGTCATTATCACGCCACATCCAGTCATCCACCCGGTCAGACACAGACTTATGCCCTTTCGGCCGAGTTGGAGGCAGGGGGACATCTGGTACACAGACCACGTAGTCTCGGTACGACGTGGGTGAGTGCTTTTCTGGCGCGGGCACGCGCGTGACGTGGTCAATGCTCACGACGCGGAGCTTCTTTGGGTTTCCCTCGTAAAAGGTACCCGTCGATTGTTACAACCGTGCAGGACCATGAAATTTTGAAACGCAGATCATTCCTTTTCTTCTCGTGAGCATCCACCAAGATTAATTGGCCCGAGGTGATGCTCTCTTTCTTCATGGGTAAACTGCGGGTTTCATGTTGTATTGGTAGGTGCGAGCGGGTGCTCGTGAGGCTAGGTGGAGATGTCGGACGCTGGCAAGGGCGGATCGGCGGCGTGAGTCGTCGGTGTGCGCGGGTTTGCGGGGGGCTTGGCGGAGATTTCTGCGTTATCCAACGGGAAGTTGCCGACGCTGGCAGTCGGACTGCGCGGATGCGCCGGGTCTTGGCGGAGATGTCTGCGTTCCCTGAAGGCGGCTTGGCGGCGTCAGTTCTCGCATCGGGCGGATGTGCTGTGGGCTATGTCGGGCTAGTGCCGTTCGAGAAGGGCGGCCCAGTGGCGCTTGCTGCTGGTGCGGGCGGAGGCGCGGGGGGCTTTGCTGACGTGTCGGCGTTAGACAACGGCACTTAGGCGGGGATGGCGGTCGGGCTTGGCAGTCATGTGGTGTCTGAGCGGGGGTGTTGGCGTTTCCCAAGGAGTGCTTCGCGGCGTTGACCGTCAGTGTGAGAGCGTGTGCGAGGGACTTGGTGGATGTGCCGCCGTTTGGCTAGGGCGGCTTCGCAGCGTTAGTGAACGATGTGACCGGATGCGCGGGGGGCTGGGCGGGAGAGTCAGCGTGAGGCCCGGTCATAATTTCTGTGCTGGGGGCGGTTCTTGGCCGGTGCGCAAGGATATCTGCGGTTCTCTCATTTTCTCCAAAATGTCAGGCTGTAGTGATATTGGTCGGTGTTGGTGGAAGAACAAGCGGCGCGGTGGGAGTCTCGTCATCACGCAGTGGCAGCTCACAGGCGTCGGTGGTCGGTGCGTGCAGGTCCGCGGGGTTCTCGGCGAAGGTATGCAGCTATGGCAATGGCGGCGCGGCGACCTTGTCTGTCGGGATGGACGGGTGCGCTTAGTGCCCGGCGGAAGTGTGGAGCTTTGGCAGGAACGGTTTGGAGGCGTTCGTGATCTGTATGGGCAGGTGTGCGAAGTACTCAGAGGGTGTGTCGGTGTTCCGCAACGGCAAGCCGAAAGCGTTTGCGATTGATCGGAGCACATGCGCGGAGGGCTCTCGAAGCGTGCCGGCGTACGGCAGCGGTGGCTCTGCGGCGTCCTTGGTCGGTATGGGTTGGTGCCAGAGGGACTACGTCGAAGTGTCGCCGTCGGGCAACAGCCGCTTGGCGTCAATGATACTCGTTGTCGGGGACTGGGCGAGAGGCTGGGCGAGTTTGTTGGTGCACTGACAGGGCCTCGTGGCTTTTAGGATGGTTTTGTACTGCATCTGTGATGCTTTAACATGGTGCATGTTCTTTCTTGGGTTCCTGCCGCTGTCAAGCGCAGTCAGATTGCTCCATCGATGCGCATCCACTGCAGTGATGAGTTTTCAAGCTGCCAGGCGGGTCGGCCGACTGGCCCGCAGTGGCTATGAATGGACACTCCAGTAAGTTGTGGTCAAATACTTAGGACCACGCTCACTTCACAGCGGGGCGCAGGCTGCGCAGAACAGTGTGAGGCCGCCTGGCCAAGACGTAGGTAGTGAGGCCGGGAATATGCGCTCTGTTTATTGCAGACTGGTGTCCAATATGACACAGCACGCGTCTGAATCCACGCTCGTGGTTGTGGACAGGTGACAGCTGCCTGCTCAACGGGTCACTTTCTGATTCATATCCAAGGGCCAAGAGCCTAGCCACCACACACTCGGGAAAAAAATGCAAGAAAAAAAGTACGAAAGGACCGACCCAAAACTCGCACCACACTTGTTCCTCGTCGGTGAGCCCTGAAGACGTTTTGCTGTCGCTTGCAGTCGAATTGCCCGACGCCATGCCGCCAACCACCGTGTCAATCAAGATTCGGCTCATGCTAACACGAGTGCACGATTTTTCCGTTTCAAACAGCGCAGGAACCGTCGATGGGTCGGCAGGAAGAAGGTGGGCGTTATAGCGCAGAAGGCAGTGCATCCTCTCGGGCTCATGCAGTATCCTGGAGCGGTCTTTACGGAGCACCATGCTTGCGACGAAGAAGTCTCGTTCAGAGGCCGCCGACGAGCCGGATGCACCGAGATGAGCACATGCAACTACGTGGAGGAGGGGAAAGTCGGCTACGTGCGTGCGTCAGAGCCCAAGCGCGTCGTCGCTCGAGGTGTGTGTCGTGAGAAACGTGTCCAGCACGTGAGTGCCGCTGTCCAGCGCCGTGTCAGAGTGGGCAACGTCGCTCTCATCCTAGTCCCAGCCAACAAGGGTGGCGCGACGCTTTTGGCGCTCTTCCTGCAGCAGACCCTTGCGAGACCGCGCACTAGGATTGACTTGCTCGACATGAGCTGCGTTCGCCAATACCGCACAACGAGCACGCTCAATCGGGTTCTCCTGTTCAACACGCGCAGCGGCCTTGCGGAGCATCGCAGCTTCCCCTGGAGTGACAAGGGTGGCAGCCATCACGGCGTCATTCGCTGGACCTTTTTTTGTGTCGATCTTCGCGCTGAAGAAGCGCGCGTCGATCTCTTCGTGCAGGATCTTGACGAATGTCGGGGCCTCGTCTCGCAAACTCTCAGCGTCGCGCGTGGCCTCCAAGAACACAATCTCGTGCTCGTACATGCAGCTGTCCAGCTTCATGGCGCTCTTCCTCTGCTTGGCCAGCCCGAGGAATAATGATTTGCATCGCGGCCGACGGCTAGCGGCTTCTCGTACGGCTTGGGGCATGGGAAGACACCGAGTCGCATGGTCCGGCGCAGCCGGCAGACGAGTCCAAGCGCATCAGCCACCGTCAACCTGGTTCTCTGCATTGCCACACACGCCTCGAACGCAGGCTGCAGCACTCCAATCAGGTGGCGGACAGCCTCCTCATTGGACCTCCACAACCGACGTTCCCGCTGCGCCGCCGTTAATTCATCGAGCCTCCTAACCTTAACCAGCCTCGGCATTAGTGTGAACAGTCGAACAATAGCAATATATTGCAGATCTCCGAGTTTCATCCTGGTGGACAGAGACTGGCCTGCGGACCGACTCTCTTCACAAATCAGATGCGCCCCTGGGACTGACTTGCTGCTTCTCATTGCTTACATGAGCCCAGACAGCCTGGAAGTCAACATCAGCTGCTCTTCTTTTTTGCACTTCTGCCGGGGAGACAGTAGAACATCGCAATATCTCGCGTGGGCAGCTTGCTCCGTGCCAAGAAAAGCGGATCAAGCGGCAACAAATAGTGTGTTCTGCTGAATGCAAGGTCCTGGCACCGAATGCGGGCTTTCTTTTGGCATGGATGCCTTCTCATTGTCGTTTCAGACCAATAGATTGCTTTTATTCACAATCAGTCTCTGTCTCTATCCCCCATGACAAATTTCGGGGATCAGCAATATGTGGATCCCCACCGAACTGGAGACTCGGTCAGCAACTTGCGCGGCACATTGTCCCCATTGATGGATACTGAGTTCAGCTTCTCGACGCTTTCCGTTGACGTGTGGAACAGGTTTTCAATCTCGCGAGCACAGCTGAGCAAGTCAGCAGAGCCCGGAATTGCTCCACCCGTCCTTGAAGTCGGCGAAGACGATGCCGTGCCGGCCCGTGCCACCTTTGCCGCCGCCGACTTGCCCGATCCGCCAAGGGCAACCTTGGCCTCCAAGTGTACGGTGTGGGCAGCGCATGGCACCAGGCGTGGCCATAGCTGTGTCAACGCCTTCCTGACGTTATATCCAAAGTCGGAGGTAGACAAGCTCACATCCTCGTTGCGCACACCATGTCGGCGAGGGAGGCGCTCCGTCCATGACCTGATGTTGCCGTCTTTGTGCCGCCCAATAAGGCAGCCACACCAAGGTGGCGCTTCACAATGGAGAATGTGCCAGGATCGATGCAACGCAACACGAGGGAGCCGTACGAGCCAAAGCCGTGCCACTTCGTCCACAGGTCCGTCACCAAGTGGAAGAATAGCACATCTCGGTACAGTCCTTGCGAGCGCCGCAATTGAGCCCAGAGTTGATCCGTCATAGAATAGAAGAGATCAAGAAGAATTCTGAGAACGCCGGCTGGTGCTGGGGGATCGTACGAGACGCCCAGGCCCCGCAAAACTTCAGGCAAGTACTTGTTCTCGGTCAAAGCAAGCAGTGACCAAGTTATCATCAGCATCAGAACGACGTGGACGTGGTGGGGTAGCGCCTGGGCAGGCGTCATTACTGGGGTCCTTGACGCCGTGAGGTAGCCGTCCAGTGGCCCGCCACGTCCGCTACCACCACCGTCCGCTGTCCTCGACTTTCTTGTGCGCCATGCGAGCACAGCGGCGTGTCGGCGACGCTGCACGTCATCCACCACGCTTGAAGCGGAGATGTTGCCGTAGTGTTTCCAAGCGTTGCTCGACTTTCTGTGCTTGAGGTAGTAGGCGGCAGTGACCTCGACGCGAGCGCAAACGCGGCAACGAACCACAAAGAGACTCCTCTGACCATCTTAGGCCCCCGTGAACAATTGCCACAAATCGTTGGCGTGCGGTCGCGATGTCCAGCACTTCTCCCCGCTCTTGTAGGGGTAGCACGTTGCACCCTCGTGGAAGAAGCTTGTTGGGCACTGCAATAAGGATGAAGCCGTGTACGGCCCGATGATAGTGGCCAAAAAGTCTTAGCCGCCCGCCGAAGAGGCCGGCCCATTCGCGTTCTCATCTGGGCTGCCCTGCAGCGAAGACGGCGTCTTCACCATCGCCGCACCTCGACGGGCAGGGGCCACCTCGTCCTCGAGTCCGTCGCTACCGCTCTTGGAGCCTCCACCGATGGATGCCATGGTGCAGATGGGGTAATGAGTTCTCGACAGAGGGTGCGGGGAGGTGTCGGCCATAGAAACGCGTTTCGGCCACCCCTTCGTGGCTTGACGCGGTGAGGGAGCGTCACATTGGCGGCAGAAATCAGCACCAGCCTGTCCTCCTTTTCTCGCTGATGTTAATTTGCCGTTAGGGGCTCACTTCGCTCGGATGAAGAAGGTGTCTTATTGAACGGCTCGACTGCATCCTACCATACGGGGTCCCAGGCACGATCGCCGCCGTCGTCTTGACCATGCTTTTTGCCGAATAAAGCGGAGTGTCGTAAGTCCGATCTGAGTACAGTCTATTCCTGGACCAGAGCTCCGATATGGACTGCTCTACTCTTCCCCCTCTAACCTGAGTACATTACGACCATCCCGCCTCACCCTGCATCCCGGATGGATGCGAGTACCTGGCGCGGATAAATCCTTCAACGATAGATTCTCACGAATCCCTGGTCTAAACGCGGGGTGCCGTAAGCGACGCGGCGCTGGCGACCATCAAGATGTCGGTCGAGCCAGTGCTTTTGACACATTCACGTCGGTTGACCCTACCAAGCAGGCGTGAGACGCAAGGGCGCATCGGTTTGTGGCTTTCCCGTCCGGACGGCAGAAATTGCGGCCGCGTTCGCCTTGGCCAACGGCGATAAGTTGTTCATCATGGGGCACGGCTACGTCTCTTTGGACGTTGGCAAAGGAAAAACCAAGACGCGGATGCTGCTCGGGGGGGATGTGCTCGTTCCGGACCTGACAAGCAACCTGCTGTTTTTCCGAGCGGTCGACCGCAATCATGGTGCGGTGGTCCTTGTCGACAACGCCTGGTACATCCTTAGCGACGGCGATGCTGTACGCTTGAGCGGGGTTCTCGATGTTGGACTATGAGTTTGAACTCTCCAGGAACATTCACACCGGTATTGTGGCTGTCGCTGAGAGATACAATTTTCGAATCCCAACAGGTTATGGGCCCAGAAAATTCAAGCTAAAGCTGGTTGACTTCGCAGGTGGTCGCAGGTTCGAATCTCACATGTGGGCGACTTGAAATCGCAGAAGCCTGGGGATTGGCTTCGTGGGTGAGACTTGGCGGCTTGAGGTCCTGTGATGTTAGGAGGAGTGTTGGACGAAAAGTTTGAACTCACCAGGACCATTCACATTGGTATTGTAGCTGTAGCGAAGTTGTACAATTTTCGAATCCCAACACTCGACAAGGCGTCGGTGGCCTGCAAGGTGAAAGACCCGGAGCAAAATGTGATCAGGGTGACTCCGGTTTAGGCGTCGGCTAGGGCGGCATCCGCACGCATTGCTGGGGAGGCGGAGCTGTGGCACCGTCGGTTGAACCCCTTGGGGTTGGAGAACCTCAAGCAGGCGGCCAGAATGGTCGACCGCATGGCGTGTTCAATGGCAGACGCCAAGCGCGTCATTGGTGCTGTGTGTGTGCCGTGTGTGCTTGGCAGGATGTTTCAGGCGCCGAGCCCCTGCTTGGCGACAGCAACGCGCAAGTGCGAACTAGTGCACATCGGTATTGGTGGCCCACGCACTGAGTCTCTGGGTGGTTCCATCTACGTCATGAGGGCGCTGGAGGACTCCACAGAGTTCATCACGGCTACGTCAGTCCAGACAAAAGGGATGGCACCGGACGTGCTTACGACGCGTATCAAGCAGCTTGAAAGGCAAACGGGTGTCATTGTCAAGCGCGTGCGTCGTGAGAGTACCAAGAAGTACGTCACCACAGACCTCAAGGCGTGGTACGGAGACAAAGGCAGCACGTGGGAGATTTCGGCGCCGTACAAGTCACAGCAGAACGGAAAAGCGGAGCGGGTGATTCGCACGCTGATAGAGCGCGTTCATGCTGGTCTGCTCGATGCTGGGGCGGAGGAGGAGCTATCGTCGCTGCTTTCATCCGCGACCATTTCTTGGGTACTTCTGGTCGATTCCGAGGCGACACCCACAGAGCATGTGTCACCACGAAGGCGCCGTCGCGGGCTCGTGGGAAGATAAGACGAACGCGCGAAAGACGCACCTGGCTATACGGAAACGTAGCCACGTTGCGCATTGGTTTGCTTGCCAACTTTTATGATTAACTTCACTTATTTTAAGCATCTTATGGGCGGTACTAAATTGGCCGATACATTCCTGGGAGCGCGACGCCCAAGGCCACGTGGGCGGTCTGAAGAGACACCGCCGATCACGCGACAGCGCCTTGCACCCCGAAAAGACCTGCCGGTGAGAACCGCCTCCCTCCACGCCGCAGGCTCGCCACGCCTTCGCGCGTCACACGCACAGTCGAACCTCGCCCGCCGCGCTGCCCCATCTTTTCCACCTGGCGCAGTGCCCCCGCCGCTCCCGCGCCTGCGCCACCCCCACCGCGCCACCCCGCCCGCCCAAGCCCAACCCCCATCTCCTTCATCACCCGTCCCCTGCTCGTCCCGCCCCCCGTCCCCCCCCTGATGATTGCCAGCGTCCGCAGAACCACATGGGGCGCCTCTTGCAGCCGCAAACAGCGATTTGGAGGGCGGGTGTCGTGGGGACAGGGGGGGGGAGGGCTGGGGTTGGCGGCAGGGGGGGAGCGGCCGCTGGATCAGCGGCCGCGAGGGCGCAAGCGGGGGGCGGGGGGAGGCGCGGATGGACGGCGGCGGTGCAGGATGGGGGGGGGGATGAAGGAAAGAAAGTGTGGGGAAGAAATCGATCGCGAAGAGCTGAGGGCTGTCCGGCCAGGCACAGTGCCCGCACTGAACGCCACGCGCAGCCCTTTCTAGCCCTCTCAGATTGCTGGGGCAGCCTTGCAAGGCTGAGCAGTGCCAGGCAAGCAGCTGCCGATTTGCTCTGCATGACAACCGGCGATCCGCACAAGGCCTGGCGTCCAGATCACCCACGGACGCCGAGGCCAGTCTCCTGTTGTTCTCGCCATCCCGTGCTGACAGTGATCTTACCGGAGTGCATCGGGGGCGAGGCCCCGCCTGAAGTCGTGAAATTTCTTCATGTCAGTGATATACTTGACTGGTACTTGGCCGGGTGAGCTTGATTCTCGTTGTCTCAGCTGCCAGGCATGGCACGATGGTGTTCTTCTACGTATTGCTGATCCCGGATTTTGTCCTGGGGGACAGAGACAGAGACCGACTGTGAATAAAAGCACTCTATTGGTCTAAAACGACAGAAAGAAGGCATCGGAGCCAATAGAAAGTCCGTATTCGGTGCCAGGACCTTGCATCCAGCAGAACTCACTGATTGTTGCAACTTGATCCGCTTTTCTTGGCACGGAGCAAGCTGCCCACGCGAGATCTTGAGATTTTCTACTGTGTCCTGCCCAGAAGCGCAGAAAAAAAGAGGAGCTGATGTTGATTTCCAGGCTGCATGAGCACATGTAAGCAATTAGGAGCACCAAGTTAGTCCCAGGGGCGCATCTGATTGGTGGAGAGAGTCGGTCCGCAAGTCAGTCTCTATCCACCAGGACAAATTTCGGGGATCAGCAACATTTCTTGCCCTACTCGGCACAGATCTGGTACTGAGCACCGCATCCGTTTAGTGTATGAGGTCGCACTTGTAAGAACTTGAGCGGACTTTAAAGAGCTCTTAATCACGCCCTAATCTCGTTGCCACCACGCCACAACGAATTTTTTGGTCGGGATACGAGCAAACACTTCCAGCGTGCGAGCAGGAGCCTGTTTTCAACGAGCATTCACGAGCGATTTGGGGGAAAACTTGGCTCGTGGTGGATCCAGCAACGAGGTGCATTGCGCAGAGAGACTGATGGGGGAGGCGCCTCAATTCACGCAGCCCTCACACGTCCATATGTCGAGGCGGCTGGAACTTTCTGGCTCGTCCGAGAAAATGAGCAATGCATGCCGTCGATGTCCATTGGCAACGACATTAGGAAACGACGCAAATCCGTAGGGAAAGATCTCTTTGAAATCGAGCGTGCCTGAACATTTCCCCGGAAGGCGACACAAAGCTGGAAGGACTCTCAGATTTTTCATGTACGAGCTTTGGCGGATATGTTGTGTGATTCAGAGCAGCTCAGGCGAACGTGCTGAGGTTGGCAATACAGTCATTATTCGCTTATGTGCCATTCACTTGGAGAGCATGCTCCACAGCCGTTCTCGTAAAAACCTCGCACGCCAACTGTTGCACCACTCTCACAAATAGGCCTCTGCGACCCCGTGAAGGCCGATTTGTAAGAGTTGTGTAACAGTTGGCGTGCGAGGTTTTTGAAAGAACGGCTGTACAAGTGAATGGCCCCTAGAGCCTCAGGGCCGCGATCTCTCGCGATCCCGGACTGAAAGAGGGTGCTACTTTTGTGGCGCACCCCTGCCATGAAAACGCATTACGACTGTAGGCTATCATTGCTCGTGCAGGATAGTGCGGACTGATGACAGCCAAGCGTTCACGACAGTCATGAGCTCGGTAGGCTATCAGTTATACAGGAATTCTCAGAGTTATCTCGGGAGTTGTCTGTGCGTGGTGCGCACGCCGGCTACGTGCCTTCCATGAGAAAGAAGCAGATGCGGAAGCATGGTCGTCAGCCATCGTGGCTGACGAGCCGGCCATGGCTGACGTTCCGGCCATGGCTGACGATCCAGCAATGACTGACGATCCAGACATGGCTGACTATGCAGCCATCGTCGTGACCCGCCGACTGCCCCATCCACCCCCATCCATCCCCATCCCCCATCCAAACCCATCGTGGATGGGCGTTATTGGGCGCTGTGGGCGCCCTCCCATTTCCCAGCGCAGACCGGTTTGGATGCGCTTTTGAGTCCGGAGCGAGCCGGTGACACGCGGCTGGCAAGTCCCGCGAGGCCGTTTCTTTTGATGCTCGCTCGAGACCGCGGAGGTGATTCAAGGTGTGATTGGGCCAGCATCGTCTCTTTGCCTAGCGCAAGACATGCTAACTGTAGCCCCCATTCCTGTCGATCGTGGCACGACATGGGCGGTGCCGGCGGCGGGATGACCTCGGATCCTGGATATCCTCCAACAAAACTTACCGTTTTGGTAGTATTTGTAACAAAAGTCAGATGGATTGTTTCCGCCTCGTCGTCGTCGCGATCGGAGCGGCGACCGTCTTCTTCGCGCTGATCGGCGCCGACACGATCCGACTTGGTCATCAAAAACCCGTTAAGTCAGCGAGGTAGCAAAACGCCGTGCTCCTCGTAGCAATGAGCAAATCACTTGGATAACGCAAAAAATCCGTCAAAAGCATAGTGCTTCAGTCGATGGTCTATCCTCCTCCCGCAAAGAACGTCTCGCTCGATAGCTCAGTGCTGGCCTTCTCTTGATATCGGCCGACCTCGACCGCGGAGACGACTCGACGTCCAGCGACCGGCGCGAAGTCTCCCATCATCGACGACGGTGGCATGGAATGTAATCGCTAGCGTGGAGTTTGGGGTGGTACTTACACCAGGGGCTGAAGAATTGGCCAGAACGGACACTGCTGCTTGCGCGCGAAGACCCATGTGCGAGACCCAATGGTGTGGTCGCACGGTTTCAATACCAGGTTTCTAAATATGAAACGGCCGAGCCTGCCGAGGATCACACGCTGTCTCTCCGGCGGGCCTCGCGAGTTAGCACTCTCCACGGGCGGAACTGGGACCACGCCGTTGCCTGGAAATGCCCATCCAAAAAAAAGAAAAAGCCCATCCATCCCATCCGCAACGGGCTTGGATGGGCTTTGGGGCCCCATCCATCCCCATCGCACAGCCCAGCGGACCCCATCCAAAGCCCATCCGCAACTCGTTTGGATGGGCAGTCGGCGGGCCACGACGATGGCTGAGTAGCCGGCCATGAGGACTACCGATCGTCAACTTTCGCAGGAATCGTCCATCTGGCACCATCGGAGCCCACCAGGCACCGAAGTCCATGTGATGTGCGATTCGAGGATCCAGATGGGGCGCATCGGAAGCCCACCGAAAGCCCATCAAACAGCCGATCCAGTGCATCTGCTCACGAGACTCTACCTCGCTGAGAGCCTCCTTCGAAACTGATCTTGCAAGGCTCTTGCTGTAAAATGGACCTCAGTTAAAAGTAAAGACCACATGGCCTGACAGTTGAGACCAAACGTGTTGAAATTGCCTGCTGAATGCCACTCGGCGCTGCAACTGTGACGTGGACTTTTTTTGTTGTTGCTCGCGCTGGGCACTCCCTGGCAATGGCCGCGCGACCACAGCGGTGGCGGCACCGCGTCAGCGACAGCAGCGCTGCAGCGGCGGTAGCAGCACGGTAGCAGCTGCACGACCGTGTCGGCG
>Ga0209187_1002606_pt1 | contig 16637 bp, 15 predicted proteins | sample BantaG_FD_187430 | JGI IMG/M metagenome (GOLD analysis project Ga0209187, IMG submission 187430) | Marine algal microbial communities from Bantry Bay, Ireland - BantryBay_4 metaG (SPAdes) (version 2) | ecosystem: Host-associated > Algae > Red algae > Unclassified | place: Bantry Bay, Ireland... | reverse complement strand
CGGAAATAAAAAACGACGAACTGATGTGTTCGCCGTGTTTTGATTTTTGTTTTGAAATGTAGTTATTCTGCTAATTTGTAGATGACGTCGTATTTGATGTAGACTATTGAATCGCCCTCAAAAAAGTCTGTAAACAAAAAATTCTCATAGCTAACGGGTAAATGAGTGCCACCGGAGCTGCTAATACCTCGCTTGGTAAAAGTATAGTAAGGAATCGTAATTTCGATAGGTGTTCCGGTAGCTAAAATCTCTTTATTAGAAGGTAGATTAAATTGAAAATTATCATTTGTGAGTGTGTATGAGATGCTGTCTAAATCGGTTTGTGTCGATAAAAAACCTATGTCGGCAGCATCAAAATAGCTCAAATTGTCTGATAATAAAATAATAGAATCCGGGAGTGTCATTCTATTATTAGCAACTAAATCCTCAGTTATTTGGGTGATTGAAAGCCCTGCGTCGGCAGGAATATCGTTTGTCCCGAATGTTTTCAACATAGGCATTTCCGCCTGCCCAGTTTCAGCATAGACTAGCTTGATGGGATAGTCGGGAATTTCGATAGTTTCGTCATCTTTTTTACAAGAAACAATAATTAAAAAGATGGTGACTAAAGTAAAATAAAAATAATTTAACTTCATAATGATTTATATTATTTTGTGGACGATATAATTTTAAAACACACAAAGATAAGAATAAATCAATTCCAATGTCAATCACGTAAAAAATATTTAACTATATGAAAACCGATATGTATCTCTTGAAAGTAAAAATAATTGGTGTTTTCTTCTTTCTTCTGACTGTGTCATTCGTTGAATTAGTAGCACAGCCATTGTGTAATGATGAAAGTTGTATCACTGTGAGTTTAGCGGAGTTTGATATGGGTGTGCAGGTTATTAGTGGCTATGAGGATATTGGAGATACTACCTTGTTTTGTGGTTATGAGGAAATAGGTATTTTAGGTATTTTCGTTGAACTGCAAGCTGGTGGGGGTAATCCAATGTGGTCATTCAATAGTATGCTACCTAGTGACCCATTTTTCACCATCACCTCTGATGGAGTCGTCACGATTGAAGTTACAACTGATGTAAGTAGTTGTAGTTGTCAGGTGATACTCGCTCCTCCTACTTCCCCACAAGCCAACGACATAACAATCCCATTATGTGGTGATAGCAACACAGTCAACTTCAATACAAGTGATATAGATGAAAGTACAATAGCAACAGGTAATATTTCAATATCTTATTATTTGACGATGGGTGCTGCAAACACAGGCAACCAGACGTTTATCATCAATGGTGATATAGACGTTTCTTCAGGAGATAAAATATTCGCTCGTGTAGAAGATGCTAACACCCCTAACTGTTTTTCAATAGCAGAGGTTGCTTTTACTATAAATCCAAGCCCAACAGCTAACCCCACATCCAGTACCCAAACATTAAATTGCAATACTCCACAAGCCACTATCAACGCTAATACAAGTGAAGGAACACCGCCCTACGTTTACGCATGGACGACGAATGACGGAAATATATTAGGCAGTAGTATACAAAATTCTATTTCAGTTGATAGTGCAGGTACGTACATCATTTCAGTGACCGACAATAATGGATGTTCGACCACAGGCGAAGCCATGATTAATGAGAATTTCACCGAACCTGAGTTTGGAGCAATGTCCATCTCTGCGCCCAATGGCACTGAAATCAACTGTGATATAAGCACAATCTCCCTCATCGCCAACGCCTCTTCGCCAGACGGTAGCACGCCTTCCTACGAATGGACGACAGCAAATGGAAACATTAGCGGAGATATAAATCAGGCAATGACTACCGTCAGTGCGGCAGGAACTTATACCCTCACGGCTACTCATCCATCAACCGGATGTACCATCAGTGACAACATCGTAATTACGGAAATAGATGCACCTCCTACTCCCCAAATATTTCCCAATAATCCAACCCTTACCTGCTTACAAACCGAAATCATACTTATCGGAAATTCGTCCGGTGTTATGCCATTGACATTTATGTGGAGTACATCAGCAAACACACCATCTATCACAATTACGACACCCAACACATACACGCTCACGGTCACTGACGCAAACGGGTGTGATGCCATCGCAAGCACCACTGTGGACCAATCCCTTACAGCCCCAACGCCCGTCATAACTACTCCACAAATAATCACTTGCAATAATACAAACGTTCAACTGGATGCAAGTGGCTCAACAACCTTAGGCGCGCCTCAGTACCTATGGAGTACAGGAGCAGTAACTTCCATGATAGGTGTAGAAATGCCGGGAGACTACACGGTTACAGTAACAAATGCTGCCAATGGTTGTACAGCAGAAACCGCTGTAACTGTAACAGAAAATACCACAGCACCTATTTCTAATAATGACGCACTACAAGGTTGCCCCGAATCTGGTACAAATGAAGCATCATTCGACCTCACACAAGCGAATATTACTAGTGAACCCAACATCAGTACGACTTACTACGAAAACAGCAACTTAACCTCCCCGATTAATACCCCAACAAACTATCCGTCCTCCGGCGGAACAGTATATGCGAATGTAGAATTTGACGACAACGGATGTTCTTCAACAGCCGAAATTGAATTATCCGTACTCCCGATAAATGTTCCCGACAATTTATATAACATCTATTTTGGAGGTGTTTGCAGCGCACAAACCATCACCGTAGCAGCACCCAATGACCAATATAACTACTCATGGCGCACCGACGCTACGGGTGAAATACGTCTCGGCGACGAGTGTACTGCCCTCAACATCACTTCAGACCCTTCCAATTTTTTCCTTGATATTAGTGATGATAGTGGATGCTTGGAAACTGTTGAATTTAACATCAACCTCAACGCAGCCCCCACAAATACCAAAGTGTTCTTATTCGGCAGTACCAATACGCTATTTTGTAATCGAAGTGACTTTGATAGTTATCAATGGGGAAAGGAAAAAAAAGACATACTTTGCGCCGAACCAATGGCAGGTGAAACATTTCAAGATGTAGTCGTAGCCGACCTCGATACCGACACTTATTATTATTGGGTAATAGTAAATGAAGGGACTTGTACCCACAAAGTTTACCTCAATGGCGATGATAATTCTCCATTCGGCAAACTCGTAGCAGATCCCAACATCGAATACGGCGACCTCGCCCTACAAATCAACCCAAATCCAAATAATGGCGCATTTGAACTAAGTATCACAGGCGATGAAGTCCGTGATTTGGACGTACACATATACGATGCACTCGGACGCATGATTTACCAACAAGACGTCCCTAAGATTTACAGCGTACACACGCATTATATCGCCGTTCCAAAGCTCACGCAAGGAGTGTATTTTGTACGAGTTACGGGGAATAACGGAATTTTATTAACTGAAAAAATAATTGTGAAATAGCGTTTTTATTGATGTCGTGTTATATTGTTTTATTGTTGAATTGTGTTATTGATATATTGTTTTTGCTCCGCAAAATGACAATAAAACCGTTCAACAATAAAGCAATTCAACAGTAAGGAACGAGGCATAAATAAATTGAGTGTGTCACAAATCAGTGGTCAGTTCAAAAAATAAAGGTTCTTTGATAAGGGAAGAGGAAGAAAATAATCTACCCGTCTGAATTGTTCGTTTTTCTGCCTCGCGATTGTTCGTCCCTTGCGTAAGGGATAGTAGGTGTTGTTTGAACGTAAGGGAAGAGGAAAAAAATAATCTACCCATCTGAATTGTTCTTTTTCTTATATGTTTCACTAAATCTTCCTTACGTAGCTCGGCTATGCGCATCAAATTTAGCCAAACATATAAAAAAAATAACTTCTTCATTTGGGGCAGATTATTTTCTTCCTCTTCCCTAACGTAGCGATAGCGGAGTGGAGAGAGTGCCGGATAGCCCGACCCCCGACTGATAAGGAGGGGGATACGCCCAAATTTTCATTCACTTCACTGGATTTGTCAAAGAACCAAAATAAAAAAAAACAAAAGTCAACCGTCTTTCTGAATTTATTTCAGAATCTCCCAAGCGATGGAAAACAAATGTGGTTCTTTGACAATTTTTGCAAAAAAGCCCCTCCCTTCCTCCAATGTGGTTTTAACCCATTGTCGTTCAGCTATTTATTGCAATGGGCTAAAGCCACATTGGAGGAAAATGCAAAAATTGTCAAAGAACCACAAATGTTACACGAAAGCTGTAATTTGTTGATTTATAATAAAATACAAAACTGAAGCTCATATCAAAATCGCGCCCTGTCGCATAGGAGATTCTGAAATAAATTTAGAAAGACGTTTTGATTTGAAGTTATTATTTATTCGTTACTAAATTCAGCAAGACAGTTGATTTTAGTTTTTCTATTTTGTCGATCCACCACTACCACCAATTTATGACACACTTCTTATCAAATTCAAACCTATGCTTCATTATACAAAAGCACAAACCGCTAATATCCACAGCGAAACTTTCGCCTTTATTGCGATAGCAGAACAAGACCACGTATTCACGATTACATTGGATAGAGAAAAGAAAAAAACGCCTTGCATCCGCAAATGCTCAATGAATTGGCATTTGCGATGCAATATGCACACCATGAGGCAGGCGTATGGGTCATTGTCTTCCAAACCAAAGGAAACGTCTTCTGTGCGGGGGCAGATTTGAAAGCATTTATAGGCATATTGGGCGAATACCAGTCATCAATTCCTACCCCGAATGGCAATATTTTAATTGGAGAATTATTCAATAAAATCCACAAACCCACCATCACCAAAGTTACGGGCGACGTCTATGCCGGCGGATTTTTCTTTCTCGCGGGCAGTCATATTGTGGTGGCGCAAGAGAGCGTAAAACTTGCTTTGCCAGAAGTGCGGCGCGGCTTATATCCCTTCCAAGTCATGGCGGCACTCCTGCATGTGATGCCCGTGCGCAAAGTCATTGATTGGTGCATTAGAGGCTACAATCTGCCTGTACACCAAGCCGAAAAATACGGCTTAGTCGCTCAGGTTGTCACGCCCGAAAACATTGACAATCAAGTCAATACCATCATTGAGCAACTCAAACAAAACAGCCCCTCGGCGATTTGTATGGGATTGGCAGCTTATGACCACATCCAACCCAACGCCAAAGCCCACAAATACCTCATGGAAATGCTCCAAAAAACCCTTACCTCAAAAGACGGACAAGAGGGACTGACGGCTTTTCGGGAAAAACGCATACCTATTTGGACAGGCACGTAGCGTAAGGCCTCCGGCTTGCACCGCGTTAGTTTTGCAAGTAGTACGCGGCGCAAGCCGGAGGCATTACGCTACGGGTTTCGCTACGTTTTCCGAACAAAACATAATAAAAATCCGTACCTTTGCGGTCATTTTTAATTTAAATGGAAAATACGTAACACAGACACTCCTATCTGTGCTACACACAGGCACAGACAGGAGTGTCTGTGTTACGTATAAACTCGCAACTCGATACTAATATATGTCACAAGCAATATTCGATAAAGCAACAGCAATACTGGCGGAAGTCCAATCGGCTGCCCCTGCCACTAAAGAAGATTTGGAGCAGTACCGTATCAAATTCATCGGTACGAAAGGCTCGGTGAAGGGTTTGATGGGAGAAATTCGTAATGTGGACAATGACCGCAAACGCGAATACGGTCAGCTCGTCAATAGTATTAAAGAAGCCGCCGAAACGAAGCATACCGAACTTTTACAACAGCTTGAAGCACAGGCAGACGCAGTCATCGAACAGATAGACTTGACGGCACCTGGCGAACCTTTAGAATTGGGCGCACGTCACCCTGTTTCGCTTGTCATGAACCGCATTATCGACATCTTTCAACGTATCGGATTCGTAGTAGCAGAAGAGCGCGAAATAGAAGACGATTGGCATAATTTTACTGCCATGAATACGCCCGAAGACCATCCGGCACGCGATATGCAAGATACGTTTTACCTGATGAATGACCCGGCGCGACTCCTTCGTACGCACACCTCATCCGTACAGGCGCGTGTCATGACGCAGCAGCAACCGCCCATCCGCATTATCGCGCCCGGGCGTGTATATCGCAATGAGACGATTTCCGCACGTTCGCATTGCCAGTTTCACCAAGTCGAAGGCTTGTATATTGATGAAAATGTATCGTTTGCAGATATGAAGCAGACCTTATATTATTACGCCAAAGAAATGTACGGCGCAACGAAAGTACGCCTTCGCCCGTCCTATTTTCCGTTCACCGAACCGAGTGCAGAGATGGATGTTTATTGGGGATTGAAAGATGAAGTCGATTATCGTATCACCAAGGGAACAGGTTGGTTGGAGATATTGGGCTGCGGCATGGTAGACCCGAAAGTATTGGAAAACTGCGGCATTGACTCAGAAAAATACAGCGGATTTGCATGGGGCATGGGCATCGAACGACAAGCTATGTTGCAATATCGAATCAGCGATATTCGCTATTTATTTGAAAATGATGTGCGCTTTTTAAGTCAGTTTAAATCGGCATTATAATGATTGGTGAGCAGTGGTTAGTGATTGGTCAATTTTACTTTGCAAAATTTCCACACGACAAATTAATTAACTATACTTTGGAAATTAGGTAACTGGGAAATTAAGTAAGGGAAGACGAAAGCATAATTCGCTATTTATCAGCATAATAAAAATTGTAATAAAGTTAATTTAAAATAAAATGCAAATTAACGTAAATCATTGATAATAAGCGATTTATCTAATTACCCTGTTCCTAACAATCACCAGTCACCAAAACAAATGAAAAATTTACATGGGAAAAATATCATTATTACGGGAGCGGGTTCGGGCATCGGACGGGCATTGGCGCAGCGGTTGGCGGCGGAAGGTGCAACGCTCATTTTGAATGATTATAAAGCAGACGCACTCGAAGAAACCATTAGTAAAATTAATGGTGAAGTAGAAACGCATATTTTTGATGTGGCAGATTTGAACGCATGGCAAACCTTTGCGGATGCGGTTATTGGTCAGCATGGTCATGTTGAAGTGGTGATAAATAATGCAGGCGTAGCACTCGGCGAAATCTCTGTTATGGAGACAACAATGGAACAAATGGAATGGCTCATGGGCATCAATTTTTGGGGTGTCGTATACGGTACAAAATCCTTTTTACCAACGATGCTCGAATTGCCAGAAGCGAGTGTGGTCAATATCTCCAGCGTATTTGGTTTGGCAGGAATTGGGGGGCAATCTACGTATTGTAGTGCCAAATTTGCGGTACGTGGCTTCACAGAATCGCTGCGTATGGAAATGCTCAATACCAATGTTTGTGTGACCACAGTACACCCCGGCGGCATACAAACCAATATTGTTCGTGATTCCGTTGACCCCAATGAAGAGCGTAAAGAAAGACTGATTAAAAGCTTTGATGAAGCAGCAATTACGAGTGCTGACGAAGCTGCACGAACGATTATTGAAGGTATTAAAAAGAAAAAAGAGCGCGTACTGATTGGCAGAGATGCGCGGGCTTTGGATAGATTGGTGCGGTGGTTTCCCGCAAAATATAGTCGTACACTTTTTAAACAATTTGAACGAAAAAGAACCTAAGGAACAGGGTTTTAATAAATGCAGATTTTGACTTTTTCTTTTTCCTTTATACTTCACCAAATTTTCCTTAAATACAGTGAGTATTTGCGTCAAATTTGGTTCGTCTAAAGAAAAAATAACGACGCGAAGAATGTATATTTATATTTAATTCCTGATACTAACACAGACATTCTTGTCTGTTTTTACTCGTTTTCGATTTCTACAGACAAGAATGTCTGTGCTACGTTTTATATAAAATATGAACACTCCCGACAGAAGTCAAGCCCCTCCCTTACAGCAAGTTAAAAACCTCCAACTCATACATCCCGTTGTACATCAATTGGATAATGGCATCCCTCTGCACGAAATCAACTTGGGGACACAGGATGTCATCAAGCTCGAAATCATCTTTATCGCCGGAAGGTGGAAAGAGAGTAACCGCCTTGCGGCGCGAACTACGGGTGCGATGTTGAAGGAAGGAACATCCGACAAAAACTCTGCACAAATCGCTGAATTTGTCGATTTTTATGGCGCGACTTTGACTACGGCAAGCGGACTCGATACCGCAGGAGTCACGCTGTACTGCATGACACGACACCTCGAAAAGCTCTTGCCGATAGTACGCAAAGTGTTGACTAAGCCCATTTTTCCGCAAAAAGAAATTGATACTTTTATAGAGCGCAGGTCGCACCAACTCCGCGTCGAAGCCGAAAAGGTGGACGTCGTAGCCTACCGCGAACTCACTGCCGCACTCTATGGCGATGAGCATCCTTATGGCTACAACAGTACGCCCGAAATGTACCGCGACATCAAACGCGAGCATCTGATAGAGCATTTTCAAAACTATTATCATGCAGGCAATTGTCAGATTATTTTGGCAGGAAAAACAGCCGCAAATAGCGTGGCTTTAGTCAATCAATACCTCGGCGACATTAAGCCAAAACAAAATATTGACCCACAGTATGTTATCGCGCCTTATAAGGACAGGAAATTGTCTTATAAAATCCCAAATGCACTCCAAACAGGCATTCGTATAGGGCGCAGATGGGCGTCGCGTCAGCATGAGGATTATGCCGGATTGCATGTCTTGAATACGATTTTGGGCGGCTATTTTGGTTCACGATTGATGAGTAATATTCGGGAAGATAAAGGCTACACTTACGGTATTTTTTCGACAGTAGATGTGATGCTCAACGATTGTTATTTTTATATCGGAACGGAAGTTAGCCCGGATTTGCTTGCGCCTACTCTGACCGAAATTTATAAGGAATTAAAAATTTTGCGAGAAAAACCTGTCGAAAGAGAGGAATTGGAACGACTGAGAAATTATATGTTGGGTAATTTGTTGGCTACGCTGGATGGTCCGTTTAATGTGGCGCAAGTGACCCGCGCATTGGTTTTGGAAGGTCTGAATAAAACGTTTTTTGACCGTATCGTACATACGATTCAGCATATTCAGCCGGATGAATTGCAAAGATTGGCGCAGAAGTATTTGAAGGAAGAAGATTTTTATGAGGTGATAGTGGGGTCGTGATTTTATTCTTTTATTTTCCTTTAAAAATGAAAATATTTGAACGTAATTACCTGACTATAAACCTATAAGATTTTGCAAGCCTTATAGGTTTTGGGCGATAACCTCATACCAAAAAAACTACTATGGAATTTGTCAAAGAATCATGTACATTTATTCCATCCCAAAAAATATTGTATATTTATCGCGGCTAATCTTCATAAAAATATCTAATTTATACAGAAAATTTACTAAATCAGAGAGAAATGGCGAGGTTACAAACACTTGTTTTTTTATTGATTTTCGGAATATCTTGCAATGTCGTAGATCGTATAGAGCAGTCGAACGAAGATAAATTAAAATATAATAATCGCACGATACGTTCCCTGCAAGCCGAACTGAAAAGCGATACCCGCAAAGCTATCCGACAATTGGATGTAAAAGAGGCGCAAGAAAAGGCTGACCAGTGGTATAATGCTGAGATTTATGACAAAGCTTATTATTATTACGATTACGTTAATAGCAAAAAACCCTTGGATAAAGAAGTTGCTTATCGATTGGGGGTCAGTGCATTAGCTGTTCGTGATTACAAAAAAGCGCAAGAAAATCTACGTTTTTATATTGGCAAAAAAGGCTATGATGAGGCACGGTATCACTATGCTATTTCGCTGATGCACGTAGAAGAATATGAGCGTGCTATACAGCAATTTGACCGCTATATCGATGATGAAAACGACGACGACGCACGCCTTGAACTCGCAAAACGCTACCGCGACGGAGCTACTTTTGCGGTCAATCCTCGTGTCAGCGAGTTCGATGTTGACCGATTATTTACGAATATCAACAGTGGGTATACCGAAACCGGACCCACCACAGGGCAGGGCGAACAACTTATTTTTACCTACTTTGGAAAAAATGCGAAAAGCTCTATCCGTGTTGTTGGATTGGGCGGCATGGACGAACCTACACAGCTACCCGAAGTCATCAACAAACCCGACTTTATCAATAAAGACCCAATGGTTTCTTCTGCCAGAGATATGCTTTATTTTACACGTTGCTACTATGGAGAATTGCCGGAGTGTGCCATATATCACGGAGAATTGAAACCGGACGGCAGTATCGAAAATGTCAGAAAACTCAACGAAGGGGTCAACCTACCCGGCTTTTCGAGTATGCACCCCACTATTGCAAAAAATGATTTTGGGCAAGAGATTTTATATTTTGCTTCTGACCGTCCGGGTGGTTATGGCGGTTTAGATTTGTGGTTTAGTATTCGACTGACCAATGGCAGATTTACTCGCGCCTACAACTGCGGTTCGCGCCTCAATTCGGATTATGACGAGGTCACGCCTTACTTTCATGAGGAGGAGCAAGTCCTATATTTCAGTTCCAATCATCCCGAAACGATGGGCGGATTTGATGTCTATAAAGTCAAAGGTGAGAAGAAATATTGGAGCAAGACCCTTGCTGTCGGCGTCCCCGTCAATTCGAGTGCCGATGATTATTATTTCCGCTTACAGCCTGATTCTAAGGGCTTTCTGGTGTCCAATCGAAGCGGTGCGCCATTCGCCGATTATACCAATTGTTGTGACGATATTTATGTAGTGGAGAGTAAAGAGTTAGAGAGTGGAGAGTAATGAAAAATAATCTTTACCCTTAACTCTCCAACTCTCCCACTACCCCAAAGCGTTCAAAGACCTTTTCTGTGTGTGGTGCGTCTGCGAGTTCGGGGGTGAGGTCTTGTCCTGCCCAGTGTTCGTAATGCTTTCCGTTTCGCCATAGTCGGCTGCTGGTTACATCATAAATTTGCCCTTTGTATGCCACCCAAATTTCGGGTTTATCTTGTCCGTTTCTTAGGGCGAGTTGGCTTCGGGTATAAGTTTGCATATACTATATTTTTTTATTGCTAAATTGTTTGTAAGTTTTCTTGAAAAAACAAGAGACACCGAATACACTTTACGTATATTTGTGCGAATATGAGAACACGGATAAGTTTGATTGCAATGCGATTTTAAACTTAATTTTAAACTTAAACTTAATCTTAAACTTGAGAAGCAGTAAGATAGCAAGTTGGGTACGAATCAGTCGTAAAATACATCGAAAGGTTGCCTTTCCTGCGTTTATTTGCTTTTTTATCATTGCATTTACCGGTTTATTATTGGGTTGGAAAAAACATACAGGTGGTGTATTATTGCCTGAAACACAGCGTGGTATCTCTGCCGATCCTTCAAAGTGGCTACCTATGGATTCGCTCTACCAATTGGCAACCCAAGTTTTAAAAGACTCAGTTGCGGCAGAATTTTCACCAGAAATTGGTCGCATAGACATACGCCCCTCCAAAGGTGTTGCCAAATTTCTTTTTACAAATCACTATTGGGAAATACAATTGGACTGTACAACGGGTGAACCCCTTCAAGTTGCTCGTCGAAACTCTGACTTGATTGAGCGTATACACGATGGTTCTATTGTTGATAATTGGTTGAATATCAATGGTTCACCTTTTAAGTTATTATACACTTCGCTGGCAGGTTTGTCTTTATTAAGTTTTATTATCACGGGTGTGTTTTTATATTTCGGAGCAAAATGGGTGAAATCGAACAAAGTTCGAGAGCAAGAATCAAATATAGATAAGCGTTCAACATCAAAATAGTAAGCCAACGAATAATAAAATCCGATATTACATTAGAATAACAAGCTAAGATTTAATATTTTTGTGAATTATTAAATCCCTCCCCATTATAAAATTATGATTTTATGAAATATTCTGTCGATAAGCAAGAAACACACACTATTTTTAGTATAAATGAAAGTAACCTCAATACCTTGATAGCACCTGATTTGAAATCAGAGTTCTACATCTTACATGATGCCGGAATTAAAGATTTAATTTTGGACATCAGCAATGTCAAGTACGTCGATTCGTCGGGCTTGAGTGCCATACTTACAGGACATCGTATTTGGAAGGCGATTGGTAGCTTTATATTGACCGGTGTGGAAAGTGATAGTGTGAAAAAACTCATCGAGATTTCTCGCTTAGAATCTGTACTGACGATAGTTCCTACTATTGACGAATCCGTTGACTATATAAAAATGGAGCAATTGGAAAGAGGACTAGAAGCGGAAAGTGAGTAAGTACCAAGCACAAGTATCAAGTTCAAGTTCAATAATCAATTCGCTTTCAGCAAATTATTAAACGTTATTATTGAATTTGAACTTGATACTTAAACTTGAAATTCTCAATCAACTCACCTTTGTAATTTTCAACATATTCGTTCTCAACCTTGATTTTAGTGGCATACTTCCTGTATTAATGACCACATCGCCAAACTGAACCAATCCGGCATTTTTCAAAATTTCCTGCACATCTCTTATCGTATCATCTGTCGAAGTAAATTTGTCGTAATAAAACGCCTTGATACCCCACACAAGATTCAGTGTAGCAAGTATATGTGTATTATTAGAAAATATATATATTTGTGCTTTCGGACGGCAGCGCGAAACCATAAAACCAGTATAGCCCGATTTGGTCATCCCAATAATCGTGCGCGCTTCTACTTCTTTTGCCAACTGGCAAGCCGTATAACAAATCGCATCCGACAGATAAGTCGGGGAAATAATATCGGGTGGCGTAGTACGGAAATAAATCCTCTCGTCTTTTTCCGCTTCGTGAATAATTTTGGTCATCGCTGTCACCACCTTCGTAGGGTGCATCCCAACCGAAGTCTCTGCACTCAACATCACCGCATCTGCGCCATCAAGCACCGCATTGGCTACATCAATAATCTCGGCGCGGGTCGGACTCGGATTTTTAATCATGCTATCCATCATCTGCGTGGCTACAATGACCGGACGACCTTTATCACGACACTTCTCAATGATGGTTTTTTGTAACATCGGCAGGCGTTCCATCGGTACTTCTACGCCCAAATCGCCTCGCGCAACCATCACACCATCCGTAGCATCTATAATGGCATTGATATTTTTAATAGCTTCGGGTTTTTCGATTTTAGCAATGATTTTAGCTGGGTGTTTTGCAGCTTTCAAATGTCTGCGAAGGTCGAGAATATCCTCATAACTCCTTACAAATGAGAGTGCTATCCAGTTAAATGGATGCTTTAACACAAATTCCAAATCCACCAAATCCTTCTTAGTCAGACAAGGCAACGAAATCTTCGTATGCGGTAAATTTACACCTTTATTCGACGACAATACCCGCCCGTACAAAACCTTCAATTTGACCGTATCGCGCTTATTCGTTTCCACTACCTCGAGTTCAATCTGCCCATCATCAATCATTACTTTTTCGCCTACCTCCACATCTTCTGCGAACTTCGAGTAGCTCATATAGACCTTCTCTTTCGTCCCGATACACTCCTCAGTCGTGAAGGTCAATACATCATCCGGCGCGATTTCGATACCGCCGCCTTCCATCTTGCCCACACGCAATTTAGGGCCTTGCAAATCAGCCAACAAGGAAATATGTAGATTATATTTATTATTAATATAAAGTACATGCCTGATAACTTTGAGGTGGTCTTCATGCGTACCATGCGAGAAATTGAGTCGGAATACATCCACTCCCGCATTGACCAAATCCAATAATTGCTCATATTGGCTACAAGCCGGACCCACCGTAGCTACTATTTTTGTAAATTGTTCTCGATTGACGTGCATAGATAATTTTGAATATTGAGTAAAACGAAATCCCGAACTCGATCGGGAGATGAATTATGAATGACATAAAACCATCCTTAATTCATAATCTGATATTTCTGAAAGGACTTAGTGTACAAGATACGTTAAGTCTATCGTTAATCTGCTAATTTCCGTAAAAAAGTACATATAAACTAACATTTTCAAATTATCTTATAAAATTTAAGTCCAAGGGATGAAATAGTAAATGACTAAATGAATAAATAATGTACTGAAAGTAAATTAATTATTCTTCAGTAAATTGGTGTTTTTACGTGGTGTAGAAAAAATTCATAAATTTTCTCTACACCACGAACCGAGAAATGGTCAATTCCAATTATTGAATTTGAACTTGGGCGTGCCCCCCTCCTTACCAAACGGGGTCAATGCTAACGCATCTTGGCGAAATTTACCCTTGATTAATTTCAATCGCACAGGTTGACTTCAGTCGCCATATTGTAAATAACAATTGTGAAACAGATGGCGATTGAAATCACCTCTACGGGTCAATATGTTCGCCAAATTAGATGTTAAGCGTTTTTTGATTACAAGTTAATTAAAAATAAATTTATATTTATCTAAAATAAAATTATTTACAAAAATAAAAATAAATAAATTACTCGCGTTCGATTTATAATTTTAAATTTGGCGAACATATTGACGGGTTCGCTCTAATTAAAATCATTTTTTCACATAAAGACCAACACGAATAGACATAAAAAAAGCGAGGCATAAACCTCGCTTTTGTATTTTTTATTGGAAAATAAATTAAGTCATATTGATTTAAACTTAAACTTATCTACTCTACTCCGTGCATCATTTTCTTTAGTGTACCATTAAGCAAGACGAGTACAAAGGCTGCACCTGCCGGAACAACGGTAAATATCAGGAAGAAAGTAGACATGCTAGAAGATTCTACGATTTTATCAATATAACTACCTGTGATACCTCCTGCAAAATTGGCGATGAAATTGGCGATAAAGAATACACCAAACATCAAACCTATCAAGCGAAGTGGCGCGAGTTTGCTCACGTAAGACAAGCCTACGGGCGACAGACACAACTCTCCAAGCGTATGGAAAAGATATGCCAATATCAACCACATCATACTCACCGAAGCTGTTTTTGCACCTTGCGGAATACCTGCGCTTCCCCAAGCCAATATAGCAAATCCGGTCGCAAGCAAAGCAAGTCCAAGTGCGAATTTGAGTGGTCCGGAACGGATGATTTTTAAGTCCCAAAACTTGGAAAACATCGGCGCAAAGGCAATGATAAAGAAGGAGTTGAGAATACCAAACCATGAGGCGGGTACTTTTGTCTCGTTGTTCTGAAACTGTGTGTACAGCATCCAAATAACAATTGCCCAAATAATTACGAAGCTAAATCCCAACACGATACTCGCAAAACCAACGTCTTTGAACGTAGCTTTGATCAACTTGGAAAGCACCCAAGTAATCACAACTAAGGGAACGATAGTGAGGATTGCATTAAAAATTTTGAAGATCATCGCGGAGCTACCTACTAAGTCTCTGCTCGTATAATCACTTGCAAAAATGGTCATCGAACCACCTGCCTGCTCAAATGCCCACCAAAAGAAAATTGTAAAAAATGTCAATATCACAATCACCCATACTCGGTCACGTTCAACCTTATCTAAGCCGGGGTCGGAGACAATAAAACTAATAATACCTGTAAATGCTCCAAGAATAATAGAAGGCATGAATATGGTATTTACCAATGATAAATTTGAAGCAGCACTATGAAAATCGGGTATCATACTTCCTAAAAAATAAATCGCAACACCAACAACTAAAGCAATAATACCACTGGTCGTAAATCGTTTTGAATTAGATTCTGTGATCGGATTAGTATCAGCAAGACCTTTATCAGCGATACCATCATTTGTAGGCTTCAATCCCACTGTACCAAACATTTTGCCAGATAACAAGAACTGTACGGCTCCCGCAATCATAAATAACATCGCCAAACCAAAACCGTAAGACCAACCTACTGTTTCACCAATATAACCGCATAGCATAATACCCAAAAATGCACCTGCATTGATACCCATGTAAAATATCGTATAAGCTCCATCTTTTTTCGCTTCATCCGAATAGAGTTGACCGACCATAGAGGAAATATTTGGCTTAAATAATCCATTTCCAAGTATCAGCGCAGTCAAACCCAGATAAAAGAATATCGGTATTTCGAGTGCCATAAAGAGGTGTCCGAGTGCCATCACAAAAGCACCGATGACGACAGCTCGCCTATATCCCAAAAATTTGTCGGCGATAATACCTCCAAATAAAGGTGTAAAATAAACCAAACCCGTGTATAAAGCATATAAACCGAGTGCATCGCTACGTTCCCAGCCATAACCGCCATCGGTAATAGAAGACACGAGAAACAGCACCAACAAAGCCCTCATTCCATAGTATGAAAAACGCTCCCACATCTCTGTAAAAAACAGGATAAATAGTGCGCTCGGATGTCCGAGTATTTTCTTTTGGGCTTCAAAAAAATTTGCATTTTCACTGACCTTATTAACGTCCGCCATAGTAATTCGTTTATAAATTTAAAGTTTGGATTTTAAAAAGCACTAATGTAACACTTTTTTGTACTTCGTAGCGAAAAATAACGAAATTTAATGCTGCGTGAAATGTGCATCTAATAAAAGAGAGGTTTTTTCCCATAAAAACGACACCAAAGCGGTGGAACGTTTTGGATAAAATATTATTATTCTTGTGTACATTAAGTAGTGGGACAAAATAGGCTTACAATTTTGACGTGGTTATTTTTTCGATATTTTTTCTTACAAAAACCGCACATAGCCTACGCTACGTAAGGATTTTTGTAGGGAAAAATAGCGGAAAAAGAAA
>Ga0209187_1002605_pt1 | contig 16644 bp, 17 predicted proteins | sample BantaG_FD_187430 | JGI IMG/M metagenome (GOLD analysis project Ga0209187, IMG submission 187430) | Marine algal microbial communities from Bantry Bay, Ireland - BantryBay_4 metaG (SPAdes) (version 2) | ecosystem: Host-associated > Algae > Red algae > Unclassified | place: Bantry Bay, Ireland... | reverse complement strand
TATATTTGTTTGTAACAGAAAAAATTATGCGTACGATAACAATAGATATTATCAATGAAAAAGTCTTCAATCTTCTGAAAGATTTGGAGGTGCTTCAACTCATTCGCTTACGCGGAGACGAGGTAGTTCCTATACCAAAAACCGATTGGTCAAAATTCAAAGGTGCACTCAAAAAGCAACCTATTGAAAATGTTGAATTACAACTCAAAGAATTACGCGACGCATGGGAATGAAATATCTATGGGATACGAATACCGCTATCTATTTTTTGCAAGAGCAATTTCCTTCAAACGCCGAGCAATTCATAGATTCAACGCTGCAAGATTCAACGCCGTCTATTTCAGTCATCACCGAAATTGAACTTTTATGTTGGAAAAATGCAAGTGAAACAGAGTTGGAAGTCATGCATGATTTCATCAATAGGGTAACAATTTTTAACCTCGAAGATGCTATTAAATACAAAACAGTCGAGATACGTAAAGTTCATAAAATCAAACTTCCTGATGCCATTATTGCGGCTACTGCACTCATTTACAATCTGATATTAATCACAAGGAATATCAAAGATTTCAAAGATATTATTCTGGCGACACAACTTATCAATCCGTTTGAGCAGTAAAATTTACGTGCTTTATTCGGGTTAATGTGATTGAATAAAAAAGGGCTTTCTCCAAAAATGAAGAAAGCCCCAAAAGCTATATTTTTCACAATTTTCTAAACCTAATATTACCGGGTTCGATAACGGTAAACTTCCCTCTCAATTCCTCACCAAATTCATCAATGACATTCAAAATAATCTCAATCTTTTTTTCTGTAGATAAAACATAAAGTCGATTAAGCATAATTCCGGCATGAATCATTTTATTCTTATAAACTAATTCTCCAAAGTCTTTATCTCTGGTAATCAATATTCTATCTTCGTCATTAGCACATTCCAAAATCTCATCATCAGCCGTTCCACGTGATGATTCAGCAATATGAAACACATATCGTGTCCATTTGCTCTAAGGGCTTCCACTAAAGCCCCTGATACGCCTTCGTCAGCTACAAAATTCATGCGGCAAGTTCGTAATGACGTTCACCTTTAATAGCATCAGCCGCAAAAGCCAATGCTGCGTGAATGTGCTGTGATTCTAAATTTCGGTAGTCACTCAATAATTGCTCATGCGACCGCCCGACAGACAATTCCTCCAAAATCAACTCCACCGTAATGCGCGTACCTTTCACCACAGGCTTGCCAAACATCACAGTTGGTTTGATTTCTATCCAATCCATATAATTTTTCATGGTATAATTTTTTTCAAAAATACAAAAATTAACACAAAAATTCAACTTTATAGATAACAGGCATTTTCAAAATGCCTGTTATCTACGCGAAACTTATATATTTAAATGACGGCTAAAGTCGTCAGTACGGTACTCGCGTCCACATAAGGACTATCGACCATCGACCATCGACTTCTCTCAACTATAAATCTCCCCACCACTTTCCACAAACTCCTGCGCCTTCTCCTTCATCCCTTCGGTGAGTGCTTCGGCTTCTTCCAATTTCTTTTTCGCGGCGTAGTCACGGACGTCTTGCGTGATTTTCATACTACAAAATTTCGGTCCGCACATGGAGCAAAAATGCGCTACTTTCGCGCTGTCTTTCGGCAGCGTTTCATCGTGAAACTCGCGGGCAGTATCGGGGTCGAGCGATAGGTTGAATTGGTCATTCCAACGAAATTCAAAACGTGCTTTACTCAGCGCATTGTCCCGCATTTGTGCGCCCGGATGACCTTTGGCGAGGTCGGCAGCGTGGGCAGCGATTTTGTAAGTAATCACACCGTCTTTTACGTCTTTTTTATTGGGCAAACCCAAGTGTTCCTTCGGTGTCACGTAGCACAACATCGCGCAACCAAACCAACCAATCATCGCCGCACCAATGCCCGATGTAATGTGGTCATAACCCGGCGCAATATCCGTCGTCAGTGGTCCGAGCGTGTAAAACGGTGCTTCGTGACATTCCTGCAATTGCTTTTCCATATTCTCCTTGATGAGGTGCATCGGGACGTGTCCCGGACCCTCAATCATCACCTGTACATCGTGCTTCCAAGCGATTTTTGTCAACTCTCCAAGTGTCTCTAACTCAGCGAATTGTGCTTCATCATTCGCATCGGCGATAGAGCCGGGACGCAAGCCGTCGCCCAATGAAAACGCTACATCGTAGGCTTTCATTATCTCACAAATTTCCTCAAAATGCGTGTATAAAAAACTCTCTTTGTGGTGCGTCAAACACCATTTTGCCATAATCGAACCACCACGCGACACGATACCCGTCACACGCTTCGCAGTCAGGTGAATGTACGCGAGACGCACCCCTGCATGTATCGTAAAATAATCGACACCTTGCTCGGCTTGCTCAATCAGCGTATCGCGGAAAATCTCCCAAGTCAACTTGTCAGGATCGCCGTTTACCTTCTCCAACGCCTGATAAATCGGCACCGTTCCAATCGGCACAGGCGAGTTTCTGATAATCCATTCGCGGGTCTCGTGGATGTTTTTTCCGGTCGATAAATCCATGATATTATCTGCGCCCCAACGACACGCCCAGACCGCTTTTTCGACCTCTTCTTCGATGCTCGATGTCACCGCCGAATTGCCGATATTGGCGTTGATTTTCACCAAAAAATTGCGTCCGATAATCATCGGTTCGCTCTCCGGGTGATTGATATTGGACGGGATAATCGCACGACCTTCGGCGACTTCCTGACGCACAAATTCGGGCGTAATATGGCTTTTCGGTGTCTTCGCACCAAAGCTATTGCCGGGATGTTGATGCCCGATTTGCTCGGCGTTCAACTCCTCTATGCGCTGATTTTCGCGGATAGCGATGTACTCCATTTCCGGCGTGATAATGCCCTTTCGCGCATAGTGCAGTTGCGTGACGTTCTGCCCTTTTTTCGCCCGCAAAGGCTTTTTCAAATGCTCAAAACGCAGGTAATCAAACTTGGAACTATACAGGCGTTCTTTGCCATAATCCGACGTGATTTCGTCCAATTCGTCCACATCGCCTCTATCCAAAATCCATTGCTGACGTAGCTTGGGTAAACCTTTTTTTACGTCTATGTAAGCATCCGGGTCGGTGTATGGTCCGCTGGTGTCATAGACCGTAATTGGCTCATTTTCAACTAATTCGTCGTTTACTTTTGTCGGGTCGAGCGTAATCTCGCGCATGGCTACGGCGATGTCGTGGATTTTTCCTTTGACATATACTTTCTTAGATGCCGGGAATGGTTCGCGGGTGATGCTATGCTTGGTTGGTAATGTTTCTATTTTCATAATCTATCTATCGTGGCGCGAGGTTTTGGCTCGCTTTTATGTGTGAATTATTTTTTTCGTGAAATTCTACTTTATTTTCAAATCTTTTTTCTGTTGTTTTACTCTTGCTTGATGTGCTCGTCCTGCATTTTTTCCTTTCTTTATAATTCTCAAATTCGCTTTTTGTTTGTGATATTCTCTAAATTCTTCTGCAATTTTACCGTCTTTAAATTCATACACATTATCAAGTTTTTCGACATATTCAGTTGTCTTAATATCTATTTTGTACACCTCAATAAATCTATCTATTATCACTGAAAATGTATTAGGCTGTCTGTGGTCAATTACTAATTCTTCCCAAAAGCATAGTTCGCCTGTTTCTTGGCATTTCACTTGTCCTTTTTTAGATTTTTTGCCGAAATATTTTCTTTTAACATCTCTCAAATCACTTTGAATAACATCCCTGCAAGTTCTACTGAATTTGGTTGAAGGTGAATGACTGCCGTTAATACATTTTGTATATGAAAATGCCTCTAAACTCAAATCATTCTTAATGATGTGGAAACATTTAGCATTATATTTTTTTACTTTATCAACTTGAAAACCTCTAATTCCATCATTCTTTTTCTCCTCAAAATTTGGGTGAAGTTTTAATAATTCCAATACGTCTTTTTGGTCATTCTCGTTCAATTCTTCACCAAAATTGTATGAGTTTAATATTACTTTGAAATGATTCAAAGCATCTTTTTTGAATTTAAAAACATGGTCTCCAATGATTATTTGTTTTTTCATTTATGTGTAAGTAATTGGTAGTTTACTTTTTATTTTATATAAAACAGGCGTATCGCTCCGCCCCTTTCAGCCACTTTAATAGTGCCGATGCGACGCGCCTTTAGTGCTTTGTTTTGAGCATCTGTTACAAATGGGGTCAGCGCGATGCGCTTTTATTATTTTGTGTTTTTCTTTTTTGTGAAAATTATTTATCACAATTTTATACGAATTTAATTTTTATTTTTCTTCAAAAGAATCAACCGATTCCCAAATACGAATTTCCGCTTTACTTTTCTAATTCTGCTTTAAATCTATCTGTATCAATTACTTTTACTTTAGGAAATTCGATATTTTTCAATACATTGAAATGTTTATCGTGACTCACAATGTAGCTGGCATTTGCCGAAATCGCACAATCCACGAACTTATCATCATCTTCATCTTTCAATAATCGAAAACGAAAATGCGCGGTTATCAATTCGATATTTGATAAATTTTCTATCGTTCCCATGATGCTTTCGCTCGTTTCTGCGCCCATGTGTCGCTCAATAATTTCAGCGTATTCAGCGAGAATATCAGTGGTTACACAGAGTGTGTATTTCTTTTTGATAAGGCTGTCGAAAACCCAATGTACCTTCGACCTGTCAGAAATACTCACCAGCAAGACATTTGTATCTAAGACTACTTTTTTCATGCCTTTTTGTTGGATGTTCTCATTTTTGTATTGAGCATTCTATCCACGTCTTCATCTGTCCAACCTTTTTCATCCCACACCTTATTGGCAGATTGGATGGCTCTTTTTGCAAAATATTCTGCAATGACATCCTTGAAATCTTGCAATTCATTATTGTCCAAATTAAATGAAAACGTCTTCAGGATTTCTAACTGAACATTGGTTAATGGTTGAGCTATTTCTTGCATATTTTTATTTTTTTGTGAAAATTATTTATCGTAATTATTATTTTTTCTTCAAAAGAATCAACCGATTCCCAAAGACAAACTCTCGTTCCTCATCCCCTTCAAAATGTGTTGTCAATTCCTCCGCTAACCAAGCTGTCACCTCATCTATCCTATAATTCCCAAGTTCCACATTAGCGATGACATTACTTTGCGTAATCAGATAATTTATCAAGTCCTGTTTTTGCCAATGGACGGTATTTTCAAATCGTTCATTATCCGTCAGTACAAATCCCAAAGCCTTGATTTCTTCTTCGTTTAGTTGGTAATTATGTCGCGACGGTGTGGTGTATTTCGGCAAATAACGCTCCCGCATCCACGCCGTAAAATCCGCGCTATTATCGTCTTTTGTGGTACTTGTAAAATAATTATTATGAATAATAATATAACTATCAGCTCTTAATGCCTGACCACAAGCCTCCAAAAACACCCGCTGATTCAACCAATGAAATACCGACGACATCATTATCAAATCAAAGGTCACACCAAGCGTATCAATCTCCTCTGCCGACAATTGTTGATATTGAATACCGGGCTGCACCTCCGCTTGTTCCAACATCGCTGCCGATGTATCCACGCCAATCACGCGCTCCGATATATCAAGCAATGCGACTGTTGACAAGCCCGTTCCACAGCCCACATCAAGCACGTTTTTTAGTTTGTTTGTCAACGCTAATTTCGCCTTCACCCGTTCTACGACTACGGGGTGTATGTTGGGTCGCCCTTCCTTGTATCTTTTTGCGGCGGTGCTGTAATTGAAGTAGTTGGTCATTTTTTGTTTTGTGGCGCACCGTAGCGTAACGCCTCCGGCTTGCGCCGCGTTAGTTTTGTACGTCTCACAAGCCGGAGGCATTATGCTACGTTGAACGATTTGCAAAATCGTTTTACGGTGTTCGGGTAGAGACGCGATTAATCGCGTCTCTACGGGGAATTTATGATAATTTTATCGGCATTTGCGTATACTCATGCCAGCCCGGACGCTTCACCAACGGAATATCTCCCTCAATGCCGAGGCGCATATTCGGACAGCGTTCTATCAACACTTTCAATGCCATCGCTGTCTCCAATCGCGCCAATGATGCGCCGAGACAATAATGCGTTCCCATACTGAAACTGAGGTGTTTGTTGGGTGTGCGCTCAATGTCGAATACCTCCGGTTGGTCAAACATATCGGGGTCGTGATTGGCGGAAGCGAGTAGGGGCATGACCATCGCGCCCTTTGGTATGGTCACGCCTTTTATCGTAATATCTTCTATGGGAAAAATGGGTTTGGTACTGTGAATCGGGGCGTTATAGCGTAAAATTTCTTCTACTGCGCTGTTCATGAGGTCGGGATTTTGGCGGAGTTTTTCGAGTTGGTCGGGGTGTTTGAGGAGGGTATATACGGAGTTGGTAATCAGGTTGTAAGTGGTCTCAAATCCGGCGACGATGAGCAAAAATGCCATCGAAACGAGTTCATTTTCGGTGAGTTTATCGCCGTCTTCTTCGGCTTGGATTAATCCGGTGAGGATGTCGTCGCCGGGTGTATTGCGTTTGCGGTTGACGAGTTGGCGCATAAATTTGACGGCTTTCGGCAGTCGAAAAATTAGAGCGGACAGCATACCCATTCCCGAACTTCCGCCAGCTACCATGGCTTTCATCATATTGTCCATGCCATCCATTTCGGACATTTCTATGCCCATCATCTCAGCAATTACGGTAGTTGGTATAGGGCGCGAATATTCACTTTTGAGGTGGATTTCGCCTTTGGTTTCAGCTTTGTCGATGAGTTCGTGGGCGAGGCTTTCTACGCGGTCGGCGAGTGCCTGTACGCGGCGTGGCGAAAAGGCTTTGTGTACGAGTACCTTTAGGCGACGGTGTTCGGGTTCATCTACGGCAATCATGTTGTTCATCATTAATTTGAGGGTTTTTGTCATCGGAATTGGAAAGCGGTTGCCACCTGTAATGCGTTCGCGTTCGCGGATAAATCGCTTGTCTGTCGTCACCGCATGGCAGTCTTCATAGTTTGCCAATAGGTAGGATTTTATCACCATTATTTTGCCTTGATGCACGGGGTCGTTTTCACGCAAATATTTGTAATAGGCGTATTTGTGTTGACAAAAGTCCTTCCCGGCAAGGTTGACTTTGCCTTTGAAGTTAGTCGCGGTGATTTCTTTTTTGTAGAACATAACCCTGTACTGACGACTTTAGCCGTCAAGTATATTTTGTTTTAATTTTTAAATTCCTAAAAATCAATTATTTACAAGTATGATTTCACCACTTGACGACTAAAGTCGTCAGTACGATGGTTTTTACCCGCCTGCGGTGGCGGTGATTATCGTGATATTGTCTCGATCATGTAACAAGTGATTTTGCCAACTGGTTTTGGGGATGACCTGATTATTTACGGCAATGGCAATACCTTTGGTATCTTCAAAGCCGTTTGCGTGTAGCATATTGAGAATGTCGGTATTATCCGATATTTCTTTTTTTTCTTTATTGATAAATACAATCATTATGATAATCAGTGATAAATGGTAGGAAAACGGATGTCTTATTGCAAAATTGATTTTATCCGCATACAGAATGGTATCCGCTTTTCCCTACGAAAGTGCTAACTATATCAGGTTCAAAGGGTAATTTCTCAGTGAAATAAATTTTGAATAGATGAATTTTGAGTGAACGAATTGAGAATTTTGCTTTGCAAAAATTCTACTACTCGTCATTTATTACTCATCACTCGCCACTATTATTCACACCCCTAAAGCTCATGCAAGATAATAGGTTTAAGGCATTTTATCAAATATTGGAGCGTCTATTATTGTGAGGCAGTATGTGTAAATATATCGTAAAGGAACTAATTGTCATCTCAATGCGTTTGTTCATTCGTCATACAAAAACTCGAATGAGCAAATATCATGTTAAGTACAAAATACAATCGAACCTATCATTTTCCTTTTTCTCCCGGCACCACTTCGGATGACCGTATCTTGCACGATTGGCAGACTATGCTCGAACACGAAATTGTGATTACCGAAAAACTGGACGGGGAGAATAATTGCCTAAAATCGTCAGGCGTGTATGCGCGGTCACATGCTGCGCCTACACGCAATCCGTGGGCAAAAAACGCTTGGGAAATTTGGGAACGTGTCAAAGATGAATTAGGAGATTTGGAAGTATTCGGTGAAAATCTGTACGGTATTCACAGCATTGAATACAATAATTTGCACGATTATTTTCACATCTTTGCCATACGCGACGAAGGCACTTTTTTATCGTGGGATGAAGTTGTTTTTTATGCCAAATTATTGGATTTACCAACTGTTCCGGTGTATGAAAGAGGACATTTTACTGAAAAAGAGTTGGAAAAATTGATATTGGAAGGATTGAAAGCAGGGAGTCAGCATGGTGGCGAATGTGAGGGTTTTGTTTGTCGAAATGTCGGACAATTTGATACCGAAGATTTTAAATATAACGTCATAAAATACGTCAGAGCGAATCATGTTAAAACAGATGAACATTGGACACGAAACTGGAAAAGGGCAAAACTCTGGTTTGAGTTTGCGACATCCTGATGGGCAACCTGACTGGTCACAAATCAAGCAAATCGAATGGGTGCAGCCTTTGAAAGAATGTATGCAGGAACCGGAGTTTCATGCAGAGGGGGATGTCTATACGCACACTAAAATGGTCGTTGAAGAGTTACTTCAATTGCCTGAATATAAGTCTTTTACAAAAGAAATTCAAAACAATCTCTTTTACGCTGCCTTGTTTCACGACATTGCCAAACCCAAATGTACGGTTACAGAAAATGGTGTGATTCGCTCACCACGTCACGCACTTGTAGGCGAAAAAATGGCGCGAGAAATTCTTTGGGACAACGATTTCGCACAACGCGAATTGATTTGTTCATTAGTGCGTTTGCATGGTTTGCCGATTTGGTTATTGGAAAAAAATAATTCGCTCAATAAAGCAGTCGCGGCAAGTTTGCGATTGGATAATCGCTTGCTTTATGCACTTGCAAAGGCGGATATGTTGGGGCGAATTTGCAAAGACCAAGAGGATATGCTAATGCGCGTGGAACTGTACAAGGAGTATTGCGCCGAACATGAATGTCTGGATACACCCAAGTCATTTTATAATACACACAGTCGCTTCAAGTTTTTTCATACCAAAGCCGAATACCCTGCTGACTTATACGACGATACGCAATTTGAAGTTGTCATTATGAGTGGTATCGCAGGTAGTGGAAAAGATACTTATGCTGCAAAACTGGACTTGCCGATAGTTTCCTTAGACGATTTACGTACACAACATCGTGTAAAGCATGGCGACAAAAAAGGACAAGGAAAAATCATACAACTCGCTTACGAACAGGCAAAAGAATATTGTAGAAAACAACAAAGTTTTATTTGGAACAGTACGAATCTGACGACCGATATTCGTAGCAAACTCATCCGCACACTCGCGCCTTATCATCCCAAATTTAAAATAATTTATGTAGAAACAAGCGTTGCAAATCTATTTCAACGTAGAAAAGGAGAAATTCAAGATGCAGCCATTTATCGGATGATGCGAATGTTGGATATGCCACAATTGAATGAAGCACACGAAGTAGAATATTTGCGAAATTAGAAGTTTTTAAAGAAAAAGCCCAACGCATAGCGTTGAGCTTTTATATACTAAAAATATTCTTATATCAATCCATATACGCCTCCAAAGGTGGACAAGTACAAATCAAATTCCTGTCACCATGCGAATTGTTGACACGCCCAACGGCTGCCCAAAATTTGACATCGCGTACATAAGGTAGCGGAAAAGCTGCCTTCTCTCGCGAGTAGCTATGTGACCAGTCATTTGCCGTAACAATAGCGAGCGTATGCGGTGCATTATTCAGTACATTATCTTCCTTATCGGCTGCGCCTGTGGCTACCTCATCCATTTCTTTTTTGATTGCGAGCATGGCATCACAGAAACGGTCGAGTTCGTCTTGGCTTTCGCTTTCAGTGGGTTCAATCATAATCGTTCCGGCTACGGGAAATGACAAGGTTGGCGCGTGGAAACCGTAGTCTATCAGGCGTTTAGCGACATCTTCAGCTTCTACACCGAGTGGCTTGAACTTGCGTAAATCAATAATCAATTCGTGCGCTACACGTCCTTTTTCTCCTTTGTATAAAATGTCGTATTCGCCTTGCAAACGCGCTGCAATATAATTGGCATTGAGTATGGCATAGCGCGTCGAATCGACTACGCCTTCATTGCCAAGCATACGTATATAAGCGTAAGAAATCAGCAAAATACTCGCGCTGCCCCACGGTGCAGCCGCCACCGCCGGAATGCCTTTTACACCGCCCGTCTGCACGAGTGGATGCTTGGGCAGGTAAGGCGCAAGACTTTGATTGACACAAATCGGACCCATGCCCGGACCGCCACCGCCATGTGGTATCGCAAATGTTTTGTGTAAATTTAAATGACAAACATCTGCACCAATCTCTGCCGGGCTTGTCAAACCAACCTGTGCATTCATATTAGCACCATCCATATATACTCTACCGCCATTGGTATGAATGAGGTCGCAAACCGCTTTAATTTCTACTTCAAAAACACCATGTGTAGATGGATAAGTTACCATCAGACAAGACAAGTTTTCTGAATGTTCTTCCGCTTTGGTTGTCAAATCTTCGAGGTCAATGTTACCGTTTTCATCACATTTCGTGACAACGACTTTCATACCTGCCATGACTGCACTCGCCGGATTTGTACCATGTGCCGAAGCGGGAATCAGCGCGATATTTCGATGCGTATCGCCATTGGCTTCATGGTAAGCGCGAATGGTGAGCAAACCTGCGTACTCGCCCTGTGCGCCGGAGTTGGGTTGCAACGAACAGGCATCGAAGCCCGTAGCGGCACAAAGGTAACTTTCCAATTCCTCAAAAATCTGTTTGTAGCCCTGCGCTTGCTCCATCGGTACAAATGGATGTAAGCCACCAAACTCCGCCCAACTTACAGGCATCAACTCAGTAGCGGCATTCAATTTCATGGTACAAGACCCCAGTGGAATCATCGAATGTGTGAGCGATAAGTCTTTGTTTTCCAATGACTTAATGTAGCGCATCATTTTCGTTTCCGAATGATGACTATTAAAAACGGGATGCGTGAGGTAGTCACTTTTTCGCTGCATAGCCGTTGGGATTTGAGCATCTAATGAGGCAGCAATTTGCTCGTATTCTTTACGTTCACCATTCAAAGGTGTGGCAACAAAATCAAGTCGATTTGAATTTTTAAATACCTCAATAATATCTTTTATATCGCTATATTGTACCGTTTCATCAAGCGTTATTTGAATATAATTTTCATTATTATAATAAAAATTAATGCCGTTTTGAAGCGCGATTTTTTGAATATTATCGCGTACTTCCGTAGAGGGTATTTCTATTTTTAAAGTATCAAAATAATATTGATTTTTATTATTAAAACCAATTTTAGCAAGTTGGTGGTCGAGTACCCGCGTCAGTCCGTGAATGCGTGTGGCGATAGCGCGAATGCCCGCCTGACCATGATACACAGCGTACATACCTGCCATGATTGCGAGTAATGCTTGTGCAGTGCATATATTGGAAGTTGCCTTGTCTCTGCGAATGTGTTGCTCGCGAGTTTGGAGTGCCATACGAAGGGCAGGGTTGTGATTGCTATCTACCGAAACTCCGATAATACGTCCGGGAATTTGTCGTTTAAAATCTTCGGTCGTAGCAAAATATGCAGCGTGTGGTCCGCCGTAACCCATCGGTACGCCCAAGCGTTGAGTTGTACCGACTACGGCATCTGCGCCCCATTCGCCCGGTGGCGTAAGCAAGGCAAGACTCAAAATATCGGCAGCTACGGTAAGGTAGGCTTCGGCTGATTTGGCTTGCTGTACGAAAGCGGTATAATCAGCAACTTCACCATCAGTATCGGGATATTGAAGGATTGCGCCAAAGGTTTTATCATCAAATTTAAAAGTACGCCAATCGCCGATAACTAACTCAATATCAAGCGGTTTAGAACGTGTCTGGAGTACGTCTATCGTTTGTGGTAATACTTTATCAGAAACGAAAAATTTATTAATCGCTTCGCCTTTATTGCGTTTGTTTTTTTGATTATAAAACATGGTCATGGCTTCGGCGGCAGCCGTACCTTCGTCTAACAAAGAAGCATTGGCAATAGGCAAACCCGTCAAGTCGCTGACGACGGTTTGGAAGTTGAGGAGAGCTTCGAGTCTGCCTTGTGCAATCTCGGCCTGGTAAGGCGTATATTGCGTGTACCAACCTGGGTTTTCAAAGATATTTCGCAAAATAACCGACGGCGTAATCGTACCATGATAACCCAAACCGATGTATGAACGAAAGACTTTATTTTTCGTGGCAATCTGTTTGAGTGTGCGGAGATATTCGTATTCGGTGAGGGCTTCGGGGAGTTTGAGGTCGCTATTGATACGGATATTCGTGGGAATAGTCTCATCAACAAGTTGGTCTAATGTAGGTACGCCGATAGCGTCCAACATTATTGATAACTCGTTTTGATTGGGTCCGATGTGGCGTTTGACGAATTGGTCAAAGGATTTTATAGTAAGCATTGAATTGATTTGAATACCAAGTGAAAATTTTGTACAAAAATACAATATAAGGGATGAAAAAACAATAAACATTACATCTTGACTTGTTCTTTTTCCTTTATACTTCACCAAATTCTCCTTAATCTTGATAGCTATACGGCTTTTGCACCGCGAAAAATATGTATTTCAATGTAAATCAAAATCTTATACTTTATTTTTTTTCTTAAAATGAAGCAAAATTAGCATTTTTTCATCAAAATACATTTTTCATTAATTTTTAAATTATTTATAATCAATTATTTATGATTTTTTTTCAATGCAAAAGCCGTATAGCTATCGGGAGAAGATGTAGCGTTTATCATCTTTTCATCCCTATGCAACGATTTTTTGAATTTTTTAGAAGAAAAAACTACAGCGCATTATGGCACAATTTATTTATTTTCTTTCACTATCGTTACTTATTGGTCAAATCTGTATTTGGTGACTTGATTTGAGTGTAACAATACAAATAGCGAATGGTTGGGAGGTATTGGATTTTTAGAATATATTTTGGTAGTGCCACAGATGTAATGCTGAAACCACAAAGGACACCAGGTACACAAAAGTCGAATGAACGAAGTGAGAAAACTAAGATAGTGTAAGAAATTCATTATTAATTACTTAGTAGTAAGTCAAACTAATTATGATAAGTTCATTTGGCGAAATTTGTCCGATTACTTTGTTGGAGAACATCCAGCGTAGCTACGGCTATGCTGAATAACCTCCGCCTCGTACTCGAAAAAATTTCACTCAAAGCAACATATCATAATTAGATTGACTTACTACTTAGAAAACTTTGTGAACTCTACGTCTATTTGATTTTAGTGTCTTTGGTGTCCTTCGTGGTTCAATAGCATTATATCTGTAACATTACCTATATTTTAATGTGTTTCTGCTGGATTGGGAAATAAATCTGATTCGTCTTCGCCCTGGCGCGCATCTATACATTGGAAGTCTTTTTCTACGAGAATACGGAGTTGTTCTTCGTCGTGGATAGGTATGTGGGTTTCGAGGCTGATTTGGTCGCTTTCTGCCCAATTGTCTGCCATAGTGCGAGGTAATCGAATGCAAATTTCATTGGCATGATAAGTCGCCTGTATGGTCGAAATATTAGCCTTTTGAAGGGAATAATGGAATTGTTGGTGTGTTTTCACACCAAATTTGACGGTTTGTTTGACCTGTCCTTTTTGTAATATTTGTTGGACTTCTGTTTGTGATAGTCTTAATCGAACAGAATTACCTAATATTCTGATTTTCATTGTTTTATTTCGTCTTTTTTTCGCGTAAGGGATAGGAGGTGTTGTTTGAACGGAGCGAAGCGGAGAGAGTGCCGGATAGCCCGACCCCTGACCGTTAGGGAAGGGGATACGCCCTCATTTTTCAATACCAGATGGAATATTTGCCTACCCGCACCTCCAACTCATAGAAGAGAGTCTGCCTACGGATGGTTTTTTTATAAATCATAAATTTCTGAATATTTTTGTCCGGCATATTCCATGAAATATCGGAAGTTCAATTTTTCGCCTGTAATGCGTTTGCAAAGCTCATCGGCGGTGTAAAAACGTCCGTATTGATGGATGTTTTCGCGTAGCCATGTGAGGAGGTCGGCGGTATTGCCTTGTTCGATTTTTTGTATTAAGTTGGGTATATCTTTTTCGGCTTGTTTGAAAAATTGAGCGGCATAAAAACTCCCCATTGAGTAGGTAGGGAAATAGCCAAAACTACCATGTGACCAGTGAATATCTTGTAGGATACCGCGCTTATCGTCAGGTACTTTTACACCAAGATATTTTTTATATTTATCATTCCAAATGTCTCGTAAATCATTGGTTTGAAGGCTGCCTTCGATGAGTCCTTTTTCGATTTCGTAGCGGATGAGAATGTGAAAATGGTAATGCAATTCGTCACTATCGGTGCGTATGAGGTTTGGGTTGACGCGGTTCATTGCTTTGTAAAAATCTACGGTATTGACATCGCCGAGATTATCAGGAAAGGCAGTTTGTATGCGTCCGTAATTCGCTTTCCAATAGGGCAAACTACGCCCGACATTGTTTTCCCAAAGTCTTGATTGGGACTCGTGAATACCCAGCGAAAGGAAGTTGCCGAGTGGCAGACCATACTGGTCTTCGGGCAAGCCTTGTTCGTAGAGTGCATGACCGCCTTCGTGGATGCAGCTCCAGACCATATTTCCAAAATCATACTCATCAATTCGCGTAGTAACACGTACATCCGAGGCGGAAAAATTGGTTGTAAAAGGGTGTTCGGAAATATCTTGTCGCCCGGCTTCAAAGTCATAACCCATGCTTTTGAGCATCTCCAAACCGAGTTTCCATTGCTTATCTTTGGCGTAAAATTTTCGCATAAAACCGTCGTCCACTTGTGTTTTTTCGCGTATGCGACGCACAAAATCCACGAGTTGTTCTCGCACATCTTTGAACAATATATCGGTATCGGCGGTATTTGCTCCCGGCTCGAATATATCCATCAAAGCGTCGTAAGGATGATGTTCGTAGCCTAAAAGTGCAGCTTCTTCTTTTTTGATGTCCACCAGATGAGTGAGTGGTTCTTTGAAGATATTAAAGTCGTTTTCCTGACGGGCTTTTAACCATGCGTGGTAAGTTTCAGAGGTAACTTCGGAAAGGCGCACCACAAAATTGGTGGAGTATTTGGTCGCTTTTTGGTAGTCTTTGTGGGTCAGTTCGATGTTTTTACGCTGTCTCTCGTCGAGGTGGTTGCCTCTATGGAGCGTGTCTATCAAATCTCCGAATTCTTTGTTCACAAACATCTCATGAGCAATACCCGACAAAGTCGCTATCTGACGCGAACGCGCACTGCTGCCCTTTTTGGGCAAATTGACTTCTTTGTCCCAGTTCAAAACTGAAATGGAGTGGCGCACATCAGCGATTTTACGCATTTTTTGGACATATAGGTTATATGCGTTATTAGTATTTCTCATAAACAAGGTTGATGGTATTTCGAATGTTTTATGTCGCGCTTAACGTTTTTTATTATGCAATGTTTCAGTTTTTGTTAAAATTGATATATGTGTGAGACGAAGTTTTGAAAAATATCGAAAGATTGTATAACGCAATATTAGGCTTAAAAGTTGAAAAGCGCAAAATTTTAAGGAATTTAGTCATAAGTTCGGCTTCTTTTATTTGGTGAGGAGTTTTTTGATGCCTTTATATACTTCATAAAATGTTTCATCAACATTGTTTTGTGATTGAATCGGAATACCGTCTTCGGGCAAGCCCTGAAAATTGGACAAAATGGTATCCGTCTAACCGCACCGCCGTAGAATCACAGGAACAACCTTTGTTTTTCCTGATTTTTGATTTTCTAACATTATCGGAACTTCTACATCCATAATATCATTAATATTCTGCGGTAGGTTTTCTATTTTAGAAATTCTGTTTCTACTAACATCCAAAACATGAATACTTTGTGATAAATTCTCTATTTTGATAATTTGATTAGAACGAAGAATTAATTTTTTCAAACGCACCAAATATACTATTATAGTTGGTATTCTATTGAGAGAATTTTCTTCTCCTTTATTTTGGCTACGTTTTGCTTTATCTCCCGTGATCCCACCACCAATTACTTAAATTTAAAGTCTCCAAATGTGTCAACTCACTCAAAGCATCCCACACTTGATGTAGTATTGGATTATCTGGATGAAGTCCGCAATATTCAAGCTCAAGGTATCCCGTTTTCTCCTTTTTTTCTATTTCGATAAGTTGTAGGGCGAGTTGGCTCATGGTATGTGGTTGTTAAGTGCTTTGTGTGTTGCGTGAAGTGTTATTTTTTTACAAATATAAAAAAAGTGCGAGAAATGTAGGCACGTAGCGCACACGTAGCGCGGCACTTCCAGTCCGCGAACCGTAGCGCGGTACTTCCAGTCCGCGAACCGTAGCACGGTACTTCCAATTCGCGCAGTCGCATACCTAACGCAGAACGGACTGGAAGTACCGTTTTACGTCGCGGACTGGAAGTGCCGCGCTACT
>Ga0209187_1002602_pt1 | contig 16667 bp, 11 predicted proteins | sample BantaG_FD_187430 | JGI IMG/M metagenome (GOLD analysis project Ga0209187, IMG submission 187430) | Marine algal microbial communities from Bantry Bay, Ireland - BantryBay_4 metaG (SPAdes) (version 2) | ecosystem: Host-associated > Algae > Red algae > Unclassified | place: Bantry Bay, Ireland... | reverse complement strand
CAATCATTGTCATCGCAGCCAGGATCGGTAGGAGGATTTCCAGAAATGCAAGAACACAAATTACCATCCCAAGTTTCGACTCCATTTAAACAATCATTGTCATCGCAATTTCCAGGATCAGGACAAGTAAAGTCGCAAGAACCATCCTCACAGTTTGCATTTATATTAAAATTAAAAGCAGTAGGGTTTGTACAACCTTCAATAGCTGCTACAGTTTGACAATTACACCCGTCCCAAGATTCAATCCCGTTTGTGCAATCATTGTCATCGCAGCCAGGATCTGTTGGGGCAGTTCCAGAGATACATTGGCATCCATCCCAAGATTCAATTCCGTTTGAACAATCATCATCATCGCAGCCAGGATCTGTTGGGGCAGTTCCAGAGATACATTGGCATCCATCCCAAGATTCAATTCCGTTTGTGCAATCATTATCATCGCAGCCAGGATCTGTTGGAGCAGTTCCAGAGATGCATTGGCATCCGTCCCAAGATTCAATCCCGTTTGTGCAATCATTATCATCGCAGCCAGGATCGGTTGGGGGAGTTCCAGATATGCATTGACATCCGTCCCAAGATTCAATTCCGTTTGTGCAATCATTATCATCGCAGCCAGGATCGGTTGGGGGAGTTCCAGAAATGCAAGAACACAAATTACCATCCCAAGTTTCGATTCCATTTAAACAATCATTGTCATCGCAATTTCCAGGATCAGGACAAGTAAAATCGCAAGAACCATTATCGCAATTAGCATTTTCATTATAATTAATTGCTGTTATGTCAGTACATCCCAATGCTGATACAACTGATTGGCAAGAGCATCCAGTCCAAAACTCAATACCATTGTTACAATCTCCATCATCACAACCAGGATCAGTTGATGGAATACCAGGAATGCAGTTGCAGCCACTCCAAGATTCAATTCCATTAGTACAATCGTTATCATTACAAGATTCATCAGATCCTACAACATAATTTACACCAATATTTGGAGCACTATTATGAAAAGGTAAGCCAATATCAATTCCTTGTTCAATAAGTGGGCTGTCATCTGATAAGGTTAGATATAAATCATCAATATTTTCAAATAGAGGATCTATATCAGTGACGCTATTTAAATTTAAACCTGGTAAGGTATTTTCCAATAAGTTGTAAATTTCTTTTATATTTGAATTGTAAATACTTATGTCATATTGCCAATCTCCTAAAATTTGATCCTCAAAAATGATTGGATAATAGATAGATAATCGATCTTCCCAAATAATGGTGTTTTTTATAGTAGTTTCTAAAACTGAGTTTGGATTGAAATTGGCTTCAGCTAGAGTAGAATAAATTGTGTTGTTATAGACGTTTAACTCTGCATTTGTTCCAATTGAAGAACTTCCAGAGTCAGAATTTGAAATGTAGAATAAACGAGAACCAAAATATCCACTTAAAATATCATAATTTTTACCTTTCATTAGCGAATTGACTGAAAAGATTTCTAAATCTTGGTAAGCACTTGGGTTTTGAGCTAAAGTACCAATGACAACTCCATTTTGAACATCCAAAAAAGAACAATTATGTAGACTACAATAAAATCTTGTGTATTCTATATCTGCACTTGTTGAATACAAAACAATACCTTTTGTTTCAGTAAAAACAGCACTGCCAGTTTGTCCTTGCAAAAACTGTAATCCATCTAAAACCAAAGTTGTACGGTCATTTTCGTTTCTACTTATGCTGTATAGTTCTAAAAAGCCAGCACTGTTATTTGGGACAATAGTTGTGGGATAAGTATATGGATCATATTCTGAGAAATCTGTATTCCAACCACCTTGAAGCATTATTCTAAAACTGGTATCAACAGGGAATGTTGTTCTATTATTATAATATAAATTATAATTCCCCGTAGACATACGAATAACAATCAAACCGCCATTGTGGCCTAATTCCAATAATTCTGCAAACCTTACTTCAGTATCTTGAGGAGTAAATTCAGTAATTTGCGGTGAGCTTTCATCATTTGGATTTGTTTTTAATTGATATTCATATAAATTTAAAATTTTATCATTGTCAGGATCACAAAATGCATCTTTGGGATCGGATGAATCCAAGCCGTTTTCGGACTCCCAAACATCATCCATTCCATCATCATCTAAATCAACCTTTGTGGCTTCTGTATTGGTGTCAATAGCATTTTTATTGCAGGAATTGTTTAAAGCAGTGCATAACTGTTCTTTGTTAACTGTTTGCGTATTACCAAAGCAAGCCCAACCAATCAATATATTGAAAGATAAGGCAAAAATCGCTTTAATAAGTACAGTATTATTCATATTGCAATTTACTTAGGGTCACTATTTAATATACTCATGATTATAAAAAACGCTGCAAATTTAGAGGGAATATTTAGGAGTAGAGGCGATATTAAAATTTAGGTCTGTCCTCAACTTGATTGGGAGCTGAACCTACAGTGGTTTAATTCTGTGGTTATATGCAAAATTCATAATTCATAATTCATAATTATTTTACGATTTGCAGCACTTTTAGCATTCTGAAGTATATTAATTAGATGCATCGATTAAACTTTTTAAAAATAAAATAATTAAATGATGAAGATATATTCAAAGTTATTGATATTGCTAATGATAGTTTCTCTTGGAATGGTTTCATGTAGCAAAGATCAAGATACTATAATTGATACAGTAGAGGAAACTCCAGGACCTGCAGTAAAGGTTTATGCAACAATAAATGGTTTGATTCAGGATGAATTTGATAATTCATTGAGTAATGCAGTTGTTCAAATTGATAATGAAAGTACTACCACGGATGAAAATGGTTATTTCGCTTTAACTGGTTATTTTAATGAATTAGGAGCTTATATAAAAGTATCTAAAAATGGATATTTTGATGGCAACGGAACCATTTTGCCAGTAGCTGATTCAGGTATTTACATAAAAGTAAAGATGGTGTTAGAAGATCAAAAAGTTAATGGCTTGAGTTCTAATGTTATAAATTTTCAAGATGGGGCTGTTGAGGTGTTATTTAACGAAAATATCTATTTAGATGAGGCAAACAATGCCTACAATGGTAATGTTGAAATTGTTGGGAAATATTTTGATCCTAGTGATGCAGACTTTAGTTACATTTTTCCAGGTTCGTTTAATTCAATTGTAGACAATGAACAAAAAATAATCCAGCCATTTGGTGTACTTAATTTGGAGATTATGGGCGATTCGGGTATGGAGCTTGACGTTAGTGGTGAAGTTTCCATCACTATGGAAATCCCAAATGCTATGCAATCTATTGCTCCAAATGAAATATCACTTTGGTATCTTGATGAGAATACAGGATTATTAGTTAGAGATGGTTCTGCGGTAAGAAATGGGAACCAATATGTAGGAACGGTCACTCATTTTACGATTTGGGTTTTTGGTGTTTATTACGAGGGGTATAAATTGTCAGGAACGATTACAGCTGGAGGAAAATCTTATGCAAATGGGCTGATTCAGGCTGAAAATGAATATACAACGCATTATACCAGGGCAGCTTCTAATGGGCAGTATTCGATGTACACAATTGCTGAGACTGATTTTGATTTAAAAGTTCTCAATGCTTGTGGAGAAGAAATTTACAACGAATTTGTCTCTGGTATAAATGAAGATACAAACAAAGACGTTGCCATCGTTGAACCTATTAATTATTTTTCATTTAGTGGAACAGTTAATTGTAACGGTAGTCCTGTTGCCAATTCATATCTTATAGCATATTTAGATGATTTAATTCTTCCAGATGTCTATTTAACTAATAATGGTAACTTTGAAATTTTACTAGAGAATTGTTCAACAAGCCAGATTCCAAATTTAAAACTGGTTGCCTATGATGTTGATAATGGTACTGTAGGTGAAGCGGTGGAAGTTAATACGGAAGGTGTGTTTGATATTGAAATTTGTGAAGAGGAAACAGTTGGAGGCTATGCAGTTGTTATTATTTCTGATCAGGAAAATCGAACCATAAACAATGTTACAGTAGATATTAAAGAATCAGTAGTAGATGGTTATGACGAATTAATCTATAACTTTACTTTTATAGATAATTATAGTAATATTTCGGATATTGAAGGAGCTTCGGCAGCTTACAGTTATTTTTACTCAACAATAGAAGAAATAGATGAAATTATATATGGACCAATTATGTTAGCACAGGAAATGAGTGACAATGTGCCTTTTAATTATTGGTTTACTGTTACTGAAATAGTTGATGACTTGCCAGCCGAAGATGGGTTCTTAAGAGTTAATTTAATTGGTACAGCTATGATTTTCGATGAAAACGGCACAAGCTTTGATTCCAATACAACTGAGTCTGGAAGCTTAACATTGGAAGTTTATGCAAAAATTCAGTAATAATTGCAGCGTATTCCTAGATTAAGGAGTATAATAAAGGTACACGTAACTAAATATTTGATCGTGAACAGTTATTTATAAATAGATAGAAATGCTTTTCGGTGGTTATTTTTTGAGCGTTTCTAAAATTAATTTGATGGTGGTCGGCTATTTTAGCCGACCACAAATTAAAAAGAAAGAATTGGATATTAATTTTCTCATAGAAGAATGTATTAAAAAGAATCCGAAAGCGGAGAGGGAGCTTTATTACCTAAATGCAAAGCGCATTTTTGGTATTTGTAGAAGATATTCTACAGATGACCAACAAGCTGAAGATTATATGCAGGATAGTTTTGAGAAAATATTCAAAAATTTAAAAAAATACGATCAAAAAAAAGCGGCATTTTCTACGTGGACAACAACGATAACTGTCAACACTATTTTATCCGATAAGAAAAAAAGAAGAGTCAGTCTGTTTTACAAAGATGTTCAATTGGATTACTACAATCAATTGGTGGATCACACTACTGAATACGACGAAACAATTGGCTACGACATTAATCCTGAACAATTGGTTGAGGCAATTAGAAATTTGCCAGAGAAGTATAGAAAAGTACTAAATCTCTATATTTTTGAAAACTGGAAGCACAATGATATTGCAGCACTTTTGAAAATCGAAGTGAGTAGTTCTCGGTCTATTTTAACAAGAGCAAAACAAATGTTGAAAAAAAAATTTAATGATCAAAAAGCAAATTCTTATGAAAGAAAATTGGCATAACTCAGATAATATAAATGAAATGCTTGGTGATCATTTAGATGTAGATCAGGCGTGGAATAATTTTAATAATAGAAAAAAGAAAAAAGGTGCATTCTTTTGGTATAAGGCAGGCTTTGTCTTGCTCACTATTTTTGTCATTTCAATTTCAGCAATTGTATTTTATATTGGTAATGATACTGTTTTTAAAAAAGATACTCAATTGTTGAGTGATAAAAAAGTTGAGTCTTCACAAAGCAAAAAGACAAAAAGTACCGATGTAGAAAAGAGAGACTTGCGTTCTTTAAAAACAGTGGAAGAAGAAGAAGTTTCAAACATCATTTTACCGGAAAAGAAAAATGAAAAGGGACCATCTATTAAAACTAATTTATCAGATAAATTAGAAAAAGAGATCATCAAAATAGATCGTGTTATACAAAAGAAATCATCCTTTGTTATTGAAAATAATAAGGATGCTACTGTTGAATCTAATACCAATATTAGCCCTGAATTTGATTTGAAAAATACCAATTCAAAAGACGCTAATATTCCACTAAATTATGTAGATGAGTTGAACATAAAGCCTGTAGAAAGTACTACTAATAAGCAAGGTTTGCCAAAAGTTGATGATTTAGACAATGTTCTAGCTTTTAAGCAAATTAATGAGTTAGAAATACTAGATTTAGATCAAGCACTGTATTCAAAAAAAGAAAATTTGCCAATGGCATTTATTCCAAACCATAAAAGCTCTTGGAGTTTAGGATTCGTTTATGGATATAATAAGGTAAACCGAGACTTGTCAGGTGACGATGATTTATATCTCAATAGAAGAGTCGAGGGAGAAAAGTTTTTAGAAGCTCAATATGCAGCTTTGAAAATAAAAAGAACATTAAATAAATATTTGTTTGTTTCAACTGGTTTAGGCTTTAATCAATATAGATCAAAAATTAACGATCAAATTCAATTGGTAGAAACCAGAGAGTTGCATGGACAAGTTGTTGAAATTCGCAAAAAAGATGGCATTATACAACAAATAAATGGAACCTTAATCAGTACAACAACAACGTTGGTGGAAAATATTCGTTATCAATCGTATAGGAGCATTTACATCCCACTTGAAATTGGGCTACAATATCCATTCGGTAAAAAATGGAAAGTAGAAATTTCATCTGGCATTAATTATAATATTTTACAGAAAACAAAAGGCAATATCTATCAATCTTCTTATTCAATTGGCGAATATGAGCCTTTAAGTTCTGGGAACTACAAAAGTCATAGTTTAGTTGAAGGAGTAATAAATGCAAAATTGGCGAGAAAAATTTACAATAACCTAGAAATACAAATAGGTATAAATGCTAGGGCTGACTTGAATAATAGAATGGGTAATAACGATTCCAATACAATGGATAAATTCCAAAGTATTGGAGCCGAAATAGGTATTTTTAAACGATTTTAATCAACATAGATTAATTTTTTACTCCATTATTTCTTAGGAGGAAAAAATTTCTTCTTAGGTTTATTTTGAGTAGGTTGTGTAGGCTTAATTCGAACCTTCGGCTTATCAACATTTACTTTAGGCTTGTTAGGCTTATCAGAAATAGGCATAGGCTTCTGCGGTTTAGAATCTCGTTGCTTTTTAACAACTGGCTTTCTTGAATCACTCGAATTATTTTTTGCAGAATGATCTGGCTTAGATTTTTGCTGATTAGGATTATGTTTAAGCTTTTGCGAATTTGGGTTCTGCTTTTGCTGATCTGACTTAGGCTTTTGCTGAACTGGCTTTTGCTTCTGCTGATCTGTCCTAGGCTTCTGTTGATTTGGCTTAGACTGGTTCTGCTTTGGCTTTGACGAATTCACATTCTGCTTTTGCTGATTTGGATGCTGCTTTGGCTTTGGCGAATTCTGCTTCTGCTGATTTGGGTTTTGAGTATTTGGTTTTCTATTTCTATCAGAGTTGCGAGCGTTTCCATTCTGCTCTTTTTTGTCAGATGAATTATTTGATTTAGCGTTGTTTCTGTTTTTAGAATTAGAACTTCTATTTGAATTACTTCTAGAATTGCTACTTCGATTCCTATTATTATCTCTGGAAGACTTGTCACCAGATTTTCTTCTGCCAGAACCTCCACCTCTACTTGACGAACCATATGCTGGTCCTTTACCAATTGCGTCAGGTAATGGATCTTTCGGAATTGTTTTCTCTAACAATTTTTCAATTCGCTGAAATTTTCTTTGATCTTTTTCATTGATAAATGTAACTGCCGCCCCTTTTGTATTGGCTCTCGCAGTTCTTCCAATCCTATGGATATAATCTTCAGGATCATGCGGAACATCAAAATTAATTACCAAACCGATTTCTTTAATATCGATTCCTCTAGACATTACATCTGTTGCAACCATAATATTAAATCGTTTTGCCACAAATTTTTGCAAAGTCTCTTCTCTGTCCTTTTGCTCCAAGTCTGAATGAATGGCCTTTGCCTTAAATTTATCTCTAATTAAATTTGCTGCAATTTCCTTTGTGCTGACCTTAGAAGAACAAAAAATGATAACAATATCATCCTTGTATTTTTGCAAAACATTTTTAAGAAGTGGATATTTTTGATTGTTATAAGCCGAAAATGCTTTTTGAACAATTCCCTCCGCAGGTTTTGAAATAGCAATACTTACCTCTTTAGGTTTCACTAAAATGTCCTTTGCTAATTCGCGAATTTTAGAAGGCATAGTTGCAGAAAACATCAATTTCTGAATATTTTTTGGCAATCTTTTTATAATTCTTTTAAGATCATCGGCAAAACCCATATCCAACATACGGTCGGCTTCATCAAGGATCAGGCACTTAACTGTATCTGTTTTGGCATATTTAAAATCGAAATGAGCTAAAACCCTACCTGGCGTTCCCACAACGATCTCCGTACCATTTTCCAAAGCTCTCTGTTGATTTCCCCAAATTTCAGGATTTTTTCCACCGTGAATAGCAATGGTAGCAATATTTAAAAAATAACCAAAACCTTGTGCTTGTTTGTCAATTTGAATGGCAAGCTCTCTGGTTGGTGAAATGATTAAAGTATGGAAGTTCTTAACTTTATCTTTAAAAATTTTATTCATGATAGGCAACAAAAAAGCAGCCGTTTTTCCAGTACCTGTTTGCGCTACTGCAATAATATCAGATCCATCTTGAATGATAGGTATTGCTTTTACTTGAATCGGTGTAGGTTTTGTAAATCCTACTAAGTCTAGGCTTTGTTGAAGTTCCGCCTCGAAATTAAAGTCTTTAAAGGTGGGTTGGGGTAAATTTTCTTCTACTTTCTCTACTTGATTTTCTTGTTCTAATTGTTCTTTTTTTTCTTCCATGCTATTCACTTCATTTCCCCCATCAAGTGAGAGATATCTTTGTTTAGAATCCTATATAGAATCCTCCATTTTGTTTTGCCAACTCTTTCATAAATTTCACTTTGGGATCAGAACTAGCAGAGTTTCTATAAACTTTTCCAACACCAATTGTATTAATTACTTTTCCTTTATTAATGCTTTTGACATAGCTCAATACTTCTCTTGGCGGATCATCAGGGCAATCTGTACTACCCGCAACAGACTTAGTAGGCAATCCATCCGATAAAAAAGTAATTGTTCCAGCATTCTTATATGCATCACTGGTCAAAACATGTTCTAAAACTGATCTAGTTGGGGTACAATTTCTTGCATAAATCGGAGCAAGATGTCTATAGATCGCGTATTTCTGTTTGTCAGTTACAGGAGATAAACGATTGTACAAACCGTCATAATCCTGCTGCGGACTTTTTGGGAAAATCACAATGTCGATATTATAAGTATCATCCATTGAAGCCACCAACATTTTAAGCCCAGCTTTTACCTGATCTAATTTTTCAGGTTCAGGAGCATCGTCCATACTTCCAGAAACATCCACAATAAAGACAATGTTCTTATCACTGAATCTCACCCCAGTTCTATCAATTTTCGTACCACCAGATTCTTTTTTGTCTTTTTTAGCCAATTCATTTTGAGCTTTTTTGAGATCCGCCTCCAACTGCTCATTTCTAGCCATGGTTTTGTCAGCCTTTGTTTTGATCTTTTTATTCTCTTTTTGAAGAGCCTCTATTTTTTTAACAAGCTTTTCGACAGCTTCTTCCACATAATCTTGGTCGCTGCTATTTTTAGAAAGCTCACTTGATAATTCCTTATTTTTAGTTACCAACTCCTCAATCTTAGCACGCATTTCAGCCAAAGCATCTTCTAGCTTTTTTTTGCTTTCCAGACATTTGACTAGCTCCTGATTTTGTTCCTCAAGCTGTTTGTTAATTTTTGCTTGTGCGGCACTTTCATCGTTTTGTTGCAATTTTAATACTTCAAGTTGAGCCTGAGCCTGTTCAGTTGTTTTTCTTAAAACCTCAAGTTCGGATTTAAGCTTTTTATTATCAACCACCATTTTGTTGGAATCCTTCATCTGACTTTTTATCGTCTCTATTTCTTCCGCCAATTTTTTGGATTTTTCAATTGATTTTGTTTTTTCTTCTTCAGATTTCGCCAATTGTGACTGCAAGGTACTCACTTGACTTTGTAAAGAAGAAATATCCGTCTCAAGATTATTAACGCTGCCTTTTAAGTTAGCCATCATCTCCTTAGGAACAGAGCCTTTCAACTGATCCATCATATCATTAATATCGCTAACATTTAACTTGAGGGACTTGAAAGTCTCTAATTCTTGCAGTTGTTGACGGACAGTTGAATCCAACTTTGGAACAATGACAAATAGAATAAGGACCGCTCCCAATGCTCCCGACAGAAGATCAAGGAACGATACATTAAAAACATTAATATCTTTTTTTGCCATAAATTATAATTAACTACAGCGGCAGACCGCCCAATCTTCACATTTTTATTTTAATTATCTTACGTTGCCTGAAGTTATAATCTCAATAAAAAACAAATCTTCAACGTCGCCTGAGGTTTTTTACCTACAAAATCTCCAAACTTCAATAAATCAACAAATTTGCTACAAAATTTACAAGATTATCCTCAACTACTCGAAGGCGGACGGCAAGTATCATCCTCAATCAAGTTGTCTCCCCGCTGTCCGTTGCAATGTCTGTCATATATTTTCAAACTCCGTTTTGTCAGAAACTTAAGTTCTGCTCTGTCTATTCCAGTTCATGCCATCCATTTCCACTCGCATCGGGCGTATTTTCGCAAATTTAGCTTCTCCGTCGCTAATTTCATCCTCCACGCTTCCCTTCCACATAATTATCAAACCACTTGATACGATTAATCTGCGGTCGATAAACAATATGTCAAATAAATTAATCTGACAAACTTTGACTGCTCTGTGGTCATAATTATGTTTGATAAATCAGTAATTTTGTAAATTTACCCCGTTGAAACCAAATTAAGCTTTATACTCACGTATCCCAATGGTTTTTATTTCATTTTAAAATGAAATAAAGATTGCAAAGATAGCTTTTTACGAGCAGTTGAAGTATAATTTAACTAGTTTTTGGTTTTGGCATTTTGAAATTCATCAATTCTAAATAACTTCTTTAGTTGATATTCGGAGAAAATGAGATTGAGCATTAAACAACCCTTTTTTTTAAATGAAAAGGGAAAGAGACAAAATAACGAGGATTATATCTTTCCCGACCCAGGAATGGCAGACGAAACGACTCGTTTGTTCATTGTTTGCGACGGAGTAGGAGGGTCAGAGAAAGGCGAGGTCGCTTCAAAAATGGTTTGTAAACTATACAGCGAGTTTTTATTAGAAAATGGTATTGAAAAGGTTGACATACATTTTTTTACGGCAGCCTTGCGCCATGTAGAATTTGAAATGTCTAAGCATGTTGCTGCCAACCCTTCTTGTTTGGGAATGAAAACGACCATCTGCTTTGTTTGGTTTAAAGATGGTGGAGCTTACATTGGCTGGTGTGGTGATAGCCGAGTTTATCAGTTTAGAGCTGGTAAAATAATTTATCGAACAGACGATCATTCTCTTGTTGGTGAAATGGTTAAAAGTGGTGAAATTAGTGAGGAAGAAGCTCAGTGGCATCCTCATTCTAACGTCATTTTACGCGCGATTGCTGGTAGTGAAGCACCTACGGAGGTCGATATATATTTTACAAAAGACCTTTACAAAGACGATATCTTTTTGCTTTGCACCGATGGGGTTACAGAAAATTTAACCGAAATAAATTTACAGGAATTGTCCAGCTTGGGAGATCTTGAAATGATGTCCGAGCAGATTTTAACTTTTTGTGAAAATTTTTCTCGTGATAATTATTCAATGTATCTATTCGCCATAGATGATGTGGATTTATTAGCGGAGAACAATGAGGTCGTTCCCAAAAAAAAGAAACTCAGCTCAACGGAAGAAAAACCTTCAAATAAACATGTTACCAAATCCAAAGAAAGTAAATTTTTAAAATTTTTATTAGGAGGCATTTTTTTGATAGCCATTGCCATAGGAACATTTAGTTTTTTCAACTATAAAGAGAATCAAGAAACACTGACATTGGTTCAAAAAGCAAACGATTTTGAACAAAAAAATGAATTGGATTCGGCGAGACATTATTTAGAATTGGCTTACGCTAAAGATCCAGATAATAGTACTTATAAGGATAATTTGGAAAAATTAAAAGAAGAAGCAAAGAAAAGAGAAGAGAAAAAAGAGAACATCAATCAATTTGAAAGTCGTTTGAATATTTTAAATGAAAAATTTAATTTATTGGATAAAGATACTTTGCTCAATGATTCTACTCGTATGTTCGGATTGAGATTTGTGGAATATGAAATCAAATCTGTAAGTGGTATGTTGAATTTTGAAAGAGGAAATTTAAAAGGTGCTTTTCAAAGTTTAAAGCCTTTGATTGATGATACGATAGCCTTAAATTATGTCCCCAAACAAACTTGGGATTTATTAAAAGAATTGTACCCACATTTTGAAAAAGATGAAGCAATTCTTCAAGTTAAGTTAGCTCAATGTCAAAAAATGATGGATTTAGCACCAGAAATTGTAGATAATCCATTTTGATCAATTACTTTAGCACTACAGGAAAACTATGGGTACAGGTTTGTCCCAAACAAACAAAAAAGGTTGTCATCCCAGAATTTCTGGAGCATAGCGTAAGAAATATCTGGGATCTCGTAAATGTTTAGGACTAAATCTATTTTAACCACAGTTTTTCCCACAGTGCAGTTAATTTTAATTATTTAGACAAAGGTGAGTTGGGAAGCGCGGAGGATGAACTTGGCGACGGAGTGGCTAAATATACGAAATTACGCCCGATGCGAGTGGAAATGTATGGAATGAATTGGAACCGGCGGTTCGGGAAAAATTAGCGACGAAGCAATCCGTAGAGACGCGATTCATCGCGTCTCCACAGCAGACAGAAACCCGTTCCAATTCATTCCATACATTGCAGCGGACAGCGGGGAGACAACTTAATCGAAGATGATCCTCGCCGTCCAAATTAATAATTAAAAGATTAATATAAAACATACAAAACTTGAACTTTTAGCTATTGCTATATCGAAATATTTACATACTAGTTGGTTTGTGCATAATTGCATTATTTGTTTATTGCGGAACAGATTCCGAAAAACAACAAGCGAGCAATGAATACCTAAACTGGGACGAGTCCGTAACCTATGTTGGGGATGAAGCATGCGCCAGTTGCCACCAAGAAAATTACCAAACTTTTAAGCGAACTGGAATGGGCGAATCCTTTCATTTTGCCACAAAGAAAAAAAGCAAGGCAGATTTTAGCAAGCACATCGTTGTCTATGATAGCTTAAATAATTTAAATTACCATCCATTTTGGAAAGGCGATTCTATGAAAATTTTGGAGTACCGCGTATTGCAAAATGACACCGTCCACAAAAAAGAAATTGCTATAAAATACATCGTAGGTTCAGGTCAACACACCAATTCTCACATTGTGGAGGAAGACGGATATTTAACCCAAGCACCCATTACATTTTACACACAAAAAGGCATTTGGGACATCGCACCAGGTTTTGACAGCAAATTGGCAAACCGACTGAATAGAATTGTCGGGAAAGAATGCATGACATGCCACAATAGCTATCCAAAAATGTTTGAAGGATCGGAAAATAAATTTGAAATGGTTCCTTTGGGAATCGGTTGTGAAAGATGTCACGGTCCAGGTTCAGAGCACATAAAAAGAAAACTCGCAGGCGAAGAAATCGACACCTCTAAATACATTGATTACTCCATTGTCAATCCAGGAAAATTATCCAAGGAATTACAAATGAGCGTTTGCCAGCGATGTCACGCACAAGGCGTTGCCATTTTAAAAGACGGAAAAGACTTTGAAGATTTCAAGCCAGGAAAACATTTATCAGAAGTGATGGAAGTCTATTTGCCAAAATTTAACGGCAATCAAACACAGTTCATCATGGCATCCCACGCAGATAGAACGGCTATGAGTAAATGCTATAAAATGTCAGAAATGACATGCATCTCTTGTCACAATCCACACATTTCAGTAAAAGAAACACCGAAGGTAAAATTTAACGGTGCATGCCAAAATTGCCACGGAGGAAAACCAAAGCAATTATTATGTTCCGAAAACTTAGCAACGAGACAAGAAAGTGCGGACGACTGTTCAGGTTGTCATATGCCCGTTTCCACCAGCATTGATATTCCGCATGTAACCGTCCACGATCATTATATTCGCAAACCAATAGATGCAAATGAAAAAGGAGCCATTGAAAATTTTATAGGATTAAAAAATATTACAAATCCCGAAGGAAAATCAAACTTAGATTTCGGAAGAGCCTATTTAAAATACTTCGAAGCATTTCAATCAGAAAATCGAATGCTAGATTCCGCAGAATACTATTTAAAGAAAGTAAATAATTTCGAAGAAAAAGCAGAAGATTTAGTGCAATTATACTACTTAAAAAATGACTTTAAAAAATTAACAAAATTATCAAAAAAAATACCAATAGAATCCATTAAAAAAGACTGGACCTTTTACCGAATAGGAGAAGCATTTTATTCATCAGGCAAATTCAGAGAAGCAGAAAAATATTTCACCAAAGCAGTAGAACTTCTTCCCCTAAGCCAAGATTTCCAAAATAAATTAGGAAGCGTTTACATGCAACAAAACAAAATCGAAAAAGCCGAAAAAATATTCACCGAAATAATAAAAGAAAACAAAACCCACATCCCAGCCCTAAACAATCTAGGTTTCATTTTATTCAACAAAAAAAATACCCAACAAGCCAATAAATACTACGAACAAGCCTTATCCCTAAATCCAGACTACATCCCAGCCCTATTAAACAAAGTAGGTCTACATTACTTTAAAGGCGAAAAGGCAGTTGCGAAAGGGTATTTAGATCGCGTTGTTGCTATTGAACCAGGGAATGAAAAGGCGAAATTTATTATCCAGCAAGGATGGCTACAATAGTCAATTACGAATTGTTTAATTACGAATTGTCTAAATAGACCCCCGTGTAATTCTCGTGTGCGAGTCCAACCGAATTTTCTAAGCGTATAGCTTAAGAAAATATCGGTGGTCCGACATTTCGGAACCTCCCAATGATTATGACGATCTATAAAAACCGTCATCCCCAAATCGTAATGGCTGCAAAAAAATGGCTGTACGTTTTGCCTAAAATTATGGCTGTAAAACAATATGTCTGTAGGTTTCAGAACAAAAAAAAACCGTGTCATTCTCGTGTGCGAGTCCAACCGCATTTTCAATGCGTAGCTGAAGAAAATATCGGTGGTGCGACATTTCGAAACCTCCCAATGTTTATGACGATCTATAAAAAACGTCATCCCCAAATCGTAATGGCTGCAACATCATGGCTATAATACTTTGATGAGCTGTTCTTAAGCTGTAGTTTTTGGAACTATCAACTCTAATTTGTCAATTCTTTCAAAATGTTTTACATTAATTGTTGCTAATTTAATTTCTTTAGATCTAGCAGTTGCTCCTATAAATATATCAGGTACTTCTATTAACTTTCTATTTTGTTTTAGTGATTGGTATATATCCACAGCTTCTTTTGCTATTTTGGAATTCATCGGGATTATTGTAAATTGGTCAAATAGTTTCTTCCAAAATTCTTCTTGATTACTATTAATCCCAGAAAATATTTCAAATTCTGTTACAACCGAAACAGCAAATAATGAATACTGTTTTGACAAGTCGTAGAAAAAAGAATTTTCCTTTTTAGTCTTTCGAAAATAATCAATTAATACAGATGTATCCAAACAAATCAATTCACTCTCCATTTATTGAAACGGTTTCGATTCTCTAAAAATTCATTATACTGATTATCATCCATTATTGGTCCTTGTAACAATAATTTATGAATAGAATTTCTCTTTTCAATATTGTTATCTTTTGATATGTGAACATCTAATTCAGTCTTCAATTTTACTAGTTGATGTGCTGGTAATTGTTTAATCAATTTTAATACATCAGCATACTCAAGTTTAAGCTTTAATTCCATTTTGCTATCATTTAATACAATATACAAACAATTTTACAACTAATCAAGTTTATAAATGATTGGCTACAATAAGAAATACAAATCATTCAATTACCCACAAAACACAAATACGTAGAGACAAGGCATGCCTTGTCTGGCATCTTGGCTGCAACAATATGGCTGTAGGTTTCAAAAAAAACAAAAAAAACCGTGTCATTCCCGTGTGCGAGTCCAACCGAATTTTAAAGCTTATAGCTGAAGAAAATATCGGTGGTCCGACATTTCGGAACCTCCCAATGTTTATGACAACCTATAAAAACCGCCACCCCCAAATCGTAATGGCTGCAACAATATGGCTGTAATAAAAACCTCCGTGTCATTCTCGTGTGCGAGTCCAACCGAATTTTCAAAGCGAAGCGACGAAAATATCGGGAATCTCAATGTTTAGGACCACCCATAAACAGAAGCACAAAAATATTCCTTATATTTAAACCACACAAAACCCAATATCCCATTTTAAATAATAAAAATATGACTGAAAATCAAAAAGAAGCATTACACAGAATTAATATGGCTAATCGAAATGGTTCTTTCGTATTAGATTTAAAAAATTTAGAATTAACAGAGCTGCCTAAGAAAATTTTTGAGCCAACCAATTTTTGGTGGCTTGATTTGTCAAATAATCAGTTGCCTTACCTGCCAGAAAGTATAGGGAAGTTGACCAATTTACTTAGGCTTAATTTGTCAAATAATCTGTTAAGTAGTTTGCCAGAAAGTATTGGGAAGCTGACCAAGTTAACTAGGCTTGATTTGTCAAATAATAAGTTAACTCGTTTGCCAAAAAGTATCTCTAAAGTAATTGATTTAAATTGGCGAGTATCAAAAAGCCACAAATAGCTTGAAATGAACTATTTGTGGCGAAATTTGTTGCATAATGTATGATCCAATAAGTAACAAAATACGAGTTCAAATGTATAAAAATATTAAAGAAAAATTATCAATAGCCATAAAAAAATTTATCAGATAGTAAAGAAATAAGCTTTCAATTACTAAATGAGGTTAGTGTTGAAGACTTGAAA
>Ga0209187_1002599_pt1 | contig 16687 bp, 19 predicted proteins | sample BantaG_FD_187430 | JGI IMG/M metagenome (GOLD analysis project Ga0209187, IMG submission 187430) | Marine algal microbial communities from Bantry Bay, Ireland - BantryBay_4 metaG (SPAdes) (version 2) | ecosystem: Host-associated > Algae > Red algae > Unclassified | place: Bantry Bay, Ireland... | reverse complement strand
CCAACAGTGGCGGTGCGCTCACCGTCAAGCCCGCAGACCGTACTGCACGCACGTGATTAAGGTGATCTGCATCTTGCGTTGTGGAATATCACAGAAGTTGAGGACATTGATGGGATAGTCACTGCTTGCGCTTCTGGGGGTCGTGCAGATTTTTATCATGCATGATGCAAACTTATCAGTTTGTGACCACAGGTTGACGCGGACCCAGTCAGCGTCGCGTCGCGATGCTTTGGGCTCAACGCTCTCATGCCAGGTCAATGAAACGTACATTCAACAGTGTTTGGAGCCCCTCGTTGCCACGTGGGAGCTCCGTGACAATCGGTGTGCAGGCGGCTCGACCGGAGACTGTCTTGGTGTCGAAGCTGTCGGCGCACCCATGAGCGTATTCACAAGAGTGAACTTCTCAGGCGACTCAGCGGCGAGCACTTGACCGTAAAAGTGATGTGGCGCGCAATAACAATAATTCAGCGTATCCCTCACCTGCGACGCCAGGCCAGCGTCAGAGATGCGAGTAAACTTCAACCCAGACGTGCGGAGCTGGGCACCGGAGCTAATAGACCAAGGGTTCTCGGACCCTTATCACTCAACTTCGGCTCCTGTGCGCCGCGCGTGGGCGCCAACTGTCCGCAAAATTTCCCTCATGCTCTTCCGCTTAGCTGGGATATACTTGGGCTGCTGTATTGATTGGAAAGTGCGGTCAAGGTTGGCCAAGGCAGCCGCTCACGCCTCTTCAAAGTTGTTGACGCTGCCACCGGCAGGTACGATGGGCGCCGCGGGCACCGTGCGATCGCCATGGCGCACTCGGTCGGCCGTCAGGGCACCGGCAAGGCGAGCAGCCCTGAAGGCCGCACCGGCGTCTCGAGCGGCAAAAGGCGCCGCGTCTGCGTCACGGGCCCTCGGCGGGGCCGCTGCCCTGCCCAATACCGCGTCGTTGACGAGCGTGTAGTTGGCGACGTGGGCGGCCAGAGGCGACCCACTTTCAGAGCCGGCAGCCGTGACAGCCACTGCTTTCTCGGCCCAAAGGCGCTCCTCCTTTAATTGGCGCTGCGTGAGGGCCCCTGCATTGATGATCGCTCGAAGCCGAGCGTGCATTGCGGCCATATAATTCTTTTCGCACACAAACTTGGCGGCCCGCTCCTTCGGGGTCACACAAGAAAGCATGTCGTCTGTGTGCCCCAAAATTTTGCATTTTATGCCCGCCAGGGAGCACACGGTGCAGGTTGTAAGGCCACATGGAGTGACACAGCGATATTTGGGGTGGTCCACGAGCGGGCAGTTCGACTAAATGCGGCATTCCATCCTGCAAGTACTGCATCGTCTGAGCCGCTTTGCTTGTAGACGAAACAGGAACGGTACCGCTCCAATTGAGCCATCGTGACACCCACATGCTGATCGAGTCTCCAGGCCCCTCTTTTGAGAACACGTTAAGGAGCAGTATACGTACCAGGCTGTGGGGGCATGCTGGCGTGATGGGCAGCCGGCTGGCCCGCTGTACCAGAAAGGCCACCGGCCATCTTGAACAAGCACCATCCGCAGTGGTTTAGCGAGATGATCCTGACAGAGGCACTGAAGAGAGACAGTGATGGACCCAGCGACGATGACGGCCGTCGCGACGACATTGAAGGCTGCTGTAGCGCCCGTCGGTCGGGGACGACGGCCGCAGCCACTATCGCACCTCCACGGCAGCAAATTTCCTCAGATGGAGTTACACGGCAACTCCCGCCCGATGGGCCGCTTGACTGGAAACATTGCTCAAAAAGGCCCCCAACTTTGATTTTAACATATTGCTGATCCCCTAATTTCGTCCTCGTCGACCGAGACCGGAATTGCTTGTGCACTCAAATATTTTGCTACGGAAGCCCTTAAAAGCTCCAGCAAGGTCTAAGCAGAAAATGTAGTGAAGTTACTTCCGTGCCTAAGTTGAACCCAAGCTGTCATCGTTCTCTGGGCCGTCCCTGCGAAGCCTTGTTAGAAGACGAGCTTGACTTGGCACGGATGTCGGGACACCGAATCGCCTCATGTCAACCCGTTTCTCCTTATAGTCGTCTTTTTCTTCACTGTCATCTCCGTTTTTTCCATATTTGCTCTTCAGCCTGCCTGCAATCCTCTGAGACTGCTGATCTCTTCTGGTTTTGTCCTTTTTTCTTTTTCTTCCTTCTGCCCGGTTGCATCGAGCAATTTACAGCGATGCATACCACGATCGCGCGGAGCTCTTGAGCCCGCACAAGCGACTTGCGCGGTGATAGTATCCACGCGTGACCACCCACCAGCGCACCCCCTACCTGGTCGTGGACTCGCTTGCGAAGAAGATGCCCGAAGTCCAGCGGCTGTCTGTGGCCCTGCACTAGGGTTGTGCAACACGCCCCAAAACGCCTGGCGTGTCGGCGTGACACGCTAAAACATGCTAAAACACGCCTAAAACACTTCAACACGCCAACACGCCCACAAAGTAACACCCCGCGAATCGTAGAGTAGCCCCCTGCGCGGGAGTGGTATGACCAGTCAAATCCCGGGGAATATGTGGGTGAGATCAGTCGGCCAGTAGTTGACACGGTGCGGGTGTTTCATGAAAGATCGAGAGGGTTGCAGCAGATGGTCCCAGCTGGGATCTTTGAGCTGATTTTCTCGCAGCGGCACTGTCCGTCCATTCGCGCCCGCCTGTGCGTGAGACAGGCGCAAAGCACCGTCCATTCACGCAGGTGTGGGATCATCTGCTGCAACCCTCTCGATCTTTCATGAACCACCCGCACCGTGTCAACTACTGGCCGACTGATCTCACCCACATATTCCCCGGGAATTGACGGACACATCATCTAAACATTCCCCGGCACAAAACACGCCATTTTGAGGTTGGGCGTGTCGGCGGGACACGCCCAAAACACAGATTGAACACGCCTTAGGCGTGTTCGTGTAGACGCCTTTGGCGTGTTGCACAACCCTACCCTGCACGATGAAAATGGGCGAAGTGTGCGGCATATGGCGCGTCGCCAAAGAATGATCGGATATGAGAAACGCTCACAGAAGGTCACAGCAGTTCACAGCTGCTCACAGCACAGAACCTAAAATTGCTGTGGTCGCCCTTGCCTCCCACAGAGCCATCCAGGAGCCCTCAGCATGCAATTTTATTTCAAAGCACAGTCACAGCACGGTCACAGCATGCTGTAACTGACTGTGGAGCTTCCTCGGATCCGATCATTCTTTGGCGACGCGCCATACTGCAGCCAATGCGCACATGTCGCGTCACACATTAATGTGCTCTCTGTCATACGTGGAGGAGACGAGAGAGTGGCACAGTGATATGGAGTGTTGGAACAAGCACGAAGATGCCCACACCTGATGCCGTGTCTTGCGTGCCGCCGTTTTGTTTGCCGTGGAGCAGTATTCTGAGGTATATCTTGACGAAATCGGATTTTATCGGACGCGTGCAGGCGTTGCTTGGGCCTGAACTGTATATCTCTCCGTCGTGGGCGCCACGAATTTTGGCCGCGAATGGCATCACACACAAGTTGATTGAGACTTGCTTTATTTCACGCAGTGAGCTCAGCCCGGCGCGGTGGGCTCAGTCTCAGTGGGAAATCGCCCTGCGCGCTCGTGTATATGTGGAAAAAGCCCACTGCTGCGGTTGGTCCGCGAAGCGCAAGTGGGCCTCAAAGCTGCGGCTAGAGCGTACCGTGTGTTACGTAACGAACAATAATGGAGTGAGAACTTTCTTCTTCGTAGCTATGAGCCACGACAAGGATTTGGACTGGTTGATTATCCAACCACCGCCCGGTCAGTCGTCTGTAGATTTCCTTCTCTTTGCCTCGGATCATCTCTTGCCGCAAAAAAATGACTCGGCCTCGCCGTGGTATGAGCAGCCGGAGCGCCGTGTTGTGCTTCTCGACAACGCTCTCGTCCATGATGAGCTCGCTTTGGCCGTGATGGAGCCTGCGAGAATTTTGGTTTGTCGTCCGTCTCTGTACAGTCCTGACTTCAGCCCAACTGAGGACATCTTCTCTGTAGGAAGCAGTTGGCTTTGCCGAAGCGTCTCCCCGGAGCAATTTAACGATTTGCCATTTTTTGGCGTGGCGGCCATGCTCTTACGCATCACGCCTGCCATGTGCACCAGCTTTGTACGTGCAGCGGTCAAGAACCACTGCTTCAGCATATGACCCCAAGTCAGGGCACGTCGGGTGCGGTCTGTGAGGACAAGGGAGGGATGCATTTGTACCTGTCTTCGGTGAGTGATCGCTGGATGAAAAAGGACGCTCGTGGCGGCCGGACGAGCCCCCCATGCGTCCCGCACGAGCGAGTGGGGGCCCTTCCACGGCCACCATACCACAAGACAGACAAAACGCTGAACGACTGACAATTTGCTACTCGCTCGGAATTCCGCATTGTGTGCGGCTGCCCATCATAAGTCTTTCTGTGTTGGCATTCCCGTCACTTGTGACAATACCTGACCGCACCATTACACTCCCTTGGCCGGGACAGATCGGAGTTTGGGGACGGGGCGACGGCGTCGGACTGCGTTCATCACAATGGCACCAGTTCATGCTGTTCTACGGCCCCCGTCGCGCCCCTGCGTTTTTGGATGACTGTGTGGAGGAGATTCCGGGTGCCGATGTGTCCGGGTTAATGGAGTCGGTGGGACGAGTAGGTTCGTAGACAACACGGGGAGCTGGCTGCTGCGATCGTCTGGCCTTGCGTATGTCCTGTGTTGATGAGCGCCACAGTGCGCGGACGCGGCAGGTCTAGGAATGGCATCGATAGCCATAGACCGCACTGTAGGACGGTACAGCGGCACGGGCGCAAATGCCCCCTGACACTTCATGCGATACGCATATGTCCTTACTCTCTGCGTTTTGCTGTGCGATTGGCCGTTTATTCGCTGCTTTCAGTGTTCTTCGAATCTTTCGGTGCGTGCCCGTCGTCTGTGACTGTTTTAGACCCCACCGGCGAATTCCCCGGGCCCGAACAGGTCGGGGTTCGGGGAGGTGGTGACGCCTTCGGATTGTGATCAACACGAAGGCACAGGATCTGCAGGTGATCGGCGGCGCCCGCCGCGCCCCTGATTACGGGGATGACTGTGTAGGGGAGATTCCGGGTGCCGGTGTGGCCGGGATGTTGGAGTCGGTGGGACGACCAGGTACGTTGACAGCGCAGGGCGCTGGCTGCTGCGATCGTCTTGCCTTGCGTACGTCCTTTGCTGATGTGCACCACTGTGCGCGGACGCGGCAGGTCTAGGAATGGCATCGATAGGTGTAGACCGCACGGTGGGACTATGCAGTGGCACGGACGCCAATGCCTCTGTACACTTGTCGCAATACGCACATGTCCTGACTTTCTGCAGTTTGCTGTGCCACTGGTTGGTGATCTGCTGCTTCCCGTGTGCTACGCTTTTTTCGTCGCATGCCTGTGGTCTGTGACTTTGCTAGCCGCACCAGTGAACGCCTTTTGAAAGTTAATGTCGGGGTTTGGGGCGGCGGCGGCGTCGTCGGATACCGTGCCAAACGAGAGCACAGGTGCACACTGTCCGTCGGTGTCCGTGGCGCGCTGCTTTGGGGCTTGTGCTTCGTCTGAGGTGAGGCCAGTTCTTCCCCACACGGATTGGCGCCAGTCTTATGGTGTCTTCGTCTCATTGTTTCCTCTCTCTCTTTGATTGCCTGCGGACTTGGGATGCTGCTGCTTCAGTTGTTTGGCCACATTTTGTTTGATGCCGCTCATGTGCAAGTCTTTTCCTGTTGCTTTGAGCGTGATTTCTAGGGGAGTCACCATGCCCCTTGTCTGTTTTCTCGTTGGTCTTTTTATTTTTCTGTGCTATCGCAGCTGTGCGGTGGTTGTGGTTGAGCAGACCATGACATATGTCTTGGTCTCTTTTGCACCACCGCAACACGACTCTTCCTTCCGGGCTTGTTGCCGGGCGCCTCGACCGGGAGCACATCAGATACGATGATGCAACTCGCACCTACACTGCCGAGGGCGCACATCGGCACGTCGGGTAAGTCGAGAGGGTGGGGATTGATGAAGGCGTTCGAAGCGCCAAGAATTCTGGTGCCGGAGGATTCTTTGTCGGCAAAGCGGTGGTGGCACCACGCGAGAAGAGCTCCGAGGAATCTGCACGGCGGGAGAGGCAGGCAGCTGGGGTATGCAGGCCGCAGCGTGAGGAACGGTAGTGCAGGACAGAAAACGACAAGAAGGGAGAGAGGGGAGCTATTCGGATCAAATGGTTACTAACAGGAACTCTCTGTCATAGAGAAGAGACAGGGCAGTCATGTCCAGCCAAGTCGGCGGATGAAAATGGAGCAATACCTGGCGGGAGGGAGGCCATTGGAGCTGCAGGGGAGAAAGGCGGCGCATTGAAACATCTGATGCCAGCGAGAAGGCTGGTAGGTACCATGTCCGGTCAGGAAGACGTCCGCCCGCGGGCTACGGGCGCCCAAGAAAGGCTCACATGCCCTGGTCCAGATGGTGCATACATCCGGGGTGCAAGAACTGAACCAAAGCCAATCAAAAAATCACGCGCATGAACTTAAATGGACATGAAAAACCCCTCCCCACGCCGTCAGGTTCGGGTGAGGGAACGGCACATGGCCACACCCCCAACTGGCACTGCGGCTCCAGGTGAGGCGCCAGTTCAGATTCCGGAATGGCGTCTTCCAAAACCTCTTTCGGGCGCTGTTTGGTACCGGTGTGGGGCCGGCATACGGCCACAGCGCCCACCAGCCCGGCAATCCGAGGTGAGGCGCCAGTTCAGTTTTTGGAATCGGAAGTGTCCAGATACGCTCTCCGCGATGTCCAGTACGAGGGTGGGGACGGCACACGGTCATGACACCCACCATCACGGAGGCTGCACGAGACAGCGCGGAGACGGGTTCTTAAAAGTGGCCGTTTTAAATTCTGGGATGTCAAAAAAGTCACAGGCCATGAGAAGCGGCTCATGAAAGGACAGAGCAAATGGATCAGTGGACACATGTGAGCGCACGGTCGGAGAGTTGTTGTACATTGAGCGCGCATCGCATTCAGCGGGACTGGCCGGACACCGGCGACGGCGTGCTCGTGTGTGGGGGTAGGTGATGCTGTCACAATACTCCTCATTGTTCTAACGCCTTTGGTGGCTGTCCGGCGAAGGAGCAACACGTACCTTGGAGAAGCACGCGCTAAGGCTGTCGTTGGCGCGGCGCAGCTCCAGGATGAGCTGCTTCAAGGACGAGAGAGTAGCAACGTTGCGAAGGCCGGCCTTGACGGCGCACAAGGACAGAATTACCGTGGCAGCATCCGTCGTCATCATCTCGGCCGTCAGTCAGCACCCGCTGAAGTGGTCCGGGTCGTCAGAAATGGCGTGCGTCGTCTGCCTCACATGAGATGAAGGCTCGAAATCAGATGTGTTCACAAACCTCATACTTGCGATTCTCAATTGGGCACTCGTATGTACCGAAAAGGGGTTGCTGGAGCTATCAATATCCGCGCTGAGGCCCAGACGCGCCAAGTTCATTGTGACCTCACCCAAGACGTCTTTCATAGACTGGCGCTTGGTGGGAGGGTACTTTGGCACCTGCAGCGCCCGAAGAGCCCTATCAACAGTCGCTCTCGTGGCCAAGCGCTCCATCTACATCCGCCTCCTCACCACCAGACCGGCCGAGCTGAGAGGCAGCAATATACCTTCGACCTACAAACTACATGCCACCGACACGTGCAATACATACCCCCGACATACACAGTACGTACTCCCGTCACACACTACATGCTCCCGTCATAGACTCTGCTCAACAGCAGGCGGACGGTATCTTCGGATACGAAGCAACACATAAAGTCGGCTTTGGTGAGGGAGGGAGAATTGTGGGCTAAAACGAGTTGCCCGGTCGATAAGACCGCCCATCGCGTTGGGACCAACTTGAGCGTCTTGCCCGTATGCCCGATCAGGCCGCAGAATTGGCATTGAGCCCTGTGCACGCGGTATTGCGAGACAAAAGGACCCCGAAGACTGAAGGGGTTGTCCGATGGCAGGGAGCGACGGGATTCCACTCCGCGCAGCGGACAGCACCGGGAGTGGTGCCCCATCTCTCCTTCGCGGGGCTCGAACTTGCAAAGATTGCATATCATGCCGTGCAGTGCGCCTGGCGCCCTGATGCTGAGGATAAAACAAAGCAGAGAAACGTGAAGTCGACACGATGGACAAAGCGGATAAAGAGCGTAGAGGACGCCATAGTGAGTATACGGGCTCATGCAGGCCTCCAGCCAGTCTATCACAGAAATCTAATGCGATACGGGTCAGGAATCCCGCGGAACGAAAGGATTTTGATGCCCGGCACCCCAGATCAAACCACGTACCACAGGTGTCCTTGAGCCGTCACAGGAGGGACGGATGAAAAGGTGGCAAATGCGGTGGTGGAGATCCCTTCGGGAGCCGTGGCAAGGAAACAACAATGCCGCGGCACGGCTGTCGCTGACGACGCCGGTTGCGTCGGGAGTGAGTGGCTGAGGGCTCACGGGTGATCACATGAGACAATCCCTGTCGTCCGAGCAGGAGGGTACTCGATGCGGGCCGCACCAGAGTGAAGATCTTCCAGAGATCCCTCAACTCGCATGCAGAATGCCGCTTCGCGTTGGGTTCCCATTGCCCTGCTCGCGCCAGGCGTCCTTGAGTATCATAATACGCGATTCAGTAGCATGTGTTTCTTTGAAACAGCGGCTGTGTGGGATGTAGCCTCCGCTGTGAGGGTTTTCTTCATGAAAGGGGCCCTCGACTTGCTCAAGCCGGTCCCAGGTCACAACTTGGCTCCTCGAAAAGTGCATCATGGCGTCGGAGAAGAACTGAACGATGCGATCGTCGCGTGCTTGTTGAAAGCATGCGAATCGCAGGGGCATCCGTAGGGGGCTACATTTACAGAACTATCCTGGCTGTTGGTTCGGAGACTGCCGGCTCCTGATTCGCCGGACTCCTTCGTAAGCGTGAGCCGTCGGAAAAGGCTCATTGACCAAAGGTCCTGCATTTCGGGCTACGGCTGCGGGCTGTGCAGGCGGCCTCGTTGCAGTGCTGCTAAAAGACATCCCGGAGTGGCGAACGGCGACGGGAGCGGCGGTGCCAGTGGTCGCCGCCGCACGCGCCGCGAGTCGCGGGCTGACGAGCGTCCGACATTGACACCGGCTGATGCCGCGGAGGCGGTTAGTACCGTCCAGTACCGCGGGCAGGCAGCCGCCCAGTTCCATACCGAGAAGCACTTGTGTTCAGGGCTTGGCCGCCACCGCCTCGTCCGTGTGGGCCGTGCACGGGGACGGCGGCAGCTAGGCTGTCGGGACAGGGCGAACTCGCGTCCTGCCGGAATAGGGGCGCTGGCCGTCCTCACAAAGGGGGACGTTGTGGCTGTCGCCGTCTCGGAGCATGCGCTCGCCTCCGCCGTCGTGCCACCGTCACGGCGGCGTTTGCCGACATGTGGGGGGCGGCTCCAGAGCTGATTAACGGCCTTCATTTGTATTCCGCGTCGCCACAGCCGCAGTTGAGCAGCGAGAGGGGATGTAACAGAGAGCCATCAAGGAAAACACAGTCCACTACCAAAGAGAAAAAAACAAGAACGCACGTTGATACCCCCACTACTCGTCTCTCTCTGTCTGAAACCGACTTGCGCCATCCCCGTCATCTTCTCCGGCAGTCACCGGTAGCGGCGCCGGCCACGGGCCCATTGCGGCTGCACCTTGTCCCACCCGGCGTGATGCGCCCGCGCCACCACTGCCGTCACCACCGGCTGCACCACCGCGCCGCTCCGTGTCCAGGGTCAGCGACTGCGGCCGGTGGTGCGTCTGCTGCATGACCGTCGCGTGAAGAAATGATGAAGGTATGGCGGGTAGCGACTGTCGGAGCACCTGTCGCCCCACCGCCCGACACTGCTGCAAGTTTCGCAGGAGAAACACCGGTGGGCTCGGTCCGGTGCGCCTACCTGTGCCGCGCTCGGCTTCGTTGGAGCCAGCCACAGGACCAGGTGCCGAGGGAACAACATAGCCCTGTCCGCTTCCCTCCCCTGCACCGACAGCTTGTGCGGCTACCGCACCGCTTCTGGCCTTTCCACCGACGGGGTCCACGGCACCCTCGCGGCTCCCCGCCTCCTCGCGGACAGGAGACGCGGCTGCCGTCTCGTTTCCCGACCGGTCGCCAACGGAAGTGGTAGCTGCTGCCATGGTGCGCGCCCCGCCCCCGCGGATGCCGCCGATTGCGCCAGTGACGACTGCCAGCGCTGTGCTGGAGACGCGGTGGGGACAGTCCTTAATGTAGATCCGCTCGCCAGGTTTAAGAAGACGCCGGTGGTGTCGTCCCACCATGGTCACCCACGAAGAGTTGGTTGGCACTGACGTTATGCCCCATACACGGCAGAAAATCGTTTCTGTCTCATTCCGACGGAGTCCAGTTGCGACAAAGCCGGGACAGTCGCGACCCTGCTCGGGGTTCCCGTCGAGGGCGCTATCCACGGCTGCAGCGCGGTCCGACAAAAAATTGGACAGCTCCGAGTCGGCCCGCATCCGCTGCATTAACACGTCATCGTTGGTTTTGGCCGCGTGTGCCGAGCAGAAGGCCGCGTAGTAGTCGTCATGACGAACGCACGGTCCATTTGCATCCCGGTTGGCCGATGGTGGGGGCGTGCCGTACAGGCAGCAATAGTGGTAGACGTTCGGACACGACGGCACGTAGCAGCCGACGGTTGCACCGCGCGCCAAGCACACCGTACACGTCAGCCCACGGCTACGATGGTACTCCGACGCCACGTTGACCAGGTCGTTCGTGTCAGGGTCATGGTATACTTCGGGCGCCCACATGGCGCTCACGTAATGCACGTAAATCTCCTTCCGCATTCGCCCCTTGGAGTAGGGCCCCAGCATGGGCGACGAAAGCGTCCCACCGGTCCGGCTGACCGGGGGGCAAAAGTCACACTTTGGGTCAACCGACTCTGGTTCGTTCAGATCTTGCTGCTGCTCACTGGTGCGCGCGAGGGTCTTGGAGCGCTTCCATCTGGAGGAAGAGGGACCGCCCTTGCTCCCACCCTTGCTGCGGCGGCCGTTTTTTGTTGCCGAGGATGTTGGGGGCCCGCCCAACTGCGCCGGCCCTTCCCCTTCCCAATGTATGGAACGGGCGCCGCCGGAGCGACCGCACCAGTTGCCGGCGTCCCCTTCTCGCGCCGCGTCTTGTCTGCAGCAACAAGGCGTGTCCACCATGCAACGTCTTTACGACGTTGCCGCCGCGTTGCGACACTGGATGGATAGTCGGCAATACCGAACACGGATCTTGGTGGGACGGGCAGCCCAAGAGCTACGGCACGCTCAGAAGTAGTTGGCGAGGGAGGAGACTCTGGCTGTGGGGCAGAAGACCTCGGGGACGGAGGCTCCCGCAGAGGTAACTCTCGTGACGGGCGGAGGGAAGGAGACCGCGTTTGAGGCTTCGGGATGGATGGGGGGGTGATCAGCGAGATGATCTCCACGCCCGCGCCAGGTAGGGCGGCGGCGCATGGTCGGGGGAGAGAACTTGGCGGCGGTGGCTTCACGGGTGGCGTTGTTGCCCGCGGCGGGGGCGTGCGCGGCGGCTGCGGCGGCGGTGACGGTGGCGGTGTCGGCGGAGGAGTCGGCGGAGGTGATGCTGCTGGGGCCGACGCTGCACGTCCACCCGGCATTGGACGCACCAATCGTGGCACGCGTCGCTGTGGCGGAGGCAGACACACGGCGGAGCCGCCGGAGGAGGCGAGGAAGTCGACGCTGAACGCGTTGGTGGAGATGATGTGATACCGCGCTGGCGCTGTCATAGTCGGAGCAAAAGCCGCGTTCCCGACCAAGCGCGAGTCGACGCCCAAGCCAAGACGGAAAGGCTTGTCTGTGGACCAAAACCGAACTGGCTGCGCAAGTGCACACGACAGAGGGTGTCCGTTTAGGCAAGTTAGAGTGACGTAGCTGCCGAAGAGAGTGTGGCTCGGTGCCCGGGCTGTTACGACGCGTGCGGTCGTGATTGGTGGTGTGAGTCCGAAAGCACGGTATCATGTACCGGCCGTGAGGACCAGCCCACTGGAAGCGCGCACTGGAGGGGGGAACCTGACAGATTTCCGCACTCTAACCACATGCTTTGCGCCCAGGGCCTTTCCACGAACACGGATGAGCGAGTGCCAGAGTAGGACTATCCCTGCGGGTTGCTCCTAGCCGGACAGAGCCATGTCCTCCAGGCAGCTGGCGACAGGCCCACCGTAGCAGGCAGGATGGCCTACAGCATCAGACGGACAGTGGGAACGGGCGCCTCCACCGGCAAGCGACACGCCGCCGCCAACAAGCGAGATCTCGGCGCGCTCACTTGGTGGACGAAAGGACAGTGCCCCTCGACGCATCGTGCGGCACCAATCCGAGAACGTCAGCTGATCTCCACATTTGCTTGGCCTTAATCCTCCAGATCCAGTGGCTCCTGCGCCAATCCTTCTGAACGTTGTGACTTCGATGACAACGTTCCTGGGAATTCGTGCCTCATGTCTGTGCCCGTCGGCGGCCATTGGGCGATCCTGGTATTGCGCCTGGGCCGCACTGCAACAGTGCCTGCCTGGCGTCGCGGTTCGGGCGCTGCAGCCTCGCTTTCCACGCGCTCTCTGCGCTACCCAGTGCGCCCATTCGCACCTCACACTCTCCCCATCGCTTGGTTTGGGCCAAGCCACAGAGACACTTGCGAAAATGCGCTGTGGGCAGTGCGGATGGGGGAAAGAGTGGGACCACCGCGACGGGACACGGATGAGAAAAGGAGCATACCAAGCTCTCAGCGCCCACTACACTGCATTTTTATTCTAACGGCATATATCTCTTCCACCTCCGTGCGCTGAAAGCCCCCGCGAATCCTCATCACGCCGCGCCCCCAGGCTTTTCCCGCGAGTGAACCACTACGGCAGTACAAACGTGATACCAAGGCGCTCCCGACTACAAGAAAAAGAGCGATGAGGTACGGAAAGTGAGTCGCGGGCCTCACACGGGGGACAGCGAGGACGCCGAAGCCGGAGGTGCCTGTGACAATGCCGCCGGGGTACCCACTGGGGCAGCGGCCGCCGCCGACCGCCCAACAGCTCCGACACGTGCGGCAACTGCAGGTGCAACGGTCGCGTGAACGCTGACCCCCGAGGCCTTTGCAGCTGCTGCTGCCTCCTTCTCCACAACATTCACAATGGCAAGAGCCATGCTTGTAAGTGTTGCGCAACGAAGCGCTTGTGTCATTGCGGCGCAGAGCCACTCCGCAACTTGCGCCGCGCACAGCGTCCCCGACGTCAGCGTGGAGCCCCGCCCCTGGCTGTCGCTCGCGCCTTTGACCACAATGCCAGCCATGTCCGAGTCCACCTCCTTCAACGGGCACTGGTACAGCTCCGAGACAACAGCGTGCGCAATGCGCAGCGGTGGGGTGCCGGCAAAGCGAGGGGAAAACAAGACTGGGAGGTTGGTCTCAAACCGTGCCCGTGTGTTCAACGGCCAGTCCTTCAGGTAGGGACCGTCGGCAGCGGCGTCCACGTCAATGGGCTCAGAGGACGCCAATGCCGCCCCCGCCCGCAACGCTTTGCCCTTTCCCTTCCCGGGTTTCTGGCCGACACTCTTTCGTGACGACCTTGCCTGGCATTTGGCCACCGCTGCAGCGTAGCGCGCCGTCCTGCTCTGCCGCCCGGCCAGAAGACGCCTCTCCGACTTCTCCTGCTGCTTCGGCCGCCCGCTGCTGGACCTGCCACCGAACCCGGACCCGCCGTTCGACCTGCCACGCGAACCGACGCCCGGCTCACCACACTGCGCGAGTCCGTTCGCGCTGCCGCCGCCCTTGCTCCACGGCGACGCGCCGTCGACGCCCGGCGTGCTGAGCAGGTCTTCCTCCTCGCCATTGGACGGCGGGGGTGTCGCTTCGTCCAGACTGCTTTCCGCCGCCGACGCGGCCAAACGGTTCGCCTCCACCGCACCGAGGTGTGCATTGGCGTACAGTGTCTTGAATCCCTCCTGGTTCTGGCCCTGGAGGAGCGCGGCCACGCTACCCAGACCCTCCATGACGCGGACGGTCTCGTCAATGCCAAGGCGCTCGTCATTGCCGTTGCCGCGCAGCCGGGACGTCGCCACCCGACGTGTGTGGGCATCTTGAGCCGCTGCCGTGGAGACGCTTACGGAGTTGTCCACCATGCTCTTGAAAGACAGCTCCGTCAGGAGCGTGCACACGAAGTCCTCCTTTTTCAGCGCCTCGCTCGTCTGCTTGCGCACCAGCTCCCCATTCTTGTTCAGCTTCCACCGCCGCGTCGTGAGCGCCTGTGTGCCGTAGAGATGCCCAGTAATGCCACAGGTGTTGCATTTCTGTTTGTGGACGCACCCGGCACTGACGCAATGCCCAGGCTGAATGAAGGGGTGCCCCTCGTGCAGGCTGCGTCGGCACTCTGTCTGCCTCAGCGGGCACGTACGGGCGTTGTGGGTCAGCCCGTCCGGTGAGCTCACATAGTGACAGATCCCGCACTTCATCCCGTGGAGGGCACGTGCAGCTCAACTGCTCCTGTTGTCGTGGCTGATCGGCACCCGACACCACCAGCGAGCAGACCAGTGCAACGACCACATCGTGTCACTGTCGTGTCACCGTGAGCGCCACAGCCGCAGGGACCTTCAGCTGCCGCTGTGCAGCTCACCGTCGCGTCCCCGTCGTCCAGGGACGTAGTTTTGCTGACGACGATGGTGGTGACGACGGTGGGTCGAGTCACGCGGTGGCGAGCAGCCACGTGACAGGGGCCGGTCTCGAAAGGAAATCCTACTGCGTGGGCATCGGACTCACTTCACTGGGAAAGCATCAGGACTGTGACTAACCTGTTTGAAACGAAGGCGTCTAACTGAACTTTTCTGTTGGTGTCAAGTTCCCTGCTGTCCTGCTGTCTTATTGGCTCCACCCGCCATCGTGTTCAATTTGGACCACAATCGAGACTCTTCGGTCCACAATGGTATCGGCAAACCATCGCCTCATAGGCTGGCCACAATCTAGCAAAGCACCATATTTTGCATGATTCGTCCATGGCTACCGGCTGCTGTTAGTGATTTGATGACCCCCGAGCAGGAGGAGTTCAACGACACGATGAAGGTGCCACGGACGGCCGTTGAGTGGGGGTTCAAGGATGTTAAGCGGATGTGCTCCCTAGACTTCCCGCGAAAAGTAAAGGTCGGAGAGTGCCCTGTTGGCCTCCTGTACCTCACGGCTGCCCTGATTTGGAACCTTCGATGCTGTGCCTACAGCCGTTCTCCCAAAAATCTCGCACTCCAACTGTTGCAAAAGAGTTCCAAATCGGCCTCTGCGGGGTCGCAGAGGCCGATTGGGAACTCTTTTGCAACTGTTGGAGTGCGGGATTTTTGGGAGAACGGCTGTACGGCGGCGCAACCTCCACATTCTTCAAGTGCCCCCCGCCCACCTGGGAAGAGGACCTGGGGCTACACGAAGAAGGCAGCGACGGTCTCACTGCCGATGACCCTGGTGCAGAAGGGTAAGCCGGTTGTGGAGATGAGGACGGTTCTGGCGCGGGCGCGTCGCTGGACGCTGTTGTGCTCGGTAGTGGCAGCAACGCCGATGGCACGGGAGAGGGAGCTGCCGAGTAACGCAGTTGAAACGGCTGTCTTGGCGGATGTCCCGCGCTTGGACGCGGAGTTGGGAGATCTTTCCGGTCTCTACAGCCGTTCTCTCAAAAATCCCGCACTCCAACTGTTGCAAAAGAGTGCCAAATCGGCCTCTACGACACCTCAGAGGCCGATTTGGCACTCTTTTGGAACAGTTGGAGTGCGGGATTTTTGAGAGAACGGCTGTAGCTTGCGGGTCGTCGGCGGCCAGCGCGGCGGGCGGCCTGCCATCAGCGGCCGCGCCGTTCTCTCCAGCGGCCGCACCAGGACGCTCGTGGCCATGACCGTGTGCATCGAGCAGGCGCTCCACGTCGCTGTCGACGCGGCCATCGCTGCTGCCGCGGCCACATCGTACGCCAGCGGCGGCGGCCTCTGCCCAGACGCAGCGGCCGCCGTAACCATCACCGCCGCCGCCGCCGCCGCATCCGCGGCCGACCGTGAAGCCGCCGCCGCGATGGCACGCCTCCACCGTATCCTCCTCGTTGGCCGCGACTGTTCGCTGCGGTAGGTCCGAGATTTCTTCATCGTAGGCGCTGTGTGGCCACTCATAACCGTGGCGGCTGCGCGCGGGGTAGCGCGCAAGCCGCTCGCCGTGGCGGCCGCGGTCAATTTCAACGCCCTCGCCATGGGCAACGCGCACATCGTGCGCTCGGTCGCCGAAACGGGCGCCGTCGGCAGTACCTACGTTTGCCGAACTTGCTCTTGGCTCTCCGGCGGCACCGAGTGGCCGCTGCTTGACTGGCGCGCTTGCCGCTCTAAATTCCGTCCCAATCTCGACCGCTGGGCACCCGCGCGTCTGCGGTGACAACGCGTCACCTGATTTTCCTCCTTTCTTCATCCTCGCCGCGGCCTTTCGCGGCCCGCGCCGCCGCCTGCGTCGCCGACCTTGGACCTGGCACTCCCACTTCCCTCCGCCGGCGGCGTGCCGTTGCGGAATTCGTAGCCTCCGAACGGGCGGCACCGGGCGGCGTTGCCGTTTCCGCCGCCGCCGTCACCGTCTCCGCCGAGTCAGCGACATCGTGCGCCGCGGTTAGCGGTAGTCGACCGAAAGCCGCCCCTGCGCTCCCCCCCCCCGCCCCCGGTGCCGCGGCGA
>Ga0209187_1002598_pt1 | contig 16698 bp, 20 predicted proteins | sample BantaG_FD_187430 | JGI IMG/M metagenome (GOLD analysis project Ga0209187, IMG submission 187430) | Marine algal microbial communities from Bantry Bay, Ireland - BantryBay_4 metaG (SPAdes) (version 2) | ecosystem: Host-associated > Algae > Red algae > Unclassified | place: Bantry Bay, Ireland... | reverse complement strand
CTGACTTGCTGACCGACTCTCTCGACCAATCCGATGCGCCCGTGGGACTGACTTTGTGCTCCTGATTGCTTACATGTGCCCATACAGCCTGGAAATTAACATCAGCTCCTCTTTTTTTCTGCACTTCTGGCAAGGAGACAGTAGAAAATATCCAGATCTCGCGTGGGCAGCTTGCTCTGGGCCAAGAAAATCAGATCAGGCGACAACAAATGGCGAGATTTGCTGGATGCCAGGTCCTGGCACCGAATCCGGGCTGTCTCTTGGCTTCGATTCTTACTTACTGTCGTTGGAGACCAAAAGAGTGCTGTTACTCACGGTCAGTCTCTGTCTCTGTCCCCCAGGACAAAATTCGGGGATAAGCAATAGAATGCACACTAGGATTGGTTTCGGACGGTTAACGTCGGCAGAGGCGATTGCCCACCAAGCGGCAAGGCCCGCTGGGCCATGTCTTCGGATACATTTCCAGACTCGTGTCCCCACTACAATTGCACGAATACGAGCGGCGGGGAGATGAAGCGCTGCATTAGCACTTGATGCGAGGGAGCTCCCCGTGGGGTCGTGAGTAAAAGGTCTCTGATGTCGATTTGCATGATCGTTTGGTGTCTCCATGCCATGGTGTGGACTCGTTGTGTTACACTCGGTACCTGTACAATAGAAAGGAAAGCTACTTGCCAAGCAAGAATCCCTTCGTGGTAGGTTGCAACGAGCTCGATCAGAAACCCAACAGCAGCCATAGAGCTGTCGCGAGCAGCAGTCATATGGGCTTCCTCAGGATGGCTCAGGCACCACTGCCGTGCTTTGTGCTTCATTGCACATCTCTCTCAGTTCGAACGCGCTTGTACTCCCGTCCCTTTCCGATAAGCGTGTGCTGCTGAGGCGTGTTGTCAGAATTCCGCAGCGTCCAGTGGTGCGGACAACGAGGCCTCCCAAATCGGAAAGGATGCACTTCGGCAACACACAGCTTTTCCTTGGGCAGTCGTTTCCAGAGCAATCTACCGACGATGGCCATTGTTTTAGGGGCACTACTTTCTGACGTTGACACAGTTGGCAAGTTCACATGTGAGGCCACTTTGCTCTAGGGCAACGTATTTGTAGGCCACAGCGAACTGCAGGCTTGGACTTCAATCCAGTCAATCCGGACACGTTCTTGTCTCGCACATGAGCGACCCCTTAGGCTGTATCATACGCGTGTTCTTGTCCAGAAAACGGCGACGCCAACAGTCTGGGGTGTCACTACGAGCGTCCAGGTGCCAGTCGTACATGCCAGTGATGGCGGACGCTCCGGCCACGCTGTAGGCCGCGACATTTCTGGACATGGCACGGGCGGCAGGCTGCGACAGATGGCGCGCGCGTCATCCCCTTATGTAGCTCAGTAGGGCGACATCTAATGCCGCTTCAGATATCGTAGATTGACAGCAATAACTGAAGGATCCATGGCAGCTATCATCTGTGCTGCAGCAGCTGTCTTGCAGTTGCGTCCTATGATTCCCGAATCACGGCCGTCAAGTGGCCCTAGGCACTTGGACAACCCTCTTTCCCGTGCTTTGGCGCGCAACTGGGCGTTCAGAGCCGGCGCTTCTGATCACAGGTTTTGCTCTTGATGTCGAGATGAGTTCAGAAATAGACGAGCCTGCATCCCGTGGCTAAATACAGTCCAACTGCACTAGGAATTGTCCAGGCGACAGTGGCTTTCGGCTCGTCAGCCACGTGGAGCTATTGCCGATCCCCGAATTTGGTCCTGGGGGACAGAGACAGAGACTGACCGTGAATAACAGCACTCTTTTGGTCTCCAACGACAGTAAGTAAGAATCGAAGCCAAGAGACAGCCCGGATTCGGTGCCAGGACCTGGCATCCAGCAAATCTCGCCATTTGTTGCCGCTTGATCTGATTTTCTCGGCCCAGAGCAAGCTGCCCACGCGAGATCTGGATATTTTCTACTGTCTCCTTGCCAAAAGTGCAGAAAAAAAGAGGAGCTGATGTTAATTTCCAGGCTGTATGGGCACATGTAAGCAATCAGGAGCACAAAGTCAGTCCCACGGGCGCATCGGATTGGTCGAGAGAGTCGGTCAGCAAGTCAGTCTCTGTCCACAAGGACAAACTTCAGGAATCTGCAACACCGAGCCGACTTAGACCGCCTCCTGCTCATTGTGGGCGCCGCTTTGAGCCCGCAACGGCAGTTGACTCCTGCTGGCGCTGACGAGACGCGGCTGTCGCCGCCTCTCGCGGCGATCGCCGTTTTGTGCTGCAGACAGTTGCGGCCGTCGTTTCCCATTTAGAAGTGGACACTACCTGCCCCTACTGCGAGCAGCCGCGGCTGATGCCCCAAGCGGATGTAGCAAGCTCATTCCGGCCCGTCTCCGTTCACCAGCCCAGCTGCAGGTGGCTACTGCCGCTTCTGCACGTTTGCAATGGCTACAGAATGCTGCACCCGTAGGTCCGCTGCAATGACCGCTGTTCTCGAGCTGCGGCTATCTCTGTGTGGCGCAGGTTGTAACTTGGGATATGCGGCGACAAGTGCCGCTGCCAACGTTGTTTTGAGACATATGCGTCTGCCGTCGACACCCCAAGAATCTCTTCCAGCAAGTCTTTTGTCTTCTTGTGAAGCGTTTTGCAGGAGACGAGCTTCAGAGGCGACCTGGCGACGGACAACACGCTTTCGGCAGTTTCTCTGTCAGCTGTTTGAGGGCGTTTTGAAGGGTTTTTGGGCATTGACTTCGTTTACACGAAAGACACCGGGCAGCCAAAGTGCTCCGCGCAAAGCGAAAGTAAGAGCCCAGCGGTCACTGGCGGCGTATGCACAACGCTTCTCGAAGTCGCAACTCAGCGTTGTAACGCGGGACCAGGCCGACTGCGCCTGCCACTACATCAGTCACAGAGCTATGACATATTCAAAGGATGTTGTGATGCCGTCGCCCGCCTCAGACATGCCGTTGTCTCGACTGGTGCCCCACATAACGGGGGCCGGGACGAGCTTTTCGACGGCGGCCAGAATGGCTTTGAGGGCCCATGCGGTGACCGTAGTTAGAACAAGAATTCTGGAGAACGAGACAATACAGACAAGCGGGCCGATGCTGCCGGCGCCGTGTGATTGACGGGTATGCTTGTACCGAGAGGCCATCCACAGTGATCTCGGCTGAGCGCCCACTTAGCGTCTCCCAGGTCCCTTCGCGTGTTAAAGACGGCGGACTTATTCGGAGCCCGGAGCACCGTAGCAGCCCACCGGAACGGCTGCGCCATTTGGTGTACTCGACGACGTGGTTGGATCTAAGCCGATGCCACGACAGGAAGTTCTTGCATTGTGGAGTTGCTTTGGAGAACGTTTAGAGACGGCGGCTGTGTATCCGTTGCGAAAAACTGAGAGGGCACAGTGTGCGTGAGCAAACGTTGTACGTGGTATTGTCTGGTGACCAGAAAACACGAGACGGTTCGGTTGTGCAGGAAACAAAGGGGGGCCCACCTTAAACTTCAGGCTCCTCCAACGAAGCCACAGCTGCCGTAACGCCCTAGCCGACCACTAGGGTCTGGCCCGGGATGATATTCAAGTCCACGGCACAAATACCACCCCCAGATGGGCACGTACATGTGCAAAGCGCGGTGGTGAGCAGCTCTTTGTGGGCGGGCTGAGCATACGCACACAGCACCGATGTTCAGACATACCCATCGCTGGAGGAGAGCGACCCTGATTCGTCAACGGCCAGGGCATTGCGAGCTCAGGGCCCACTACCGCCGCTGCCTGCCGGCCCGACGTCCACGGGTATGGCGTCGGCCGCCTCTGCCGACTTCCTGGAGGTAATCTATCCCCTTTTCGTCGCTGCACGAGATGCGGATCGCCAGGCGCTCGCCAATGGCACCCGCGGCATCATGTTCTTGGCCCTCGCGGCGATCTACTTGATCGCCGACCGCGTCACGCTAGGTGGGGGACCCATCTACGTGGGGATGACGACTGCGGCCACGGTGGTCTTTGATCTCTCCTAGCCGGTACTAGGCGAGGTGCTGGCTAGGAATCATGTGAGTTCCTTACATAGTCTCCTCATGCAGCTCTGCGCACTAAAAAGGCACATCAGGATCTCAAGAAATCTGAAGAAGTCTGTTGATCTCATGAGAAATCAAAGGTCTGGCCCAGAACCCTCTCCATGCGCTCTCCAGGCCCAAGCAAGTGGCCCAAGAATCTCAGGAAATCTCATTGTGGGTTGCAACGGCTTTGCGTGACTCCTGCCACACACGTTCATTGGCTTGCAATAGTACTGGCGGTAACTCCCAGCCAATAGTTTGATCGTGGCTTGCCGAACAGCCAATCCGACTTATTTTCTATGCTGTGTTGTCGGCTCTGCCTCCTCTCTCTCTACAGCTGCCATTTTTTGTAAGTTGTCAATAAACAGTTGTGACCAACGTCGCGCGCGGCCCGGCATGGAAGGCCCACAAGCATCAAAACGTGTACCAAGACAAAAGGGTAACCGAGATACCATGATGGACACCAAAGCCGAAGCCTCTTGCCGCACATTGACTTTTGCACGCCCACTGCTGGTGCTGGTCTGGCGTGGGCCGCGTTCACAACTAGCAGCACAACCTGCTGTTTGTTGTTTCTTGGCAGCACGCCTTGAAAGTACATCCTGGCGGACATACTTGTTCAATAATCTGATATATTCTGGATAGAATCCGCATTCCTACTCATATCCTTCTCGTATTGGCTGCGGATGTGTATCCTATCCTTTTTCAAGAAGTTGCGTCAATAGTCTTATCCCATTCAAAAAATGCTGGTGTTGAGTATATCTGAGTGGTGACAAACTTGCCAGATTCATATGCCCCTGGTCGAGAGACTACACCCTGGGCGCCTCGAGGCGAGGAGCGCCTCTCCATAAAGCATCGCGTCCAGCAATGCGCTGTGGTCTTAGTTGGCCGGTGGAGTTTGGTCATGCACCGGGAGCGCCCCGTGAATCGCGACCAGAGAGGGCGAGGTAGCACATGGGGGAGCCAGCGGCTGCTGCATCCCTTGGTCTGATATGTGGCGCATGGCACAGCGGGGTTCGATCCCCCCAGGATTGTGGGCACCCAGTTGTCGCACGTGACTGACTTGGCTGCCGATTCAGTGGCCATCGTGGGCGTTGACACCATGCATGCCTTGACCATATCGATGGCAAACTGCACCAAGTGGCCGTCTAGTGCCACTTAAATGACTTTTCCTTCCAGGCCGATGGCATGGTATGGCCCTTGTCATGTGGCGACAGGGAGACCTCAATAGGAGATTATCCGCTTCCCGCGGCTCACCGCTCTGTCCGCCGCGGCTGGCACGCGCGACGCCAGTGTTTGTCGTACGCGCTCCTTGGTGGCGCGTCTCAGCATCTCCTTCTGTGCGAGAGTATGGCGATTAGCCTCTATTGTTGCGCGAGGAGAGCTAGCAGCACCACGGGCACCACCTGGATGACACCGAAAACAAGGAGGGTGACAACCAGTGCGTTCGGCTTCGCCGTGCTGTTCATGTACGACACGGCCATCGGTAGCCCGAAGTCAGAATGTGGCCTTCGGAGCTCGGCGCGGGCACGCTGGTGGATCCCACTGAGGAATTCATGGTGCCGCTCAGCGATTACCATTACATTGTGGGACTCCACGCCCCAAGGGATCATTACGGCGGCCGCTGACTTCGCCAGGGCAGCGCTCGTCGGCGGCTTAAACTGTGGCCCCTAGTCGGTGTGCATCTTTTCAGCGTAGATAATGTACGGGAGTTCCTAGATGCAGCAGTGGAGAAGCCAGAAGGCGTCCAGCTCCTTGCTCTTGGCGAAGGCCGCGGCGCTCGACGCCGTGTCGTGAACGCCCACATGGACGATGGCGTTTCCGTCAATGAACATCAGGTTATAGTATTCAAAGCTATTGAAGGACAGCTTGTCGCTAGGCATCGTTACACGGGGCAGAGACGAAGCCCGTGCCACCTGCTGGCAGATGTCACACTCCGACGTCAACCGCTAGAGCTCCTCATGCACACTGGGTCCCGCTTAGTCCTTTTCCGCCAGGCGCATCAGCTCGGCCAGACATGTCGTGCTGTTATTGTCGAGCTTGTTGTGACTGAGCGAAGCCAGCGTATCGGGCACAGGATGTACTGCACGCCACTGGTGGCACTGTACACATGTCAGCGGCGAGACCGAGCCCTCCCATGAGACTTGCGTGACCATGTCTATTTGAAAACCCATACGTACTTCTAGGCAGTGCGCGCCCTGCAACTGATTGCCCGCACCCCTATTCGTGTTCAACATGCACATTTGAGTCATCTGTGTTTTTTGGCGAGATGCGGTAAGCGTGGTGTTGAGCAGGTTTGAAACCATGTACAATAGCGGCAGCAACCAAAGATTGATGGTTTCTTCACTAGGCTCTCTGTTGCCATCACTCGAAGACCTACGTGAAGCCAAGTAGCGGACTTGATGGAATCCAGTATCAAGCTCATGTAAGTGTTCGATGCAAAAGACAACGCGGGGCTCCATAGCCTCCTGAATGGCATCGCTGAGCTCCACTAGATCGTATCATGCCACTTGGCACGGGCTGGCTGCGGGCTGGCCCCGTGTCGATCGGCCCGACTCGAGCACTCAGGCTGGCCGTTCGAAATACACCGGCTTTCCGATTGATTGGGTGCTGAGTGCATTCTGGACCATTGCACTTGACAGAGACCTGCCAGGGCCACGCAGCCTACTTCTTTTCCCGAGCCTGCATCTCGCCCTGATGCACACTTGGCCAACGAGAGCACGGGGAGCCAAAACGCTATCTTGAACCGTATCTCGGTAGATAGCGATTATGGTTCTGGCGACCCCGGCTGTCGACGACACGAGCAACTGGACACGCCGCTCCGTGTTTTTGCTTCATGGACAGGCTACCATGGTCTTTGATGAACCCTGCTGGATGCTGGCGGTATTCTGGGTGCTATTTCAGGGCTTCTCTAAGAAGAAGGCCGCGCGGCGCCTTGCCTGAAACCGTGCGACGGTGTACGAATGGATTTCCGCCTACATTGCGTCGGGCGAGTGGTGGCCAGACCCGGTCTTACGCAACCGACACGCCGACAACGTGATCTACGACTCCCAATTCCTTCAAGCCGTCAATGCCGTCATACTGTCGGACTCCCAGCAGCTGATAGGTGAAATACATGGCTTTTTTTATCTTCTATTTACCCTCCCTGGCTACCACGCCTCGTACACAACCTCTACTACGACGCTGGACTTCGTCCTTCAAGCAACTGGCTTCTCCTACCAAAAGCTGTACCAAGTGTGCAGGGATCGCCACCAAGAGCGACAAGTGATGTTTGCGCGCGTTATTCTTTCAATTCCACACCAGCGCACCGTCTGTATTGACGATACGCACAAGGGCGAAGGTGAGGTGCGACGCAGGCGTGGCCGGTTGCTGTGTGGGTTGCGGTATGATTGCCTTTCCCGAGCCGAAAAGAACATGCTTCGAACATCCTCAATGATGGCCGTATCGTACGAGACAGGCGTCATCCACCGTGCGACAACACCCACTCTCCCGTCGCAGAAGTCGCACGATTGACTGATATTCCTTGCAGGGCTGCTGCCAACTATGAACAAGGTCGTCCCGGGGCTGCCCTGGGCGCTTCAAGCCGAAAGATGCGTCCTGTTACTAGACAACGCACCCACTCACACGGCTGAAGCGGACGCATGAATTGTGGCGGCGAGTGTCTTCCCTCTGCGGCTGCCTCCCTACAGCCCAGATCTTCAACCTATCGAGGGAACTTCAGCGAGCTGTCAAACGTGCTGAAGATGATGCATCATTCCTTCCAGGAGGAACCCGACGGCCTCCGCCACGCCTTAGCCATCATCCCGTTGTCGGCGGCACATATCGGCAATCACTTTGATCATTGCCTTCTAGAGGCCGTCCGGAATGTGCCGGAGCTGGCAGGTCAAGAGGGGCCATGGAGGGATGCCTTTGAGCCGTTGCGGATGAAGCGAGAGTACATGGTGACGAACAGTGAAGCATGCGAAGACAAGTGTATTGTCAAAGGCGCAAGACGAACCGAAGGCGAGCAAAGGGATACCAACACGAACTCCCTACTATGAGAAAGCACTCAGCGCGTGACAGTGTCAACCAAGCCCGCAGGAAGGTCCTCAATAGATGGATGATCCTGCCCGGCGCTCCCCCACTTGCACAAAATGAGCGCGCCCACAGCAGACGCTGACACAGACAAGCCGGACACAGTGTGTCCACGGACGAACTGGCTCTCCATCCCCGCTCGTGCTTTAAAAACGACGCTTTCCCGCTCGGCCGAGGGGCTTGGTCCGTAAATGAACAGGCCAAGGCCGTCAGAAAGCTTCGACAGGCCGAGATGGTTAAAGTCGGTGCGCTCACCGCCAGCGGCACCGATAATGGCTCCCCCGGACAGGCAGGCGGCCGGCATCTGGCTTCCACCCGGACCGCAAGCCGTCGGCGGGGCGTAGCGAGATTCGTCCGCCACATGTTGGCCGGACGACTCATCTCGGTGGTTGTGGGCGTTCCCTTTCAGTGGAAAGCACCAAACGAGCGGTTACGCAGGGTGTCAATGAGCCTCAAGTTAGTGTCAAGGTGCCGCTGCAACTCGCTGCATCACAATGCGGGAAAGATGAGGAGGAAAGAACCGGCTCAACAGGAGAGGCGAGGGTCCAACGTACAGTCGAGGAGATCGATCAGGGCCACTCGGCGCGCTCAGCAAATTACTGATGCGATCGACGTTGGCCTTCTTGTCAGTTGCACTCGCCTTTTGAAGCTGCTTGTGAAACCCTCGCCGAACAACGTCCTAGTTGGGGACTTCCGTAGAACCCGACTCGCCGAAATCAATACCGACCCGCGTTGCCCCTGCGTACAGCAAGGCGACGCTTTCGGCAATGCCGGGGTACAACGTACACAGCCGACTTCGGGCCCGATTTTGTTTGCTTGGTCGTGCTAGAGCAAGAACAAACGTCGGCCCGGAACTCGGCCGGCACGCTCGGACTGGAAGCACATTCGCGGCTTCTTGCCCCGCACGTGCGCGCGTTGTGCTTGTCATGCGAAAACCGCTTGCGGTACCCACTAATCGAGCACGCCTGACCAAGGTGGGCGTCGTCCTCCTCGTCAGTCCCCACGGACGACCCAGCGTCGGAGGCAGCCGCCCCGGCCGGCCCCTCGGCGGGGCTGGAACTCGACGGAATTCATCCGGGCACGCGACCTGCGTGTGCCGTCCCCGCGCCGGCAGGGGCCTGGCAGGCGCGCATTGGCTATCGCTGGATGACATGGTTCAGGTCCTGTACGGGGACCAGTCAATATGTGATGCGGGACAATGGCCGCACGATCTGACTCACCGGGAAAGGAGACGGCGCAATGACGGTGTTGTCACCCGAACTGATTTACGACGTCGCCGACAGAAACGTATACAATTGGGGGTGCGGTAAATCGCGGCAGACAGTGCGGCCGAAGTACCAAAATGAATCTCGCATCGCGCGGGGAAACCATGGTCGACCGACACCACTGCGGGCCAGGCTTTCCTGCCCGTGTGGGGTGCTGTAACGCAGATAGATCATTCGGCTAAATAATGAGAGGACTGCTTTTTTGGGCCGTCACACCACCGTCACACACTAGTTTTGTACCTCGCTTTCTCCACCAATGCCCCCGTTGGCCAAACGGTACCACGTTTGGCTGATTGGTCGGTTGGAGCCATTGGTCAAGATGCTCTTATGGTTAATGCAAGTGCACTGGCACGAGCCGTTGAAAAAGGCCATCGGGGCCGCGTGGCTGCGCTGCTACAATGCTAACAAATGCCGACCGCAACGTCAGAGAGCTGCCACGCGCAATTGATCACATTTTTGGGCGCCAGCGCCAGTAGAACTCGGCCGACACCGACGCCGTTTACAACAGGTGGCGGATGGCAACGACCGGAATCTTCCCTAAATCCGGGCTGCGTGGCAAGCCGACGATCGGTTCCCGTATAGATCGTGATCGATACTGAACGGTTTCGTATTTTCACACGTCGACTTCGAGGGTCGGCATTTGGTTGGCTTCGATTCATGAAGACTAAAATGTTGGACATGTCCGGATCGGGAACTAAGTATTTTCACACGATGAGGGCCTCTCATTGAGGACGGGTTGTTCTCGAATATTGCGGTCTCTGACCCGCTGTGGGATTTGGTGTAAGCGAGTTGTCCCATTGGCTCTGTGCCACACTGAGGGGACACTCGAGGCGTGCTGGCAGTGGCTCTCAATGAAGGGTCTGCGTGCGCGCAGGTGCGAAAATGATGCTGTGTAGGCCACGTTCGACCGACCCGAGATTATTGGCATATTTTGCCCTGATAATGCTGATCCCCGAATTTTGTCCTGGGGGACAGAGATAGAGACTGGCTCTGAATAAGAGCACTCGATTGGTTTATAACGCTAGTAAGAGGGCATCGAAGCCAATGGAAAGCCCGCATTAGGTACCAGGACCTTGCATGCAGCAGAAGTCACTGATTGTTGCCGCTTGATCCGATTTTCTTGGCCCAAAGAAAGCTGCCCACGCGAGATCTGGATATTTTCTACTGTCTCCTTGCCAAAAGTGCAGAAAAAAAGAGGAGCTGATGTTGATTATCAGGCTGTTTGGGCACATGTAAGCAATCAGGAGCACCAAGTCAGTCCCTGGGGCGCATCTGATTGGTGGAGAGAGTCGGTCCGCAAGTCAGTCTCCGTCCACCAGGTCAAAATTCGGGGATCAGCAATATTTTCCACGTGTCTGCCAATCCCGGATCTTGTTGATTGTACTATTGGTCTCGGCCGAGTGGTAGGTTTTTTGTGTAACAACTGTACGTAGAGAAATAGAATCGCTAGGTTCGGGATGAAATTTTTCCCGGAAAGACCGACGTGGCATTACGCTATGAACACGCAAATAGGCACAAGAGAAAACATTAGAAGCTGTGAACATTCACTCAAATTCTTGCGATTGTGCCCACACCGTCTGTCGGACAAGTCCGCGCCACCGAAGCTGCGGCGGCGTCCTTATTTTGGTGTGGCACGCCCTTTTGGGCGCCTCCGAGTGAACCAATGTGTCGCTTTTCAGAGGCAGATCAACGACGGTGCCGGGGTACACGGTGGTGGAAGCCGCGTCGATAGCGCCTTCGGAAAGGGTGGCGCTGACGGAACTTCGGGGGGGGTGGCGTTGACAAGAGAGTGAGCGTTGACGAGCCTGTATTGCTGTTCACACTCGAGGGAACGTCTTTCAGTGCATATTGTTGTGGTGCTCTGCATTCGCTCGCTGGAGGAACCAGGCGAGTAGGTGAGTCCGACAATCGAGCGAACCAAGCGGGCCGTAGCTTTTTCTTCTCAGTGGCAGAAGGAGACTCCTCGATGGGGTCCTGGGGCCCAGTCACCCGCGGTTCCCTAAAACGCTGCCGGCTCTCATATCCTTGGCGGAGCTCGAATATTACAGTCGTTCTTCAAAAAAAAACCCAGTCCGGCGTGCTAACATGTCCTTCAACAGTCACATTTCGAGCAAACTTCCACGGTGTTCAAATTGGTTTCAGTGCGAGGCAGCTCATTTTTATGATCTGGTTCAGTTTGGCTGTGGACCACCACGCTGCATAAGCAGTAAAAGGCTGTCTTGAGACGCCCTCCCGAGACACGCGAATTTTTTTTCTGCCTCACTGCAGATGAGATGGCCTATTCAAGCCCTGAATGCTGACGCGGCCCATGTATCCGCTGTGAGGATCAGCTTGAGTGCGTCTGGGGCAACAGGACTCATGACTGTTGCAGTGGATCAGCAACTGGCCTCATATGTGCCAAGGTCAGTCACTGGTCACTGGCCGCCTGGCTACGGCGCCCATCCTAAAAGACTACGGATCAATAAGCGCCCAGAAATGAGTATCTTCGGCCAGAGATGCCATCAACAGTTCTCCACAAATTGCCCTCCCAGAAGCGTCTGTAAGACGGGCTGGGTGTTCTTACGAAAGGATGGACCACGGCAGCACTTTTGTTTGCCAAGCGTGGTGCGCAGGTCGAATTTTGTACGAATGGTCTCAGAGAGCCACGGTGCGCACTCACGCCCGAGGAACCTCCTTGTGTGATCTTCCGGGATGCAGCGCATCGTTCCCGTGACCACCTCGGTATGCCCTTGCAGTGAGAACGGGTCACGTCGTGCGCGTCGGCCTCAGAGGCACTGCTCTCATTCCCAATATGCAGAGTGCCCGACGTGGTCACTGCTACTATTGCAGTCTGCTCAATTGTGCCTGTCTGAGTCGGAACAGAACGCAATCACGGCGGACTCTCAGCCATTCATTCAGCCGAATACGTGCCGCTGGCCAATAGAATTCCGTCCTGATTGCGTTTTGTTCGGACTCACACCGGCCAAATTGAGCAGACTGCAAAAGTTGGAGTGGGATAAGAGGCGATAGCGGTGAAGCACTGAGAAGTCCGGTGTGATCGACAAACTGAGTTCGTATCGCAACCCAGCGATCAAAATACCGGTCGATGCCCCAGAAATGTGACAGATTGGCTCCAAACTATCTTTTCCGATATCGAAGTCTGCTGCGAACTTGTGTGGCCCGCTTTGTTTCATAGAAAAGCATATCAGTCTCCGGTGCCGTGTGTCCAATCGGAATGCCGCTACCCTGCTCAGTACAATGGAGCTACCGACGATCTCCTTCCTCCCGACGGCTTTCCCTGTCGTGGACAGCGTTGTCACGTCCTCCTCGCCTCGTCCCGTATTGCCCCTTATGCACGCAATGGTAATCCACGGCACGACACGCGCGTTCGTGGTATGTACTTCCGATCTGTTGCACCACTTGCACAGTTGCATGAGGAATGTGGGCGGGCACTGGGATCATCGGCATGGTCAGCAGGTGTCGTTGTATCTGCTATTAGATGACAAGATGCATGAGTACGGTTGCGTACGTGAGCGTTCTTCGGCTTCGTCTTCTCCCTGCTGTCGCGCATGGCTCGTTTAAGACTGAATCACCCGGTCTTTCTTCGCTCGCTCTGATTGCCGCACCGCTGCTGTCACCCCCCAACCCCTCGCCATGTTCGTCCGAGTGCAACGCGTACCTGCACGGTCCCGCTGTGAGGTGTGCTTTGAAATTGACTCTGTCATAGAGGTCGTGACTGTAATATCTGGAAGATGATCTGTTGCTTTCGTGCTCTTTGATATGATTGCAGGAACAGGTCAGTGACGTTTGCTCTGTGCTTGAGATGTCGTTCAGCCCACTCAGATGCCTCGTTCAGATGAGTCCGCGATGTGATGGACGGTGGACGTGCTGAACGTCTAGACGTGCGGCTCGATGCTTCTCGAAGTCCCTGCCGTTGATGGCCCATTCGAGAGGCGCGCACAAGAGGAGGGTGCCATTCTGTGTCGCCTTTGCTCTTGTTTTTCTCATTGTTCCTCTTTCCATTTGCAACAGGTATAGCTATCTCTTTTCAACACGCTCTTTTTCATGCCTCGAGCCATGATGCCAGGGCACACGCAAAAGCCAAAACCGTGCTGGCATCTTGAGTGCCTGAGTCATACATGCGCTTCTTCGAGAAACGGAATGCCCGCGATGAATCGACGTGGTCGCTGGTGCCCGTGCGTACCGAACGACTCAAAGGCTCCTAATAGCGCGGCACTAAGCAATTGACCGGCTTGGTCAGCGTTTTCGTCCACAGAGGAAAAGAAAGACAACACGGGTAACTTTCACAGTGATTTGTCAAGAAAATGTCTACAACTCCGATGCTGTGTAGACAAGTCCTGGCTTGTGTGTTTACACAGTTTGTGTAAATATGACGTCTTCATTGAGCTTATGGCAGGTTTATTGTAGCCAATTGCTTCCGCTCACTTGCGTTCACCTCTCGGGCAGAAATCCGTGCCGGAGCTTCCTGCCTGCTCGCACATCACAGCTGCATACATAGCGCTGTCCGGCACATGCGTATGCTAGTGAAGTACACACCCTCGCCTGAGTTGTAGCGGCAGCACAGCGCCTGCCACTGCGCTAGTGCTGCTCTGACTCGTGTTCTGGCGACCGCGACCCCATGCACAGATACTGCCGTCGCCTTTCCCACCCCCACCCGCACTATCGGTATCTCACACGCGCCGCACTCCTTCCACACCGCACCGTGACGGCAACATCCCCTGGATCTGCGGTCTAAGCGATGGGGCTCCTTGCTAACGTCGCCAGCGGCTTTATGTGGCGCCGGCCCCAGTCTGCTGTCACGGGGATCGGGCGGGGCGGGGTGTCCCGAAAGAAACGCCTGCTTTGCGCGCACTATCCGTCCGACAGCCATGAAGGGGTGATGGCGGCGGCCCCAACCGGACCATACACTTTTCGCCACCGCCGTGATGGACCATCAGAAGTCTGGCGATGACGGCTACAAGAGCATAGGCCGCCCAAGCAATTCTGCGACAGACAAGCACGAAGAACGAAGCCCACTTGTTGGTGCTGCCAATGCTTGGACCAGAGGTTCAGTGCTTTGGGAGCACTGAAGACCCGTTCTCCTTACACGTTAACTGCGGGAATCACACGTCACGCAGAAGCACCGGCCCGAGTTCCATACCCAAGGCGACGGATGTTTCTGCCATGGAGGACATTAGCGCTGCTACTGTAACTTAGCCAGTTGCGCATCCTTACCCCTTTTGATGCCATTTCACAGGAAACAGGACTGACGCTGTTAAAACAAGAGATTAACGCTAGAGGACAAGTCGACAGTAGATCTGCAATTTGTTGTTGGCCATGAAAGGCAGTCGCGCAACCACCACAGCATCTGGAGTAAATTTGAAGAAGATCAACGGACTTACCAATACGAGTACCCACAAACGACAGAGTGGCCGCGGCTCTCGCATCTTCTGCATGGAGCGGCCTCATAATCGCGCGTCGGGTCGTCGGCAGACTTGTGCATTACACCCTTCTGTTGAGGGCGCGGAGGGCGATGCGCCCCCGATCACGCCCTTTTGCACAGAAGCCTGAAAAGTACGCCCCGATCCATAGTCTGAACTTACCGTCGAAGAGTATCACACAAGTTGAACGCAACGTCTGAGAGATACACAGCGCCGTGTCCACGTACAATTCAGAGCCGTCTACTGTTCCTTCGGTTGGCATCCTGATAAGTATACTGATCACACCCCGGTCGTGCTCAGTTAAGTTTTGGCACGCAGGGTGTGGCACACCTAGAGACCGGGAAGTTACACGCCTGAGACATGGCATTCAGCACGCAACTATCGTTGTCGGCAATATGCCGCCGTACGTGCACACGATGAGTTGGAGCAGTTCGAAACACCGTGCGGCTCCACGCACGAGAAGTGTGACGCAATCGTCGATCAGTCAAGCGCGTGCGTGGAGATTGGAATTGATCCACAGACGGCCCAGGCGCTCGCCCTGCTGCCGCTCGGGCACCATACCGTGCCGGCACAGGAGGGCTCCAGGGGAAAGAGGGGGGCCGTGGGCGAGAGTTCGAACGCGATGCAAGAGCAGTGTGAGCAAACCGCGCGGTCATGTTGTGGTGCGTGACCCACAGTATGAACCCACGACAACTTGATGTCCAACTTGAATCCCACAATGCATGGCGTGACAGGCACTGATACGACACATGGTTGAAACTGTCGTTTATTTGCCTTATCAAATGCAGTTGATTATCCAAGGCGTATAAGGATAAGGAAACCAGAGCTGTCCGGGCAGCGATCTTTTGTCATGGGGATAAGAGGTCTTATCCGAGATACATTAAGAGCTTATGTGAACAGCCTTATTGTGTACCGTATTGCTGTCTTCCCAATTTTGGCCGACCTGGTCAAAGTCAAGGTCAAGAGACGGATTTCCCTTTTCGTAGACAATTACAACACTTTTTCGTAAGTAGTAGAAGGACTGTGAAAAAGTGACAATTGATCCGATCAAATGATTTCGTGCCGCTGCGGTCGCTTCCTGTTCACGCCGTCGCCGTCGCCCGCCGTCGTCGGCGAGCGCATACCACCCTGAGCCGGTCACTGCCAGTGGTGATCAGCGTCACTACCGATGACGGAAAATTCCTGGCCCAGGCAAGGACTACCTGCCACGTCCCTGCCTCCACGCCATCTGGCAGCCACCGGGCGTCGTCACGTTGATCTTTTCGCCCCAAATCGGCCCCTGGGTGCCCTGTCTGCGCGTGTGGTGTGCTCTATAATGGAAGCTGGCGGCGCTGGGGGCGAGCAGGTGGTAGGCGGCTGTTCCTCACGCACAGGTATGTTGCCCGTTCTGGTGTGCATAGATCGCTTCTATGCCTTGCCTGCTTTAAGGATTTGCTGCTGCACGGTGGTGGGTCGCGCAAGCGGTTACAGTCCTGTGGGCACTGACTGACGGCATCTATTCCTTTCCTTGATGCCTGCATGTGGATGCGTTCTCGTCGTGTGCTATCTTTGCATGATATTTCAGATGGCCGCCCAGTCCGGCGGTGCTCCGTTTGCCGGTTGTCGGACCACGACTTTCTGCGCTGCCCGATAGCGGCAGATCACGATATTATTTGCGGTTGCACCCTCAACACGTGCGGCAAGTGCTTGGCGGCATGTCCCGTCTGCGACGAGAAGGGGCACGCGGCGGACACGCTCAAGGAGAACGTGCTTCGCGGCATCGTGCCCAAGTGGGCGTGCTCGCTTCACAACATGCATGACATGCATGTGCGGATGGCGCCCGGCCTCAAAAACATGGGGCCGACGCAACGTGTCCGAAAGGAGCTGGCCCGTGGGAACAAGAGGCGCCTCGCCGAACTCGTCCCAAAGGACGGAACTCGTTTTCGGACAC
>Ga0209187_1002597_pt1 | contig 16703 bp, 9 predicted proteins | sample BantaG_FD_187430 | JGI IMG/M metagenome (GOLD analysis project Ga0209187, IMG submission 187430) | Marine algal microbial communities from Bantry Bay, Ireland - BantryBay_4 metaG (SPAdes) (version 2) | ecosystem: Host-associated > Algae > Red algae > Unclassified | place: Bantry Bay, Ireland... | reverse complement strand
CTGATTTTCATCTTTAATCTCTTCTTCATTATACACCTCAATTAAGGTATTCAAAATATCGGCAGTCTTTTGAGCGACTGGATCCATTATACTTAAATCTAATACACTAGATGCACGTTGATTACCAATCCGTTGAATTAATAAGTTGGACTTATATTGTCTGGCACTATAATCAATGGGATTAATGGTTATACGGTAAGTACCCTTCACAATTGCTTCCTTTGGATTGAGGTTGATCAAAAACCGCCCCTTATCCGATTGAAAAGTAACTCCAAACTTACAGCGGACTCCATCCTCATCATCAGGATTTGTTTTAATAACAAAAGATTTGTAGTCATTTAGATCAATGTAAAAAGTCGCTCCTCTTGCCTCCGGAACTAATTCAAATGAATCCAAAAGGAAAGGAGAATTGACATAGAGTTCACTTTCTTTCACTTTACCTAATCGAAAATAGGAAACATTTAGGTCAAGTTGCTCCACCACCTTTTCCATGATGGACAAAGACTTAAGTATCTGAATTTCATTGTCCATTGATTTTCCGCCTCCAGCTAAACCAGACTCTGCCATTAAGATACTCTGTGCTGAAATGTTACCACTTCTTCCTGCATCTTTGATCAATAAAATTGCTCTTGAGGAATATTCAAAGACACTATATCTTAGATAGAATCTCCCAGCACCAATAGCAATCCCAATGCATAATGCAAACAGCCACCAATAAGAAATTATCCTTGATACTATTTTTTGAAAATCTACCAAAATCGCATCTTTTGGCATTACCCTATTTATTGGTAGTTTTTTGTTTTCCACATCTTTTTATCTAGTGATTGAAATAGTTATAGCTACCAGCGAAGCTATCGCGGATATCCAAGGTAAAAATCTTGTCGCTGGGTCTCTTACAGAATTTACTTTGCCTTTATCTGGTTGAACATAAACGACATCATTCTGCTGTAAATAGAAATAAGGCGAATTAAAAACTTCCGAGGTATTAAAATTAACGTAACCAAAGCTCCGCATTCCTTCCGCTTCTCTAATAATTAGAATACTATCTCTTCGAGAATACGGTGTAAAGTCTCCAGCTAAAGTAAGCGCTTCTATAATACTTACGCGATCATTTAAAACCCTGAAGGATCCTGGACGATTGACTTCACCATTTACATTGACTTGAAAATTAGTAAGCCTTACTTGGACAATTGGTTCTTCATTAAAGTATGGTTTTAGTTTCGTCTCTACTGCTATTTTTGCCTGTTCGATATTCAATCCTAACACCTCAATTTTACCAATTGTAGGAAAGACAATAAAACCTTCACTATTGACGAGATAAGTATTAAGCGAACCTCCTGCATCTTGCCCCGAACCACCTTCCACCTTAAAAGGTTGTACTGCAAGGGCATCAATACTGCTTACTTGTATTTTCAAAATATCGTTTGCTTGAATTTTTAATGGTTTATAATTACTAATGAGTTGAGGCTCAACAGGAATTTTTGGTGCCTCATTATAATTCAACAAGGATTGATAAGATGTACAGCTGCTTACCAACATTAGGATACATAAACCCAAAAACAAATTCGTTATCTTCATATTGTTAAATTTTCTCGTACACCTCTACCTCAGAGGACAAAAAATAATTAATCGTTTCTTCTAATTTATGGCTTTCTTTATACCGTAAATATTTCTTATGCATGGATCCTATCTTTTCTCTGTAAGTGACTTCATTTAATATTTTTTCAATCTTTGATTCGATTGTAGCTACGTCATCTTTGTCTTTGTCTGCCATAATCCCAAGGCCATGAAATGCAATTCTTGCAGCACAACCATTTTGATCAGACCTCTTTCCAGAATAAATCAACATGGGCACTTTAAAATGAATACATTCATTTATAGTATGAATACCACCGTGATTAATTGAACAATCTGCTTCTTTCAATACCTGTAATTGTGGAACATTAGAAAAAGCATAAACATTTGAAGGTAAGTTCTGAAAATCCGACCGTTCTATCAAGCCTCCCATGCCAATCACTAACAGCCAATTATTTTGACTAGCAACAGCTTCTATTACTTTTTCTAAAAAAACATGATCTCCTTTATGTAAAGTACTTACAGAGCAATAAATCAATAAGGCTCCCTCTTCCTTTTTTATTCTAAACACTTCGGACAGTTGTTTCATTATCTTTCCATCTTCGACGATATCTTTCCGCCCTTCTGCAATCATCGGTCCTATGTAAGATAAATTAGGTCTTTTATCATGAGGGAATTCCAATTCTTCAGCGGTCATACTTATTACTGGAATTTTCGCATAAGTAAATGGTCCAGGCCAATTATTTTCAATAATTAAATTCAATGGAAAATCTTCTTGCTTTGCTAAATATAAAAGTAAGCTTCTACGATCAGTCCCTACGGTATAAAGTTTTTGTTTAAAAAAAGTCCACCACCGTTTTATTCGAATAATTACCCAAGAAAACTCAATTGCCCATGCTTGCCCTTTCCATCCTTGACCGGGAATGGTGCTATGTAACAAGTAAGGCAATCCTGATCGCTTCCATAATGAGAACCATTGACTCAAAATAACTAAAGGAATTGGTCTGGAATACGCTTTTATAATATACTCGTGAAGCTCAACATCTACGATCAGTAAATCTGGATTTTCTATATCCAACATCTTTACAAAAGCAGTAGGCTCCATATCCAATAAAGCTTTTTCTCTTAATTGGTTCGCATTTTTCAATTTGTAAAACCATCTCGATACTTTTCTTAATGGGCCTCTAAAATTAGGTAATTCAAGTTTAGTTTGAGTCAATATTTCTGGTAGCTGTATATAAGAGATTTGTTGCCTTTCAACATTCTTTCTAACATTTACCGGCGAAGCATATAGCAGCTCATGACCATCCGCCTCTAGGCGATTAACCAACTCAAAACTAGCATTTAGAATACCAGTCAGACCACTTGTTATGCAGATAATTTTTGCCATACTTACTCTATATACTTTCTAAATTTGATTGATCCATTTCTATTAATAATGCCTTGATCGTTTCTTCTATATATACGGCCAATTGCTCGATAGTAGTTTTTATAAAAATTGAATTCACTGGTAATTCCAAATCGAATGTCTCATTAATTCGTATCATCACGCGAATTCCTGAAAGAGAATCTCCTCCCAAATCTAAAAAGTTTTGATGTATTCCTAATTTTTTTATTTGTAAAACCTCTGACCAGATTTCGCTAATCATTTCTTCAATTTCATTTGAAGCCTCTATTATTTCTTTTGTAGAAAAGTCCATATTAAAATCCATGTTGGATAAAGCTTCTCTATCAACTTTACCATTAGAAGTCAGTGGAAAATTTTGAATTGGTTTGATCCTTGATGGAATCATATATTGGGGAAGTTTTTGTTGGAGATACTTCTTAATATTTTTTACAGAATACCCTTCCTCCAGAATTACATAAGCAATCAGTTGATTATTATCATTCGCATCGACCTGAGCGATGACTAAGCTCTGGATGATAAACTGGTTTTGACTTAAAATATTTTCAATCTCTCCTAACTCAATACGATGTCCTCGGATTTTGACTTGATTATCAATCCGCCCCAGAAATTCAATATTTCCGTCAGGCATCCATCGAGCAAGATCTCCTGTTTTATATAATTTTGTATCCTTTGATTTTTCGAAAGGGTCTTTAAGGAATTTCTCATTGTTCAATTCTGGTCGATCATGATATGCTCTAGCCACTTGAATTCCAGATATACATAACTCTCCTGGCAGACCAACATTTTGCATTTCTCCATCATCATCAATTATATACACCTTGGTATTTGCTATTGGCTTTCCAATTAGAACCTTTTCTAATACTCTACTCTTAAGCGGCACTTTCCAGCAAGTGACATCAATAGCAGCTTCCGTTGGACCGTATAGATTGAATAGTGAAGTCTCTGGCATTTTTTTCCGAAAGGTATTTACATGGTTCGTTTTCAATGCTTCTCCGCTGCACAAAACTTTTTCGAGAGAAGAACAATGCTTTTCTTCTAAATCCATCAAAAAAACTTCCAACATCGACGGGACAAAGTGCATGGTAGTCACCTGTTCTTCTTCGATTATTTTTTTCAAATACGCACTATCTTTATGACCCTGAGGGCGAGCAATTACTAATTTGACGCCAGTAATTAGAGGCCAAAACAATTCCCAAACAGACACATCAAAACAGAAAGTTGTTTTTTGTAATACCACATCTCTTTCGCTGTTTAACTGAAAATAATCTTGAGCCCATAATAATCGGTTCACCACGCCTGAGTGTTGATTCATGACTCCTTTTGGGCGACCAGTTGAACCTGAAGTATAAATAACATACATAAGATTTTCAGGACTCAAACCAAGGGCGGGATTAGTTGTTCTGTGTTTTCTTATTTCAAGCTGGTCTCCATCGAAGCAAATAGTTTCAACTTTATTATTTTCTTTAAATATATTCGCATAACTATTCGTTGTAATAACATAATCTGCGGCAATATCTTCAATCATAAAATCAATCCGTAATTGCGGATACTCTGGATCTATGGGAACGTACGCAGCTCCTGACTTCAATATACCTAGCAAGCCAATCATCATTTCAAAAGAACGATCCAGGCAGATGGCAACCAAGTTTTCTTTTTGAATATTCTTATTTAATAAATAATGAGCAACTTGATTTGCTTTCTCATTTAATGTCTGAAAATCCATGCGTTTACCTTCAAAAACCAATGCTACTTTTTGAGGTGTGTTTTTAACTTGTTCTTCAAAGAGATCAACAATGGTTTTATCTTTTGGATAATTGACCGCGGTATTATTAAACTGAGCAATACTATCCAGATCTTGACTTGATATTTTATGAATTTTCTGGAATCTGTCAGCTATGAAATCATCTAAGATTGAAGCATATAGTTTCGGTATTTCTGAGCGTTCTGATTCGTTAAAAACAGAAGTATTTAGATCGAAGCATAAATTTATTTCCCCTGTTTTATCAAAATCAAAAATCTGTAATTTCAAGTAATGCCCAGGATCAGCGTGGCCTGTATCAATCCAATCGGAAACTACTGAAGTTCCATTAAAATCTCCAAAACCAACATTGATGTAATTTAAAACAGTGTTGAAACTTTTGATTAAAGAAACACTACTTGCTCCTGTCTGCGCATGTTTTAGAAAATTAAAACTTGACTCTTGAACCCTATTGAATAAAGTACTAAAACTATCTTTATTTTTTACAGAAACGGATAAAGGAAATAACTCAATAAAAAGCCCTGGAGTATTTCGAAATGAGACGTTTGAACGATTATGAACAGGTGTTCCAAAAGTCATTTCTTCTTGACCACTTAGTTTTGACATCAAAGCAAAAAGCAAAGTGCCAAAAATATTAAAGAGAGAAAGGTCCATTGTCCAAGCTCTTATATCTGGCTCCTGAGTCAATTTTCGAATTTGATCTACTTTCTCTTTTGTCAATTTTATAATTACTCTTTCTGAATGAGTATCTCGATTTTGGTTATTTTTTCCGTATAAAGCATCAGACGAAGGTAGGCGATTAGCTAACTCTTGCCAGTAAGATTTGATTTGAGGGTTTTGATTTAATCGCTTAGCAGATTCTTCTTTTATGTAATTTTCAAATCGAGGAATAGTGAAATTATCCATATCTTTTTGAAGTAACAACGCTTGGTAATATTCCGATAAGACATTGTATTGAATGGTTTTTGACCATCCATCAGTGATGAGATGATGTTGTTTTAAAAACCACACATATCGATTCTCCCCCATCTTAATCAGAGCTGAATCAAAGAGACGTTTTGAAAGATCAAAGATCTTTTGGCTTTGATTATCTATCCAGTTTTTTAGAAAATGTTTTTTGTTTTCTTTATTTGAAAAATCAAGTATTTCTAACTCGTAAGAAAAGTCATGAACTATTTTTTGTCGTGGGCGATCTCCTACGAATTCAATAACTGTTCGCATCGCATCAGATTGACTAACTAATTGTAAAAAAGCTTTATTGAATGTCACCTCTTCAATTGACCCCTGTAATTCAAAAGCAAAAGCCATGTTGTACATTGGCGATAGAGGGCTAAGTTGTTGTCCCGTCCAGATCAAAAATTGACTTTGAGTTAAGTCAAAATATGTTGCATTATTATTAGGCGATATCGTATTAAAACTCATGTTATGAAATCGCTTTGCATTGGTTGATATAATTGGTCATGACTTCTACATTCATAAAATTTTCGATTGTCATGTCTTGTGGAGCTACTTTGATTTCGAATTGCTGTTCGATAAACTGGATAAGTCGCATCATACTCATAGATTCTACCAATCCACTCGTCAGCAAATCATCTTCCGGAGCAATCTCTAAATCTGCTCTACCTCCATGAAATTCATTTTTGATATAATTAATTATAGTTTCTTCCATCTCCTAAATTTTGGTTAACTCTTTTTTTATCTCCGTTCTATTTACCTTTCCTGAACCCGTCCTTGGAAATTTTTCTAAGATGAAAACCTGTTCTGGTATTGCATAAAAAGGAAGATCCTTTTTTAAAAAATCAATTAACCCTTTTTCATCAATATTACTTTCTTTATTTAAAATCACAGCTGCACTGATTGCAAGAGTTTCATCTTCTTTTTTGACCGAAAATACAGCCGCTTCTGACACCATTGTATGCGCAACCAAGACTGCTTCTACAGCTCCCAATTCTACTCGATATCCTCTTGTTTTGATTTGGTGATCTTTGCGACCAAGGAAATATAGCAAATCTTTTTTGTCTTGACGAACCAAATCTCCAGTTCTATAAAAAGTTTCTACAAATCCTTGGGAATTGGTCCTTTCGAACATTGATCTTTTTGTTAATTCTGGTTGCTGCCAATATCCTTTCATCATGGTTGCACTCCGGATCAATAATTCTCCAACTTCTCCAGGCGCAATTTCCTCATCATTCTCATCAACAATGAACATTTCTGTATTACCCCAAACTTTCCCTATGGGAATCGCACCTTCTGATTCCGGTGGATTGAGGATATTATAATACGTACATTGATTCGTCTCAGCAGGACCATAAATATTACTATACTGAGCATGAGGCCATTGCAACATCAATTGTCGCAAATATTTGGGAGGAAAAGGCTCTCCAGCATATAAAACCCATCGAAGAGAACTCATATCTCTATCTTCCAACATACCTTTTTGACTCAATTGAATCAGTGCTAATGGAACTGAATACCATATGGTTAATTTTTCTTTTTCGATGATTTGACTAAGACTTGCAGGTAAAACTGTATAAGCATCAGGAATAATCAAAGTTGAAGCACCTACCAAAGGAGCTGTAAAATATCCCAGCAGTGAGATGTCGAAAAACACAGGTGCATGATTTCCTATAATATCGTTTTCGTTGATACCATAGAGATCTGCAGTTAAGCGTGCATAACTCAATCCGCTATAGTGGCTATGAACGATACCTTTGGGATTTCCTGTCGATCCAGAAGTATATATAATGTATGCAGGATCTTCTTCTAATATATCAAAGTGCGGTTTGAAATCAGTAGATTGAGTCTCTACTTCTTTCCAAGATATATTTGATATGCCAACATCCTCCCTGAGACCGATTGTTGTTTCTAAATCGTGTTTTTCTGATAAAACAATTTTGACATTTCGGGTTTGAGAAGGATTGGTTATTAGAATTTTTATGCTACAATCTTTGATTAAAAATCTCGTCAATTTCGCAGGAGAATTTGAATCGAGAGGAACATAGATTCCTCCAGCTCTCATAATTCCATATATGGCAATTGCTGTTTCCAATCCTCGATTTAAATATACGCCTACCCGATCACCTTTTTTTACATCAAGTGTTTGCAATAAATTGGCAACTTGATCCATACGATTTTTTAACTCTTGAAAAGTCAATGTTTTTTGACCATCAGTAAAGGCGACCTTTTTGGGAAGCCTAGTTGCAGAGTTTATAATAGTATGTGGTAAAGTATAGATCAAAGTCCTAAAAGTTTTGAAATTATATTTCTTTGGATATCAGAGGTTCCTGCATAGAGTACTCCACCAACAGCATCTCTTAAATCACGTTCTATCTCGTTTTCACTTAAATATCCCATACCACCAAAAGTTCGAATGGTATCCATACTTGAGGTAAAAAAAGACTCACTGAGGTGTAATTTTAACATGGCAGATTCCATTATTGCACTTTCTCCGTTTTGCTTTAACCATGCGGTTTTATATAATAGTAGTCTTGCCATTTCCAACCTTAAATTCATATCAACGATTCTATTAGAAACGGATTGAAACTGACCAATTGGTTGTTTGAACTGATGACGATTTTTAGCAAAGTGAATTGCATTTTCCAATTGTCGTTCCATAGCTCCCAGTTGACTAGCGAGAATGCAACATCGATCATATTCTAATGAATGATTAATGATACTGTAACCAGCACCTTCACTTCCCAGTCGATTTTCATCTGATACAAAGCAATTTTTCAAATCAAAATCGCCAATAGGAATAGATCTCAGCCCCATCTTACTTTTTTTGGTACTGGCTGTAAATCCTGGTGTGTCTTTTTCTATTAAGAAAGCAGTGATTCCCCAATTACCATACTTAGGATTTGTATTTGCAAAGATCAAAGCGACATCACATATTGGTGCCATAGTGATCAGTTGTTTTTTTCCATTTAGCAGATAACCGCCATCGACTTTTTCTGCAGTCATTTGCATGCTATATACATCTGACCCCGCATTTGGTTCAGTCAACGCATGTGCTCCAATCATCTCGCCGTTCGCCATTGGAATCAAGTATTTCTTCTTTTGAACATCATCTCCAAAATGTAGAATTGGAGTCTGTACCGTCCACATTTGAGCATTCAACCCGAATGCCAAACCATTATCCTGACATCCATAGCCAAAACCTTCCATTGCCAACATTGATCTAAGAAAATTGCCATCATTTAAACTACCACCATAAGCTTTTGTAAGAGACAATCCATGTATTCCAAAATCTGCACATTTTTTCCACAAGTCTCTAGGAAAAATTTGTTTTTCATCTCTTTCCTGAACATTACCATTAAGTTCAGCACTTGCAAACTTAATAACTGATGCTTTATATGTCAAGTACTCTTCTGGCCAGGAGAATTCCATATATTTTTACTTTAAAATTTATATTTCGAAATTCCTTTAAAGAAAAGTAATGACCCTATCATAGATTGCCTTTCTTCTGCGCTTTCCTCTTCTAAAATTAAGCTAGATTTTGTGACAAATTGAGCTTCGCTCATTACATGACTAAAGAGTTGTCCGTTGGATTGAGCATGATGTTCAGATTGTAAATGGATACTTTTAGCTCCTATCGGAGATTGTGTATTATCAATGGTTGTTCCGTTAATATTTTGCCAAAATAAGCACAAAAAAAGTAAGAGAAATAACAATTGTGTCAATAAATTTTTCATGCTTAAAAAGGATTTAAGTTTTACAATCACATCTACGGATAAACTTATGAGTTTGGATGAATTAAATAATGATTAATTAATAATGGAGAATGGAGAATCAGAAATTATTTTTTTATTTTAGATTAATTCAAACTTTAGATCATTCAAGCTTTAAACCTGAAGCCTCAATATCCTATAAAAAATTCTAATCTAAGCTATAGGGATTGAAATAACTTAATTATTAATTGTTACTTTAATCCAAACTCTGAAACGTTACGTAAATCAATTTGTTAGTATTGGCCAAAATGTTCAGTGGGTGAAGAATTTTCAGTTCTTAATTACGAAGCGGGATTTTGTCAGAAGTAATAAAGTGTGCAATAATACAGATAGTAAAATTTTAAAATAAAAGGCAATCAAAAAATTACTTCAAATATTTAATAAGAAGGAACGATTGAAATTCATTTGGCTTTTTGCGGCTATTTTGATAATGGGGTTTCTAGAAGTTATAGGTGTAGCATCAATACTTCCTTTTATGCAGCTAGTTGCAGAACCCAATGCAATTGAGCAAAGTAGATGGTTAAGTTCTATTTTCACACTGTTTCAGTTTGAAAATCACACTTCCATGCTAATTTATTTTGGGATTGGAATTATCATACTAATTGGAGTAACAAATCTGTTTTCGATATTTACAATTTGGTTACAATACAAATACTCTTGGGATATTGCTCATGGAATTGGAGTTCGATTACTAAGAACTTATTTAAATAAACCTTATCATTATTTTCTGAATAAAAACTCATCAGAGCTCCAAACCTATATAATTTCAGAAGTAAATACGCTCGTAGGTGGAGTGATCATACCATTGATAGAATTGATTTCAAGATCCTTCGTGTCATTAGTTATTTTTGCACTTTTATTATTGGTTGATCCTAAAATTTCGTTAGTGATGTTTGGTGGACTTGGCGGTGCTTATGTACTTATCTATCTATCCCGTCAAGGTTTTCTAAAAAGAATCGGAAAACATCGAATCGAAATGAATATCTTGAGATATAAAAGCTTAGGTGAATTATTAACAGGTATAAAAACCGTTATGGTCTATAATGAGCAATCGTTTTTTTATGATCGTTATGAAGAGGCTTCAAAAGAATTTTGTGATGTACAACCTCGATATAATCTGATCTTAGCAGCTCCAAAATATCTACTTGAGTTTTTGGCCTTTGGAAGTATTCTTGGTATTACAGTATATCTTTTCATATCGACTGGTAATATTCAATCAGCTCTGCCAAGACTCAGCTTATATGCTGTCGCTGGTTATCGTTTATTGCCTGCATTACAAAAAGCATTTGCAGCAGCGGCAAAATTTAAACACAACAGCCCAGTTTTAGAAAAACTATATGAAGACCTAGTTTCTAGTTTAAGAAATAACCCCAACTTAAAGCCATCAAAAAAACTCTTGCCATTTAAGCAGAATATTGAGTTGACGAATGTTAAGTTTCTATATGAGGAGACGGAGTATACCGTCATTAAAGATCTGAATCTTTCTATTCCAAAAGGCCAAACAGTTGCTTTTATCGGTTCTACAGGCTCTGGAAAAACTACATTGGTGGATTTAATAGTTGGTCTACACCAGCCAGTAAGTGGTTCATTAAAAGTGGATCATCAAAAATTGACGCTTGACAATATTAAAAGTTGGCAAAACAATATAGCTTATGTTCCACAAGAAGTTTTTCTATTTGATGATACAGTTTTAAAAAATATTATTCTTGGAAATAAGGGAGAGGCTACAGATTTCGATTTATTAAAGGAAGCTTGCCAAATGGCAGATATTTATGATTTTATTGTCAATGAATTGCCTGATGCTTTTGAAACTAAAATTGGCGAGCGTGGAATTAGATTAAGTGGTGGACAAAGACAGCGGCTTGGACTTGCTAGAGCTTTGTACAGACAACCTAATGTTTTAATTCTGGATGAAGCTACTAGTGCGCTGGACAGCATTACAGAAAAAGGAATTATTGAATCTTTGAGATTTTTACCAAAAAAATTAACCACCATAATAATTGCTCATCGTCTTTCGACCGTGCGTCATGCAGATTGTATTTACTTTCTAAGAGAAGGTATAATTCATGCGCACGGAAATTACGAATCGCTAATTCACTCAAATGAGACATTTAAAACAATGGTTGAACTTTCATAAAAGGCAAAACAAAATTATTAATTAGTTATAATAATCAATACCTATGAATTCGGTTATAAAAAAACTTACTTTTCTTATTCTAATCATTCTATTTGTTGCTCCAGTTCAGCAACTTGAGGCACATGCACCTGATCAGGGTTACCTTTATATGAGAATATATGGGGATGCTATGGGGGGGCGTTTTGAATTAGCCGCCGAAGATATTAATCGGGCAATTGGGACTAATCTCGACGATGATTTGACCCTAGAAATAATCACACCTCATTTAGAAAAACTTTATGCTTACATAAAAGATCGGTCTTCATTTCAATCAGATTTAGGACAATACTCAATTCGATTTACAGAGCCAACCCTACTAAAACTAGATGAAAAAAATGATTTTCTGAGATTCAATTTTGAATTAGATGGAGTTTCAAAAGTTCCCGAAAGTTTAGACATTGGTTACAATCTGATTTTCGACAAGCATGATATTCATCGTGGAATGCTCTTAGTTGAGTATAACTGGAAGGCAGGAATTGTTGATAATGAAGCATTGTTATCTAATGTTTTTACGCCTTCTGCAACAAAAACAACACTCTCTTTGACTGATGCATCCATATGGAAAGGATTTGTTGCATTGGTCAAACTAGGTATTTGGCATATTTGGATAGGGCTGGATCATATTCTCTTTTTAGTTGCCCTTATTTTACCAGCTGTAGTGCGTCGAGAAGAAAACACAACTGGAATAGGAGCATGGAAACCAGTAGAAAAATTTAAACCAGCGTTTTTATATATTATCAAAATCATTACGTTTTTTACAATTGCACATTCTATTACATTAGCACTGGCGGCATTAGGTTATATTAATTTATCATCGAGACTGGTAGAGTCGATTATTGCTATATCGATAGCGCTTGCGGCGTTTCATAATATCAAACCTATATTCAAGCATAAAGAATGGATAATTGCATTTGCGTTTGGATTATTTCATGGTTTTGGTTTTGCAAGTGTATTGGGAGAAAAGGGATTGAGTGGTGATTTTATGACTCTTTCCTTATTGGGATTTAATATTGGTGTAGAGTTAGGTCAGTTATTGATTATCTGTATGATATTTCCAGTATTGTATTTCATTAGAAAATTGCCAATATATCCTTCTATTATTAAATTGGGTTCTATACTATTAATTTTCATCTCGATCTATTGGTTCATTGAGAGATGGTTCGAAGTAGATTTAACTTTAGGTACGTACTTTTGGCAAATGTACAATGGCGTATTTGGGTAGATCCCTCTCACATCTAATCATATTACTTGATTGGTGTTGATGTTTTTGGATTAAATGTATTGTAAAAAAGTATCCATGACTTCTAATGAAAATAGCAAATCATCCAAGGCTTCCTTATTAAAACAGTGGAAGAAGCGGAAAAAGGAGACAACTTCTTCGATGCTATCACCTAGACCTACAAATGTAAAGACAGTACCTTCTAAAGGACAAGAAAGGTTGTGGATATTACAAGAACTAAATCCTCATAATCCTTTTTATCAATATGCCCATCAATACACAATTCATGGTAATTTGGATTGCAATATATTAAATAAGAGTTTTAAATTATTAATTAAGCGACATGAGATATTGAGAACTAATTTTGTTAAAGAGCCAGATGGTTTATTTACAAAATTGAATCAAACATCTGAGTTTTCTAGCAAATATTTTGATCTAAGGGTACTGGACCATAAAGAACAATATTCTCAAACTCAACAATTGATCTCTCAGGAGAGCTTGAAAGTATTTGATCTTAAAAATGATCTACTTATTCGAGTATGTATAATACAATTGCATGATGATGAATACAAGATAATTCTTTCGATGCATCATATAGTTGGGGATCGATGGTCATTGAACTTAATGAATGAAACACTTTTTGTCTATTACAAACAACTTGTTGATAACGCGCCTATTGAAGAAAAACCGCTTGCAATTCAATATGCAGATTATGCGCATTGGCAAAAAGGAAGAAACACAAAACCAGAAGACCTTAATTATTGGATAGAGCATCTAGCTGGAGAATTACCATTACTCGACCTTCCGACTGATCATCCTCGACCAAATACATCAACATTTAAAGGAGACAATGTTAAAATAGAACTTACAGAATATCTCTCTACTAAACTACTTCGGTTAGCCAAAGATTCTGAAGTGACTATGTTTACCCTAATGCTGTCTGTGTTTAAAGTACTACTCTTTAGATATACCAATCAAAATGAAATAATCATTGGTAGTCCATTCAGCAATAGAGACAAAGGCGAATTAGAGAAGCTTGTTGGTTTCTTTAATGAGACCTTAGTACTACGGACTAAAATAGAAAAAGGCTGGAATTTTCAAGATTTACTTTCAAATGTGAAGCATACAACACTAAGTGCTCTCGAACACAAAGATGTACCTTTTGATGAAATAGTGAGAGGACTGCAGGTAGAACGGCATAGAAATACGAATCCAATCTTTCAAGCTATGTTTCTCTATAATAAAGTTATACCACTATCAACTCCAGATTTAGATTTAAAAATTGAGGAAGAGATGATCGATTTAGGAGTTTCTAAATTTGATTTGACACTATTTGTAAACGAACAAGAGAAAAATCTTTCTCTAAATCTTGAATATGCTTTAGATTTATTAGAAGAAGATACGGCGATTCGATTAATGCAACATTTTGAAATATTACTTGAGTCAATTGTTAGTGATAGTACGATACAACTGAGTGCGATACCAATGATAACAAAGGATGAATCTCAGAAAATCCTGCATGAATGGAATGATACCAATACTGTACAAAAGGAATACTCAAATATTCATGAATTAATAGAAGGCACAGCAATACTTTATCCTCATAATCCTGCAGTAGTATTTCAAAATAATCAATTAACTTATAATGAGTTGGATACTCAAGCAAATGCAGTAGCGCATAGATTATTAGAAGTTGGAGTAAAGAGAAACGAAATAATAGGACTTTTTGCAGATAGAGGAGTCCATATGATAATTGGTATTTTGGGAATACTCAAAGCAGGTGCTGCATATCTTCCATTGGATCCAGATTATCCACAGGAAAGGATAAACTACATGATCGAAGATTCGAAAACAAAGGTAGTTTTAAAAGATAATTCATCCATATCTCATCTCAATAATGCTCAAGTTGAAATAATAAGAATAGAAGAATGCATAGAATACACACCTCCTTCAGATTGGAAAAGTCCAATATCTAATTCAGACGACTTGGCCTATGTAATCTATACTTCAGGAAGTACTGGCAAGCCCAAAGGAGTACTCATTAACCACAAGAATCTACTCCACTCTACTCAGGCAAGAAACAGCTTTTATACATTAATTCCCAAAGGCTTCTTACTTCTTTCTTCTTTTTCATTTGATAGTTCTGTTGCAGGAATATTTTGGACATTGTGCACAGGTGGAAATTTAGTACTTACACCCAAACGGATCGAGCAAGACGTACATCAACTATGCAATCTAATTTCTAAGCATAAAATAAGTCATACTTTGATGCTTCCATCGTTGTACAAAGCTATTTTAAGTCATGTATCGGTAGAACAGCTTCATTCTTTGAAAGTCATAATTTTAGCTGGTGAAGCGATCCCTTTGCCTCTTATTAGCAAACATTTTAATCAGCTTCCTAACACTGGTCTATACAATGAATACGGTCCAACTGAAGCGAGTGTGTGGTGTATAGCTCATAAGATGAAAGGCGATGAAAAAAAATTCGTTCCTATCGGAAAACCAATACCGAATGCGGAAGCATATATATTGAATGAAGCACATCAACTTTGTCCAATAGGAACAATCGGAGAATTATACATAGGGGGGCTAGGAGTTGCTAAAGGGTATCTCAATCGATCAGATTTAACGAATGAAAAGTTTGTTACAAATCCTTATAAACAAGGGCAAAAACTATACAAGACTGGAGATATCGCTCGTTTTCACAAGGATGGTAAAATAGAATTCCTAGGGAGAATAGACCATCAAGTTAAGATTAGAGGTTATAGAGTGGAACTTGATGAAATTCGGAACAAAATATTAGATTTTAGCCAATTGAATGAAGTACTTGTCGTTGTGCATTCATCACATGACAATACTCGAAAAGAACTAATTGCATATGTAACTGGAGAAGCAGATATAGATTATATTAAATCTAATCTAGGGAAACAGTTGCCTGCTTATATGATACCCGCCAAGATCATAAAATTAGATGAATTCGATAAGTTACCTAATGGGAAAATAAATCGTAAAGGACTACCATCACCAGATAATTATCAATTGACAGATTCATCAACCTACGAAGCTCCGAAAAGCGATATTGAAGTGGCATTGACAGACATCTGGAAAGATCTTTTAGGCGTTGAAAAAGTTGGTGTGCATGACAATTTTTTCGCATTAGGAGGAGATTCTATTCTAAGTATTCAGGTAGTATCAAGAGCTAGAGATATAGGTATAATTCTTACGCCTAACCAACTATTTGAATATCAAACCATACAAACCCTCGCACTAAGTCTTGAATCCAAAAAGCTAGATCAAAAACAACTATCAACACAACCGAATGAGGTTGAGATGGAGAGATTAGATAAATATCCACTTTCTCCACTGCAAAATGTGTTTTTATTCAATAGTCAAAGTAATGAATTTGATTCTGGATTGTTGCAATTAGAATTTACATTGAGAGGAGACATAGATAATGAAATATTCGAAAAATCATGGGAAAAGAGCGCGCTAAAGCACGATGCTATGCGTACCTATATAAATGAAATTCATGGGGCCAGTCCTCTCCAGGTGATAGATCGAAAAGTTAAGCTGAATTGGGAATATTTAGATTGGCAAGAAATGTCAGTCATTGATCAAAAAGAAGCGCTTTCACATTTAAGGAAGACTGAAAATAGTAAAGGGATTGAACTTTCTAAAGCGCCAGCATATAAGTTATTTCACATTAAATTGAAGCAAAACAAATCTATTCTGTTTTGGACTTGTCATCATATATTTTTGGATGGATGGTCTTGCGGAATTATACTAAAGGATGCATTAAAGTTTTACATGATATTGAATAAGGGTGTAAAAGTAGACGT
>Ga0209187_1002594_pt1 | contig 16725 bp, 12 predicted proteins | sample BantaG_FD_187430 | JGI IMG/M metagenome (GOLD analysis project Ga0209187, IMG submission 187430) | Marine algal microbial communities from Bantry Bay, Ireland - BantryBay_4 metaG (SPAdes) (version 2) | ecosystem: Host-associated > Algae > Red algae > Unclassified | place: Bantry Bay, Ireland... | reverse complement strand
CCTTGTGTTTGTTTGATGTGGGTATTAGCGTTCGCACATTTTAACATTCACAAGGCGTCTTTCGTTATAAAGAACAATAACTTGTTGGCCAGTTATTAGCTGATTTGAACTCCGAAACTTGAGGTATAACAATGGCTCGCGACGAGACAACACCAGAATTGTACTCATCGCTAACCTTGATTTTGGCAAAATCATTACCCCGTAGCTTACTGTTAATTGCCAGATTGAAAAGTGCGAGATCGTGTTTTTTTTTGCTATCTGCAACCTTACCCGGATCGCCCAGATTTCTTTGATATTGAATGGCAGCTTCTGACTGACAAGCTTGCCTTTGTTCCACGGTTGATTATTGTTTGTTTCTATTGACATTATGAGTTCCTTCAATTGAATGAGACTTGCAATGTCGAGATTGCTATACCAATTTGTCGTTAACGCGCCCAGTGCGGAAATACAAGCATGCTGACAAATCTCTTTATCGACAGTCCGCTCTAGTTCCTTATTGCTACCGTACGAAGCATTTTATAACCGTAAAACTTTGAAGCCATTCGACCGATAAATTTTGATGCAACTAAAGCGCAAATTTGGAATCACTGTTGTTGTTCGGTCGTTGGGCTAGATGTTTCGCGTAATTGGTGTGTCTAGACGATCAGAGCCAAGCACCAGCGCCAGCTCTTTATGTCGGTGAATGCATAGAGACCTGCACTAAAAGCAATAAATAACTCTGCAAACATCACTGCGGGAGTGTTTGTAAATACATCTCAGCTATCCTGGCAACGTTAATGAGAGCCTAGCATTGCCTCCCCTCACTCTCCTGCGGGAGTGCTGCTTCAGGTTATCTTTGAGCTAAACGCCCTGTCAACCAATAAACCTCAAGACGTTGCTGATGCAATCCAAGCTGCCTGTGAAATCAAAATTTCGGTGCTTGCGTCAAGAATCACTAATCGGCTGCGATGCACTCCCACGGGAACGTTTTGAATATAAACAAAGCATGAGGGCAACATTAAGCGGCGATGTAAACTCACTCGTGAGCGGAGTGTTCTCAGGCATTTTCAGGATTACCTAGCTCTTCCTCAATCCAGCATTGTGCAGATCGATAGTGGCCAACCATTTCTTCTGGTGTGTAGTTCCCGTGGTCTCAATATCCGTCCATCCACAATATCAGACGATATTGTCTCTATTTGATTGGGCACTGTGAACAAAGCTTTTGTAGATGATCGGATGCGTGTAGAAAAATATATTTGTTGCATATACGATCGTATTTGCAACGGTAAATGCAACAGGTTTGTGCATTGTATTCTGTTGGGGGCGAGGCTGGATTCAAGAACGTATGCTAAGCGTCGTTTCGACTTGACCCAAGTGTAAACGGAAGGTGTCAATGTTCACAGCTGACTGAGTGACTCAGGGCGCGAAGCTGCCAGTCAAGCATTCCCAAACTTCATCAATTCATAGACTTTCGAATGACTGCTGACTGCATAAGCTTAAACCTGCCGGTCGTAGTTTGCTCACGGCACTGAATGCCGGACAGTATTTTTATCGCAACTTTCGGCCAAGTCCAGCCTTTGGAAAGTGGGTTCGGTCATGGATGGGTTACAGTCAGCTGTCTATTGAACCTAGAGGCAGAAGACGTGACTGTCGTTGCAACTCAACACTGACAAGCGCATGCCTGCAGCCCGCGCATTGCACGCGTAATGTACTTTTCTCAATACAAGCGCACACTCGGTAGCCGTCAAAGTTGTGTGTGACTAGGAGTGGTAGAAGACGACCTGCCTCACTCAACTGTGACTGAAACTCAAGCCAATAAAGCTCGACCCGTTGGTGCAGAAATCTTTGCTCGTGCTTAAACCACTGAGTATCTATGTTTCGCCCCTGGAAGCACGGTTGAAGTTGACGGATGTCATTCACGTCACACGCTAGCAGGAGTCCGTCGACACACCAACACGATTTAGGCCACAATACAGGCAAGCTCAGAATTCGGATACATGCGTGTGAAGTGGAAAAAATGGCTTGAAAACTGGGAGATGACAGGTCTTAAGATATCTGTTCCCTATCTGGAGATGGAATGGGCACCACGCGATGCGGACCGTGCTGCGGCCTGGTCGATGTATGTGGAGCTGTTGACGCGTGTGAGCACACAACGGCTGTCCGACGGTGATGGAGATGAGGCAACAGCGCTTGACAGTATTTACTCCCTGTTTGCACTGACCCGTGAAATCATGCGCGCACAGGGTGTGGATTGTATGGAGTTCAGCAAGCTAGCCATCGTGATTCTCAATCAGCGAGTACGACCCTTCACTGCAAAGTGGCATCGTCTGAAACTCGAAGGCGCGTTCAACGATCCGATGCAGTGTCAGCAATTCCGGGAAGATCTGCGTACGCTCCAGAAAACACTGAGTGTGTACACAGGCATGCTTGGAGAGATTGCCGGGGTTGAAGAGGATCTAAGAAACCTTGAATGGGGCTCGCCAGTTGAACAAGGTAGTTAGCGCGCACGGAGTATCGACATGATTTTACGGCTGTGCATCTGCCTGATGTACGACGAACACCGTACGCTGATCTGCCTTGCAACGCGGTTTCTTGTATCTAGAACCGTACTCAAATCCTCAAACCGCCGCGCCTATCCAGCCTCTCGCGTGAAAAAAAAACCGTGGCAACGGACAAGGACTGGCCCTTGACGGACGCTAAATACGACATCTTTATCGCCTACAAGCGCGAAGACAGGCACATAGCCAACCAGCTGCTGACGATATTCGAAGCGCAAGGCTTGCGTGTGTTTATTGATACTAGCATCAACGCAGGATTGCATTTCAGTGTGGAATTGGAGCAAGCACTGGACGCCTCTCGCACTGTGGTGGTTCTCTGGTCAGCGCAATCAAAAAGCAGTCGTTATGTTCTTGATGAAGCTAACGAAGGGGTAGAGCGTGGCGTACTGTTCCCGGTACTAATAGAAGATACAAGAATCCCTTATGGTTTTAGGCAGATTCAGACAGTTAATCTATGCAGTTGGGACGGAGAGCCCTCTCACCCTGAGTGCACAAACCTGCTTCGTGCAATTGCTGACAAACTGGGCACCAACAAACCCGAGGCGCAAAACCCGCCAGACAAAAAACCACATAAAAGACAATACGGCGATACGTATCAAGACACCCTGGAGGACGGTAGCCAAGGACCCTCCATGGTCGTCATCCCTCCCGGCCATTTCCTTATGGGTAGCCCCGACGGTGAAGGAATAAGTGACGAATATCCTCAACACGACGTTATCATCAACGAGCCATTTTCCATGGGCCGGTATGCGGTCAGTTTTAAAGAATATGACGACTTTCGCCATTCCACCGATCGTGAGCTAGTCAAAGACAGATCTGGCCGGAACGACCAGCCAGTCATTAACCTCTCATGGCACGACGCCGTTGCCTACTGTCAGTGGCTCAGCGACATGACCGCAAAAAATTACTGTTTACCATCGGAGGCACAGTGGGAGTATGCCTGCCGAGCAGGCACCACAACTGCTTGGAACACCGGTAAAACGCTCAGCCACAATCAAGCCAATTTCGACGGAAACAACACAGGAACTGTACCTGTAAACCACTACAAGCCGAACCATTTTGGACTGTTCCAAATGCACGGCAATGTCTGGGAGTGGTGCCAGGACGCATACAAAAACAATTACAAAGGAGCGCCAACTGATGGTACCGCCAGAGAGTCCAACTCCACGAGTGCTGCTCGGGCGCTGCGCGGCGGCTCTTGGATCAGCGCCGGCAGCGCCTGCCGCAGCTCGTCCCGCAACTACTACGCTCCCGACGGCCGTGACAGCCTCGTTGGTTTTCGTTTGAGTTGTTTGTCCCCCATCAACTGATCACTGCCCACGGGCCTCTGAACTCTGGCTGCGGAACACTGAACTCTGGGCGCCGAAGGCGCTAAAAAAATGTATAATTTGTGGGCGCATTTCGGTAATTGAACAATGCGTTGGTTGCCCTGTGACAAGCTCGGGCGCTGCGCGGCGGCTCTTGGATCAACAACGACAACAACTGCCGCAGCTCGTACCGCAACAACAACGAACCCGACAACCGTAACAACAACGTTGGTTTTCGTTTGAGTTGTTTGTCCCACATCATCGGCTGTATCCCACTGAATCAGCGGGCAAACGTCGGAAATTCGCCACGGCCAAGGCTGTGGCGACGAGGCACTGCTGCTGTTGATGGCGCAGGTGTCAACCAGTCTGCATGGCGTGTGCCGTCAGGCGAAGATACGCCCTCGGCGCCACCTGGCTCAGTGCTCGTGGCGCCGTTTATTGTTGCGACTGCTTTAACCAGCCACCCAACAACTTGCCTATTTCCAAGACCATCCGACTCACGTGCTGGTATTGTCGTTGATTCAGCCACTGAAGTTCATGCACCATGGCCAAATACGCACGCAGCCGACTCAAGGCGGAATCAGCTCGTTGCAAGGCATCTATACGCGCAGCACTTCTGTAGCTTTGAGCTTCTATGATCGCATCATGACAATCAAAGGCCGAAGCCATCAATCGCTGAGTGAGCAAAAAGCGTTGCGCTCGCGGAAATGCCTCAGATTTGGGTACAAGCCAATGCAGCAATTCGGTGCATCGACGAACGATCACAAATTTATCAGCCATGAATAGTCCTGAATATGCCTTTGAAACAACGGTACTGACTTTACACCCGTCATCCCCACACATCAGCGCAAATCCACTGTGCAATGCAACTAGATTCCCGCCTACGCGGTAATGACACATTGCGGCTCTCATCTTAAGTCAGTGCCATTGGCCTTTGAACAATTGGTAAGCTGGGAGAATCTCTGGAGCGCCTGGCAAAACGCTGCACGAGGCAAACGCAGATCTCCAACCGTTGCTCAGTATGAATTCAAACTGGCGGATAATCTACTCGGACTACAAGCACGACTTACAGAACAAAGCTATCGACCCGGGCCGTATCACCATTTTTTTGTTCATCAACCCAAAACACGCAAGGTTAGCGCGGCGCCGTTTGAAGATCGTATCGTTCACCATGCTTTATGCCAAATCATTGAGCCGAGGTTTGAACGCTATTTCATAGCCGACAGCTACGCTAATCGTGTGGGAAAAGGTACCCATAAAGCGGTAGATCGTTTCGCTCAATTCGCACAATCCTATCGCTATGTGCTGCGTTGCGACATAAAACAATACTTTGCCTCCATCGACCATCAGCTATTGATAGCTCAGTTATGTAAATACCTATCTGAAGAAGAAATCGTAAACCTAATATCCAGAATTGTTGTCAGCGGCGACCGTGTGCTGGAGGATCAATACACGGCCGTTTATTTCACAGGTGATGATTTATTCGACATCATTCGTCCGCGGGGGCTACCCATAGGCAATTTAACCTCACAGTTCTGGTCCAACGCTTATCTGCATCAACTGGACGTGTTTGCCAAGCGCGAATTGGGCTGTCGCGGCTATCTACGCTATGTAGACGATTTTGCACTTTTCGCCAATGACCGCAAAACCTTATGGCAATGGAAATCCGCCCTAATTGGCAAATTAGCCGAGCTCAGGCTGACAATGCACGAGCACTCTGCACAAGTGCAACCCACCGCCAGCGGTTCTCCGTGGCTGGGCTTTGTGGTGTACCCCACTCATCGGCGGCTGAAAGGCCGTAAGTTGCGACACTCAACCAGACACCTTAACCGCCGTTACGCCCAATGGCGTAACGGCGCTATCACCTTTGCAGAGTTTGACGCCAACGTTCAGGCATGGATCAATCACGCCCGCTACGCGGACAGCTGGCGCCTGCGCGAGCAGATACTGCAGGATTTTGATATTCGTAACAGGTTTAGCCCTCTCCCTTGACATGATTTCCAGAGCCCGCGGCGCGAGTTCAGAGCGCCGTGCCCAGAGCTCAGAGTGCAGTGCCCAGAGCTCAGAGTGCAGTGCCCGGCGATCAGATGGGGGACAAACAACTCAAACGAAAACCAACGTCGTCGAAACGGTAGTCGGGAGCGCTGTCGTCGCGGAACGAGCTGCGGCAGCCGTCGTCGCCGCCGACCCAAGAGCCGCCGCGCAGCGCCCGAGCTCGATCGCCATCCAGAGACGTGTTCTCGGGTTTACCGTGCTCGTTCAAACACCATTCCCAAAGATTGCCTGCGAGGTCCTCTACGCCTTCAACGCTAGCCCCTTGAGGGTAAACGCCTACAGCAGATGTACGCTGCAGGGATAGGGTTCCTGCTTTACCCGTTTCGTGAATATTGGCAATCCCTGACACCATCGCACCATGCCACGGAAAGTCCTTATCGCCTGATTGAGGCCGCCAGTTGGGGCCTCGGGCAACGCGTTCAAAATGCTGTTCGGTGGGCAACTGAATATCCCGCCCTGTGCGTGCGCTCAGCCACCGGCAGAACGCAACGGCCTCATACCACGACACAACCTCCCGTGGGCTGTTGCTCTCCTGCCATCTGCCCGCCGCAGGTGCTTCCAAGCGCGTACTCAAGCCATGCCACCAGCCATCATCCTCATAGCCTCTGTCATCGATAAAGGTTTGATACTGCGCATTGGTAACCAGATAGCGGGACATTGCAAACGCAGGAAGTATTTTCGTTTCCGATTCATTCTGATAATAGAACGGTTCTCCGGCGATCAATAGCCAGTGGATGTCCGGCAAACCATCGGGGGTCAGGCCAACGCCTGTGCGCGTGTCCAGGTTCCAGCGGCCAAGCGCCCGGGCTGCTGCTACTCTCGCGTGCGGATGTTCGGCTGTATCGGTAATTTTACTCAACCAACGTGTTTGGTGTTTCAGCAAGAACTGGCCATCGAAGTGTACATCCCATTGTTCGGCAAGCGCACTGGCATAGTCTGGATTCGCATCAGCCATCCATTGTAATAGCTGCTGCTGTTCTACCGAATCAAGGCTTTCGCCCAGCAGATCTAGCGTGACTTCCCAGCCATTGCGTTGCCACCAGCACTCGGCGGGCCAGAGCTCACTGGCGGCATAATTGCCTGCCTGAATCGCTTGCCATAGGCCAGGCGCAGCCAGGGTTTCCTGTATCAACTGGTGCTGAAACCCAATGCTTGTGCCCGATTGCACCAACAGGTTTGAGTCCAGGGCAAACACCAACAGTGTATCGTTCAGTAGATCTTCACAGTCTGATCGTATTATTCGGGTTTGCGCGTCAGTGTCTTGCGCTGACTGGTACCCTTGCAAGCGCAACGCCAGCGCTTGCAAGCTCTGGTTCAGGGTCTCATTACTCGGGATATCCAGCTCCCGTCGAGCATTCCACTGCTGTCTCGTTTTTTCTGCCAGATTAATCACAAACGTTGTAAACAGCTTGGATCTAGATGCTGGCAAATTTCGTCTTGTCCGGAATATTTCTACCAGCATGTACAATAAAAAGGGATTGCAGGCCATGCGAATCAGATGGCGCTTGTCGTGACGAAGGTCGCGCCACAGCCTATCGTGTTCAGCGGTGGTTTTGCTGTACACATCAGGTTTGTCGCGTGGTATGTCGTCCGCCGTCCAGAACTGCTGCTCGCTCGCGCCAGCTTGCAGCCAGATATCAAGCACTTCCTGCACCGACTTGCCGCCCACTATTTGCCAAAAGCAGGCTTCGCCCTCTTCATCACCCATATAGGCGCGGGTATAAGCCCGTATTTGCCATGGGTCAAGAGGCCGGACACACAACTTGTTCAGGTGTAAATGTAAAGACTGTTCAAAGTCGTGCTCGCGACAACTGACCACCACACCAGCCCAGCGCTTGTCACCAATGAGATCTTTGATTTGACTGGCTTTGCCGGTGCGTTGTCCTGAGGGGATTTCGTTCATGGCGTCCAGCAGCAACACCGCTCTATCAGTATCGCGCAGCTGGCGCCAATAGGGGCCTAACTCGCCCAATGATTCACTTGAAAACGCCTCCAGACTGATATCAGCATCGGTCCAATCATTGAGTGGTACGAACAACGGCAACGCTCTTTCTGGATCGTCCAGAGATTGTTGCGCCAGCTCCAGAGCTATTCGCTGCAAAGCAAAGGTTTTACCGGCACCAGGCTCACCCAGCAGAGCCACCCTGGGAATGTCGCGCGTTTGCAGACTTCGAAACGCATCCAACACATCGTCGAAATGCTGGACTTCCGCTTCGACGGGTTTGGTATCGTCCGCGTCAAGCAATGAAAGGTCGAATACCGGCTGCATTCCTCCCTGTTGCAGATACTTTTCCACGGTGGTTTCCCTGGCGGTCAGTGCCACATAGAGTTCTTGTCTGTTAGCCCAATAGGAATTTTTATTGACGCGATCATTCAGCCAGTTTTTTTCCACTTGCCGTTGTAAAGATATCATTGTAGGGTCGGTTTGTTGGATGCTGGATACAACGCCCAGCTGCTCCAGTCGCTTCTTTAGCGCGTCATAGTTGGGGTTGGGTGGCATGAGCCCTTCAAACCAGACCGTCTCTGTCAGCAATAGCCCAATCGCCCCTTCCTTTAATCGACCTCCATCAACCTGCACCGGTAACACTTGGCGATTCAAACCCTGAGCGAAACTGATCTCCTTCTCGACCCAATCGCTGCAGCTTGTTTTACTGGAGACGACAACCAGCAGGACTGTGCAATTTTCTATGGCTGTTGCAATTTCTTTGTTTAAGCCATTACCCGTGAGGATACTGTTTTCATCACGCCAGCAGCGGATTCCAACGCTATTTAAGTAGGTTTCGATTTCTACAGCCGAGCTCTGGCTCACACCGGGGTCGCCACTTTGGTTACGGTCTCGCGTATAGCTGATAAAAACCGGGGCTGCGGCCTGCACGCTCACATGTCCTCAATAAACACAGTGCTAGAGTGTACAACATAGTTGCTATGCGGCTGGGCCGAACGGCGATGGCAAAAACCGGCCTGCACAGACCCACCATCACTGCTCCCTGATCCGTGGCACTTCAATATCTTTCAAGCATGGTGAGTCATTTTCCAATGACATGCACGATCTATCGCTCTCATGTGCATTTGCTCTCGTACGGAACCATCCTCTTACCCGATAGTCACCACTAAAACTGATGCCGAGACGTCCGCTCTAGGCGGCAGTATTATCCCTACTTCACCGATTAGTTCCTTGTAAAATCAAGTGTTGCATAGTCGTTTTTGCCAGGATTAATGCAATTCGTTTGTGCAACGTATTGATGATCGTAACGGCTTTCCTTTGGTCGTTTTCAGAACGCGACTGCACGAAATGTCCGAAGTCGTTAGCACTACCACTTTATTCGCTGATGATCGTTGTGCGAAGCTGAGTTTGCAACATACCTGATCAGTATGGGAGCCAAACCCTCGTTTTGATGCACACAACTACCGAGCATACTCGTGATTGGTGCATAGGACTCCTGACAGAAAGTTTTCAGGAGCCCTTATGCACAAACCGTCTCATACCCACTCAGATTGATGCCGTCGTCTTCTGAAGACGGCATTGATGAGCCCTGAATGCTAGTCAGAAATCATTGGGCGGGTCAGGATTCGCTATCGTAAGCTACGTGTCGGCTCGACATGATCCGTTTAGGCTGAAAATGATAGATTGAATGTCTGCTGTAGATGGCAGTATGACCCCTGCCCCACCGATCAGCGCTGCGTGAAACCTAGCCGTGCACAAACGGTCGTAGGTGCAATAGCTAATGCGACAGGTTTATGCCCAATCCGTGGGTGTCAGCTCCAGTTTTTTTTTGGGCCAAATGCACTGTCACTTAATAACCCTGGCGACGTTGCAGAAGATATCAGCTGCCGTTGAAATCCAAATTTCAGCACTAGTAGTCTGTCCACCCGAAATATAACGATTCGAAAAATTTTGGATGAACTGACTACTAGCATCAAGAACAACCAATCGGCTTCCATACACTCCCGCGGGAACGTTTTGAATATAACCAGACCATGCTGGCAATAGAAAGCGGCGATGTAAACTAACTCGAGAGTGCATTGCTCTCAGGCATTGTCAGGGCTGACAGGCTCGTCCTCAATCCAGCCTGTGCCACTCGATCTAAATTATCCTTTTCTTCTTGCATGCAATTCCCAGCGCCTCTCCTTGATTCGCACTTTCTAATGACTATTTCCGATTAGCGCTTCCATGTTGCATCAGGCTTTTTCTTGTTCAGATGTATACCAACCCAACGGATTCATCTCACCAGATGCAGCAGCTTCTCAAGTCTTGTTATTTGCTGTGGAGAGATTCATCAACCTGATCAACGATTGCACCAGAGTCATGTTGACTCGCCGGTCAGTACCGGTAGCGTAATCGTTTTTAACCAACTCAAAAATGGTGAACTAAAATCGACGATTGCAAACTAAAAGATGTTCAGGCTGGTTTTATACACTGACGATCACATTTAGCATCACACCGTTTGGCGCCGGGGCACTTACGCATACTGGTAGTGGATGGCCTTGCTACAAGGCGTTGGAGCTTGACACAGTTCAAGTTTGAAGCAATGGGTGGAATAAGATGCTGATTGGTCTTACGATAGAATAAAGATATGCAGAACCAACTGATGACAGTTACAGTCGATTTACGGGTACTCTTTAAAACGAGCAATCTGTTGTCCGCACTAGCCATAATAATGTCAATGGCTTACCTCAATTCGGCTTCGGCGCAGGATGCGACAACTGCACCGCTGACAGATTATGTCATTGAACGGTATGGCATGCCGCCCCCCATACCGGATGGCCCCCTGACTGACGAGTCGCAAGCGGCTGTTCAGACTGCGTTTATGGATAGCACGATCTCGTCTAAGTGGAGTATTAAGCAATCTGAAGCACTGGATGTTGTTGCCAAATCGAATGATCCACGGTTGACGTGGATTATCGCCGATTTTATGCGATTTACCGCAAAGCGCGATCTGCACATAACTTTAGGGGTAGCTGCCTCCGAACTACTGGGGATCACGCTTTCAGAGGGCAACTATTGGGGTGAAATCACCGATCAACTGATAGCCTGGGACATACCGGCACCACCTGACTACCTGAGCGTGAAGCGCGCGATATTCACCGAAGCGGTGCCAGGATGGGACAAAATATTTGTCGCTGGTGATATCGACTGGCGACATGTTTCCTGGGGCGGGGTCTTAATCGATAATAGAGCTTACGATACCACCGACGAACTTTGCAATTGTATTCCGGCGGTTGATAATCCTGAAGTTAGCAGTGCTAACGATGCTAGATGGTTAAAAGATGATGATATTGTTTTTGGCGTTGAAGTAAATGGCGAATATCGAGCCTATCCGCGGCGCATTATGGAAGTCCGGGAAATGGTTAACGACACATTGGGTGGTAGAGACCTGGCGATCCCTTACTGCACACTGTGTGGGGCCGCGCAAGCCTACTATACTGACGAGGTTCCAGACGGAGTTGACCGACCGGTATTGCGTACATCCGGGCTGTTAATTCGATCAAACAAGATAATGTATGACGTGAATACTTATTCTGTGTTTGATACTTTTCGCGGCATCGCTGTCTCAGGCCCATTGGCTGAGCAAGGTGTTACATTAGCCCAGACCAGCGTGGTAACAACGGATTGGGGGACGTGGAAGAAAGCACATCCTGAAACAACCGTGCTAGTTGAGTCATTGGCGCTTGGACGGGATTTTGATTTTCGTAACAATCGTGATGCGAATGGGCCGATATTTCCGGTAGGTGATGTCGACCCGCGTTTGACAGTTCACGAAGATATTATCGGCGCCATCACTTCTTCCGGAAAAGCGATTGCGTTTCAACGAAGCAAGGCATTCATAGCACTCAAAAAAGGTGATCGCATCATGTTTGAGAACATTCGACTGGAACTTGATGCAGGAGGCATTCGTGCAGTTAACGATAACGATGGCACGGATGTTGGCAGTCATCAGGCATTTTGGTTTGCGTGGTCGCAATTCCATCCACAAACCGCGCTTTGGCCTGAATAGCGAAAACCACAGACACCCTTAACAGACGGATGCGAGTATAAGCAACTGGTTTAGACGTATAATAGAAGCCCGCCCCAGCCCACCATCATTTTAAAAAGGTACGAAGTCGCTACAGCGCCATGTTGAGTTTTATTTTTCGCAGGCTTTTGTAATCGGTTTTTGTCATGTTGGCTGTGAGCCTGATTACCTTTTCCCTGTTTCGATTTGTAGGCGATCCTGTTGCACAGATGATCGGTCAAGAAACTTCTATTGAAGATCAAGAGAACTTGCGTGAACGTTTAGGATTTAATGATTCGCTGACAACTCAATACTTTCGCTTTTTTGGCAATTTGTCAAAGGGCGAATTCGCGTTTTCTTACCGCACTCATCAGCCCATGTGTCTTCCACAATGGCATTGAAGACAAAATTCGGTAGCATGCTGTTGATGTCAGTTCAATTCATTCTGTATATCTGTGTTCAATTCCTCCAGGGAACGATCAATCACCTTTTTCCAATTATTGCCAGCACCGGTTTGAAAGCGTTTTTGTACCTCACTATCAACCTCGATGCTTTTTTCCAGTCCTTTCAGCGGTGCTTTTACAGCAATGGCCGTTAGGAAATTCAAGCCTATCGACCAGAATCCCGGGCTCATCCAGCCCCAGAATTTATTGATATCAACATCCAGTGGAATCGCGCTATCGTAGTTGGCGTCACCAGGTGCCAACACCCGGTACCCATTTTCCTGAAATCCTTTCGTTAAACGATTTTCAACAACGTCAGCTACCGTTTTGCCTTCAGGCAACAAGTTGTCTCCCAGCGCCATACCATATCCGCTGCGCTTTCTGGCTATGGCTCGTGAAGTGATTTCCGTCTCTTCAATTTCTCCATTCTTCAACGAAGGTGTGCTGGCCTGAGCCAGCTTTAACTGGAATTCTCTGATATCGCTTAGACAAGGCCCGTTGTGTACGTATACCCACCACCCATAAAATCCAGGGCACTTGGTATGGAATCTGGTAGCCCATCAAACAAGCTGATCAACGGCAGGCCAAGCAATACGATACCCACACACGGGCGCACCAATCACGCAAACTCATTCAACCGCCTCCAGTAAACGCCCTTGCAGTTGTGCCAGCAACTCAATCTCTCCCGATTCCCAATCCGGCAGGGCCTGATACACACTCACAGGCACCACCGCATAGGCCAGATAGTCCAGTGAGCTCAAGGCCAGCCAGCCGGTGGATTTGATTTGTCGCCCTTCAACACGTCCGGTACCCACCGGCGCCAGCTGCCTGGACTGACGGTCAAAACCGATCAAGCACACCGGTAAGCTGTGTTGATAAGGGTTGCACGTCAAAGCTGAAGCGTGAAAGCGTATTCCCCTCATGCTCCACATCGACAAACACCGTAGCGCCGTAGTACAGCGTCTGTTCAGGATAGAAGATCATCATTGACTGACTGTCAAAGCGACTGATGGACCCTGCGACAGGCTCACGATCCAGATTGACATTGACAATGCCGGGCTCTGGAATGGCTGTGAATCCTGCTCCCTGCTGCCCGGCCAATGCGTACGCTTGTCCGTGTACGCTTTGGCTGACGTGTACCTTCACGGCATTCAGATCAATGTCGGTACAATAGAACGCCAGGGTAATTGGGGTATTGCCCACGCCATAACACGTCTGGCACTTGGCAATCTCCCCCTTACGCTCGCTACACCACAGTGCGCTGTGGCCTGTTAACTCTGAGGACAGCCTGCATTCTCGGCACAAGCCCTAGCCGGAATTCAATCTGATCTGAAACTCGCCCACTACCGCCAGGATCTCCTCGAACGTCGGCACATGACCGTAGAACATCTCCTGCCGCATGTTTTCGTAGTCTGCCTGCCATGCTGACCGATCGGCCTCTGCCGGCACCAACCGCAAATGACCCGGATTGAGCGTCGAGTAATCAAACCACGTATAACAGAAAAAGATCTGACGGTGGGCGGCAATGCGTTGGAACAGCTCCATGTCCTGGGCGGACTCATTACCAATGCCTGCCTGGATCAACCGATAGAGGTCATAGTAGTGACGCGCCATGGCGTCCCTTCGCCGTCTATTGGCTTCTGGCCGAAAGGTCTCCTCGTGCAGGAGCATCGCCTTCTCCCAAAAAGTGCGCCTTGGAATAACCGCCCGGACATCTGTGCCCGGTCCAGAGAGCAGATCGGGAAAGGCATCACTAATAAAAGGCTTTATCACGACGGATTCTGCAGGGTCCGTATCCGAGCGGGCGCCCATTTCGATCTTAACAGCACGCCTAAGATAGGCAGCCTGCTCCAGAAAGGCCGTTGGGTAGATCAACAGCAAGGTTTGTCCATCGGGATCGTCAGGGTCTGGCTCAAGCGACCATTCGAGCGTTGAGGGCAGATCTTGTGAGATCACGTCGATAAGTGCTGGCGTAATCCTGTCACTGATACATTTTTGGCACGCCTCCCTCAGCGCCTTGAGGCGCTTATTCATCTGTTTCTTGCTGGGCGCACTTTCCGGCGCATCGTCTCCACCAAAACCCAAGGCATCGCGATCGATGACGATGTCAATATCTTCGGAGAAGGGTTCGATCAGATTCCAGCACTTGGATAGTGATGTGCCACCCTTGAACGTCAGGTGTTCACCCCATTCGGGTAGTTCGAACAATTTGCGCAAGGTCCAGCAAACCCAGAAATCCTTTTCGACGGCGATTTCAAAAAGCTTCAGTAGCGCGCCGGCCTCAGTACAGACCAGCCGACGGCGTTCTTCTGATATCGCGAGAAATTCTTTCTCCTTTGTCTTCATGTCCTGCCAGCGTGCGAATGATATCGGCGATCCAGGCCGGGGCATATCGAATATCCTTCATCAGTTGCTTACGCGCGTCGTCATCGAGTCGACGATCGAGCCGCTTGATGATCTGCTGGTTGACGCTTTTCCTACCCAAGTGGCGCAGAGCCTGGATCACCAATCCACTGATCTTTCCCGCGGTGGCCATATTGCGGGGGGTGGTGTGCTTGAGAATGATCTGGCGCTTACCGATCTGCACAGTTCGTGTTCGGCCGTCCGTTAAGTAAACGACCTTCATGGGCACTTGTGTGGAGAGTCCCAGAAGATTGGCTGCGTAGGCCCCAGAGGGTTGCAAACGGGTGGCGTCACGACCTGCCAGAGCGCTGGCGATGTCATCCATTGATGGCTGCAAAAGACCCAGCTGACGGTCGGTTTTCGGATAATCATACAGCCCCCGAGCCAGCTGACGAATGAGGCCGCTTTCCCGGTGCCGCATCAGTGCCAGATCGACCGCCTGACGGGTACCGAGGTCGGTGAAACTATCCGGCGTAAAGACCCAGCCGCGCTTGCGGGACCGAATCCGCCGGAGGATCATGCTGTCGGAGCTGCCTGCGTGTTTACCCATATTTTTGAAAGATATCTGCATACTTTATTCTTTCAAAAGAATAGCAGATCTACAGTCAAGTCGCCCAGACGCTCGGGAACTCACCGATAGGATCAGCACCAAAGTCCGGTGCATCCGGCATCGCATTCAACTCTCGCCCCACCACATGCAGGTATTGATGAGCGGCGGTGGTGCTCAGTGCCGCGTTGGGTAACTGGATGACCTCGGTGTGCTTGCCCGGGGCAATACTGAAGTGATTTGCAGTCGATGGGTTCAGCTCTGCATCACCGATCAGGTTCGCCAGTCGTCCGGTAAAACCGGGTAGCTCACCGGTGCTTTCGCGGAATACGTACAGATCGGTTTCCATCAAGTCCTGTTCACTGTCCTGCTCAAGCAATCCGATATTTGCAAGGTTCGGTACCAGATCGGCTACACGCACCAGATCTGGCAGAATCGGTTGACCATCGGCATCAATCAGTACACCGCCTTCGCGCTCTGTGGCATCGTCGGGTTTGGAGAACCAGACACCATAGAGCTTCTTGCGCTGCTCTTCATCAACCTCGTCGATGTATTGTCAGCACATTACTCAGTGCGGCGTACTCGCCCAGTGAATCGATGTAGCCGGACAGGCCTGCCAGACTCAGTGGCGGGAAGATTGGCGGACCAACACAGGTATAGCCACTCAGGCCCCAGAACAGATACTCACCGTAGCCACTTTTTTTCTGCGGGTTGTAGGTGCGGTACCGCTACGCTCATGGGGATGGTGTAGTGATAGGTGAACCCCGGGCAGGGCGGTATTTAGTAGTAGGCCATGTAACGCCCGTTCTCATCGGTGGGGTGGCCAACATTGAGATCAATTGAGGGTTTTGGTGGCTTAACGCCCGCCCAACCATCTGCCGGGCATACTGAATTACTACATCCAAGTGGAAAAATCTGCTTCACGACGCACAGAGGACGCTAACCCAAATCCTGCCACCGGTGATGCATCCAGTATCTCTGCCAACACTGACAACGGGATGCCAGATTATTCAGACGCAATTTTTCTTCTGCCAACAACGGCTCAATGGCACGATACAGGTGCCGTGCCATTGCTGATCGTAGCATCGGATTGTCCTGATAGTCAGTATAGAACTTAGGGATGGTAGCCAGTGAAGTTCTCAGATCACCATTTTCCGGCAAGCTATTCAGTATGCTCAGTAGCGCTGTGACAGCATTCAGTTTTGAATAGCCGGGAAGGCTTGTATCGAGCCTCTGAGCAAGCACTCGGCGATAAATCGAGTTCGCACTTTGCTCACCGCTTTGAGCGTACTGTATTTTTCTTTTGAAGGACATCTCGGACCTGGTTTGGATGTTCCACCCGATGTATAAAGCCGTCGATATTTCCGCTGTTGGAGCAATTGGTGTAATTCCAACAGCGTTGAGTGTCGAATAATTACCGCTGCTCTTCGAATATGGAGA
>Ga0209187_1002593_pt1 | contig 16735 bp, 8 predicted proteins | sample BantaG_FD_187430 | JGI IMG/M metagenome (GOLD analysis project Ga0209187, IMG submission 187430) | Marine algal microbial communities from Bantry Bay, Ireland - BantryBay_4 metaG (SPAdes) (version 2) | ecosystem: Host-associated > Algae > Red algae > Unclassified | place: Bantry Bay, Ireland... | reverse complement strand
CCAGCGCTTCATATTATTTCCCAATGAATTCCGGTGGTTCCCTTCGGTCACCGACCGGCTAATTGCCTTCAAGCCTCCGGCTTTCTTTTCAGGGCAGAGCGAACTCCTTTCCATACAAATCGGCTTAACTAAGTGCCATTGGTGTCTGACCCCAATGGTACTTAGATAAGCCGATTTGTTTTAAAATGAGTGGAAATCTAGACGACTAAAGGCGCGTAGCGCTGACCCATTGATAGCCATGGTTGACGAACGGAGTGAGGAGACCGTGGTCCCAGCGGATTCCTCCTCCAAGCCGTGTCGCGGCGACACCCAGCCGAATGAAAAACGTATGATTAACGATTCCTATTAATTTTGGAGGTCTCGTTTTAATGAATTCCGGGCACAGCAGGATGCAAACTCCTCGGGGCTAAGTTCTGCGCCTCGGTTCGAGCTTTCTTACAATATAACGCTTACCCCTCGTTGCCTCTTACGTCTGCACTAAACCCGGCGCTGCGGCCGCTTCGCGGCCTTGCACACGGGCTACCATATCCCGCCCACTTTGGGGCGGATTCCCACGTTGTAACATATCGTAAAAATGACTCGATGGCCTATCTGAGTGCCATTGAAAATAGAAAAGTCAGACACCTGTTCCGTTTAAACCATTCAGTCGTTGATCGCCTTGGTCTCTTCCTGTATCAAACCGCAGCGCTGGATTGCGTGAACCCGAAACAGGAAGTACATGACGAAAAATCAAAAAGGAAAAAGCCGATTGGCCGCGGGCATTGGTATGCTGATTCGCTGGCTCATTCTGGCCGCGATATTGGGCGTGGTCCTGTGGTTCGGTACGAAGACGCTGCGCGAGGCTCCAGCCGCTGGCGGTCAAGGCTCGGGCGGTCCCCCTCCCGGTGACGGGCCTCCTCCCGCTGCCGTAAAAGCAGCCCCGATCAAATTTGCCACCGAACGCGAAACCTTGCGGGTCTCCGGCACCCTGCGCGCAGTCACGCGGTCGGACATCGCGGTGCGCGAAAGCGGCGCCATTCAGACCATCCTCGTCGATGTCGGCGACACCGTGAAAACAGGTGATCCGCTGGCGACGATTGATGGCCGCCGCCTCGTCACCGCCCGCGCCGAAGTCGTAGCCAACCAAACCGCGGCTCGCGCCCTCGTGACTCAACGCGAGGCGGAACACAAGCGCGCCAAAGATGATCTCGATATGAAGCAACAGCTCGCGGAGGACCGAGTCATCTCCCGCCGCGACCTGCTCGACGCGGAAAGCTTGGTCACCGTTTCTGCCGCCCGGAAACAGGCAGCGAAAGATCAACTCGGGGTTCTGGCCAGTCAACTCGAGCTGAACGATGTACGCAAAGAAGATCTCACCATCGTCGCCCCCTTTGTGGGGCGGGTGGTGGCGCGCCATGCCGAGCCCGGCGAATGGCTCGCGGCAGGCAGCCCCGTCGTCACCCTCGTTTCCAGCGGCCAGATCGAAGCCTGGCTCGATGTTCCCGAGCGCTACGCCGCGCTTATCAATACCAATGGCGGTGACATGGGCCTGCGGGTACACGGGGTGACCGAACCCATCCCCGTGCTGAAATTAACCCCGGTGCCCGAAGTGGACGCCCGCTCCCGCTTTTTCCCGGTGCTGGCTCTGGTTGATGACCGCAATGGCAGCCTGATTCCCGGCATGTCGGTCGAAGCCGATCTCCCGGCCGGAGAGCCTCAGGAGTTAGTGACGGTGCCGACCGACGCAGTAATCACGCGGCAAGGTGGCACCATGGTTTACCGAGCGAGTGCGCCGCCCGACGGCGGGGGCTTGCCGAGTGCGGAACCGATTTCGGTCGAAGAACTCTTTCGTCGCGACGGCCTCGCCTATCTGTTGGCGCCCGTCCTGAAAGCTGGCGATCAAGTCGTGACCGAGGGCAACGAACGCCTGCGTCCCGGCACCCCACTCCTTCTATCAAACCCCGAGTCTTCAAAAACTCCTGCCGCCTCGAAAACGCCCGAGTCTTCAGAAACCGCTCCCCCTAAGGCACCATGATTAAACAAGCCATTCGTCAGCCCATCACCGTCGCGGTGGTGGTTCTGCTCAGTGTGTTTGCCGGCACCTTAGCCATCACTCGGGTGCCGATCCGCATGACCCCCGAGGTGCAGTCGGTGATCATTTCCGCTGTCACCTTTTGGGAGAGCGCATCTGCCGCTGATGTGGAAAGCGACATCGTCGAAGAGCAGGAAAAAGTACTCGGTCAGGTCACCGGGCTGAAGGCGATTACCAGCAGCAGCATTGCTGGCCAAGGCTCAGTACGCCTGGAATTCGAGACCGGTATCGACATCGATGATGCACTGGCAGACGTGTTGCAAAAACTCGACGAGGTGCCCGGCTATCCTAACGGGGTGCTGCAACCCGTGGTCGAGCCGGTTGACCCCGATTCGGTCGACTACATTGCTTGGGTTGGCCTATCGTCGACCGATCCCGATTTCGACGCCACCACGCTGTATGATTTCATGGAACGACAGATGCAGCCGCGTTTCGATCGGGTGAAAGGCATCTCCCAGGTTGGCATCCGCGGCGCCCGGCAATCCGAGTTGCGCATCTTCGTCGACCCCGCCGCGATGGCCGACCGTAAAATCACCTACACAGGACTGCGCCAAGCCATCCAAGCCGCAAACGTCGACATCTCGGCTGGCCGCATTCAAGAGGGCAAGCGCGACGTGCGGGTGCGCATGGTCGGGCGGTTCCAGTCACCCGAAGACCTCGCGGAGATGGTTCTACGTCGCGATGCTGACGGCACGATTCGCCTGGGCGATATCGCCACCATTGAGGAGACCTACAAAGACAAACGCGATTGGGCTCGGGCCCGTGGCATTCCGATGCCGTTCTTTAACTTTCAGCTGCAGCGGGGCGCCAACCTACTGGAAACCATGGCGTTGCTGGAACAGCAAATCGACAAGATGAATCTCCCCGACGGGCTGCTCGAACAACACGCCCGCCGGCTAGGCATCAACGGAACCTTTGAGCTGGTTAAGGTCTACGATTCGACCACCTACGTGCACGATGCGCTGACCCTGGTGAAATCAAATCTTCTCCTAGGCAGTATTCTCGCGACCCTCACCCTCTTGCTGTTTTTGCGCTCCCTCCGCTCGGTCGGCATCATCGCCATCGCGATTCCGGTCTCGGTCATCGCCTCCTTTGTGGTGCTGGTGGCACTGGGTCGCTCGATCAATATCATCTCCCTTGCGGGTCTCGCCTTTGCCGTCGGCATGGTGGTTGACAACGCGATTGTCGTGATCGAAAATATCTACCGCCACATCGAGTTAAAGAAGGCCCCCATGCAGGCGGCGCTCGACGGCACCCGTGAAGTGGCGGGGGCGGTGATCGCGTCAACCTGCACCACCCTCGTGGTCTTTTTGCCGATCCTTCTTGTGAAAGAAACCGCCGGGCAATTGTTCCGCGACATCGCGCTGGCGATCATGGCCGCGGTTGGACTGAGCATGCTGGTTTCGCTTGCGGTCATCCCCACCATGGCATCGCGTTGGCTGTCAGCCGCGCCGGATAAGGTTCAAAAACCAACCGCCTGGGCCCGCTTCCTCGCCATCCTGACCCTGCCCTTACGCCCCTTCTCCTGGCTAGTGGACACGGCCCCGAGCGCGGTGGCCTGGCTGGTATCCAAGATCACTCACAGCTGGCTCGGTCGTATTGCCGTGGTTTCGCTGTTTGTTATCGTGACCGGCCTTGGCTCCATGATTCTTAAACCCGAGCTCGACTACCTGCCCACCGGCAACCGCAATATCGTCTTCGGTCTGTTGTTCCCGCCCCCCGGATACAACCTCGAGCAACTCTCGGAAATGGGCGAACGCATTGAAGAGCGGGTCCGCCCAAATTGGGAGGTGACGCCCAACCGTTTTCAGGTCGAAACCGTGCTCGAAAAACGAGCCGGCCGATCCACCGACCCAGTCGACGACCGCGTAGAAGTGCCCATGGGCTACGGCCAAGAAGGCACGGTAAAGCCACCACCGCTGGACAACTATTTCATCGTCAGCTTCGCGGGCCAAATGTTTCATGGCGCCGTCTCGGCCGACAAGAAGCACGTCATCGACGCCATTCCGATGATGAATCACGCCACCGCAGCCGAACGTGTGCCGGACACCATCGCCTTCGCCTTCCAAGCACCGCTGTTTCGGATTGGCGGGGTCACTGGATCGGCCATCAAAATCAACCTGACCGGCAGTGACCTCGATGAAGTGAGCGGCGCGGCCATGGCGATGTTTGGCAGTCTGATGCAAGACTTTGGCCCCTATGCCATTCGCTCCGACCCGGCTAACTTTGCCTTGCCCTTGGAAGAGCTGCAAGTGGTGCCGCGCGATGAACGCCTGCGCGAGCTCGGCATGACTCGCCTCGATCTTGGCCTCGCAGTACAGGCCAATGGAGATGGGATTTTGCTATTCCGCGACTACGAGCAAAACGGAAAACTCAAGGACATGAAGATCATCAGCAAGCACGCCAACAGCGAGCACCCGCTGGAAGCGCTGATGCGAGTACCGGTGGCAACCCCCGGCGGCGACGTGGTTGATTTGGCCAGCTTGGCTGACCTGCAACGCGTGCGCGGCCCAGAAGGGATTCGTCATGTCGATCGGCTGCGCGCGGTGACTTTGGAGCTGACCCCGCCGAAGGGCATGCCACTCGACCTCGCGATCAAACAAGTTGAAAGTAAAGTCGAAGACCTGCGAGCCGCCGGAGTGATTCCGATGAACGTTGGGGTGAGTCTCTCGGGTTCGGCCGGCAAGCTCAACGAAATCAAAACCGCGCTGCTCGGTGACGGAACTTTTCTCAGTACGATCTCGAGCACCCTGGTTCTGGCCTTCCTCGTCATCTACTTTCTCCTCGTGGTTTTGTTTCAGAGTTGGACCTACCCGCTGGTGATCATGCTGTCCGTCCCACTGGCCACCTTTGGCGGTTTGCTCGGATTTACGCTGGTGCGCCACGCCAGCTTGATCGACCGTTACGCCCCGGTGCAAAACCTCGACATGCTCAGCATTCTGGGCTTCGTGCTCCTCGCCGGGGTGGTGGTCAACAACGCGATTCTTATCGTTCATCAAGCCCTCAATTTCCTACGCAACGATGGTGGCATGCACCCGCAGGATGCCATCGTTGAAAGCGTGCGCAGTCGCGTCCGCCCGATTCTCATGAGTACCCTCACCAGCGTTGGAGGTATGTTGCCATTGGTGCTGATGCCGGGTGCCGGTTCGGAACTCTATCGCGGCCTTGGCGCGGTCGTGGTCGGTGGCCTGATCGTCTCGACCGTCTTCACCCTCTTCCTTGTGCCAGCCGTGTTGAGTATTTTGTTCGCCATGAAAGGAACGGCTCAGGAGGCAATCGTATGAAGAACGGTATGAAAAAAATCATGATCGCAGTCGCGCTGGTTTTGCTGAGCCTCTCTGGCTGCACATCCACACGGCAAACTAACAGCCGCACCGACACTGGCGCGTCCAGCGAATCGCCACGGGCACTCAACCTCGGCAAACAGTTCGCGCAATCGGGCAGCTCGACAACCAACTCACTGGTGCAGCCTCCCAGCTGGACCTTGTTTGAAGACCCAGGACTGGTGAAACTGCTCGAGCAATTTGATCTAGAAAACCCGAATGTCGAAGCGGCTCTTGCTCGTGTCGATCAGGCACGTGCCCGCTATGGCCTCAGTGCGGTCGACAAAAGCCCCGTGCTTCGTGGCCAAGGCGATGCCACTTGGCGCCGGGATTCGGAAAACGGATTTTTCGTGGCAGACCCGCCCGACTACGAACAATTTCAGCTCGGGCTTAATCTTGAATACGAACTCGATCTCTGGGGCCGAGTGCGGCACAGCGTCGAAGCATCGTACGCCGAATTCGAAGCAGAGGAGACCGAGGCCATCGCCAGCCTGTTACCGCTGCGAGCCCAACTGGTGCGCACGTGGTATCAGCTGCAGGCTCTCGATATCGAACGCCGCTTGCTCGAACAAGGCATCGCCCTGCGCGAAGAAAGCCTGAAACTGGTCGACGCCCAAGTACGCGGTGGTGCCGCGACCGAGGTCGATCTCGCCCGTGCCCGCACCGAACTCGCTCTCACCCGCGTCGACACCTTCGAGATTTCCCGCAATACCGAAACCCTGCAGAACCTGCTGGCATCCCTTTGTGGCGTCGTACCCGCCGAATTCATCTCGCCTCAGGCACTCGCTCTTGAATCTGGCCCTGAAACGGATCGCCTCATCCCGATTCCAAGCGCCGGATTGCCGGCCGACATTCTGCGGCGTCGCCCCGACCTGGTGGTGGCAGAAAAACGGTTACAGGCAGCCCATTCACGGATCGGCCTCGCCAAGGCATCCTATCTGCCGAAGTTCAGCATCGGTGCTGGGGCGGGGCTATCCAGCCTATCGCTTTCAGATCTGTTCGACGTTAAAAGTCTGTTCACCAGCATCGGCCCCGACGTGACGATTCCGCTTTATAATGGTGGGCGCAACAAACAGGACGCGGTCCTAGCCGAAGCGGCAACCCGCGAGGCCTACGCTAGCTACAAGGCGCTGGCTTTGAATGCGGTGCGCCAGGTCGAAGACGCGCTATCGAAGACCCGCTGGCTCGATCAACAAATCGAGGCGCTCAACACCGCAGTGGCTGCTGCCAGCGAAACCGAACGTCTTTCCACCCGCCGATATGATGGCGGCGTTGCCAGTTACCTCGAGGTGCTCGATGCCCAGCGCACTAGCCTCAATGCCCGACGCCAGTTGGCGGGCATCCGCGCCGCCCGCCGGATGGCGTTGGTCGATCTGGTCGAAGCGCTCGGTGGTGGCTGGAACGCCTCGGCAGAGTAGGACCACCTAATCACCAGGCAGTCTTTGTGTCTCGGAAGACTTCTCCAATCTCGGTGAAGTGGAGATAGCAGGCCGCGCCGCCAATTAACGCGTAATCTCCTTGGCATGCGGCAAAGGCCTCACGAAAAACGTCTAAGCCGATCATGAAAGCACGGTTTCCAAGACATCGTTCAGCGCTGCTTCGACCCGAGGGTCTGTTTCCCCTCGCATGGATAACCACAGTGATAAAGGGCCCACGGTTTGGGGACAATGATCCGGTGATGATACATATGCTCGGGTGGGATTATAACGCCACAATTCCAACTGCGTCTTGGTGGAACCCGCTGGCGCCTCAGAAAGGCCTGACGACTTCCAATACATATTTTGCATGGCCCGGATCTCCGGAAGGCCGTGGGCTAGATTTGTCATCAAGGCGAGGCCGGACATGCCTGCTTTTGGCGCGACAGGCGGCTTGCCGGAAACAAACTTCCGTTCCATCACGGGGTCGATAAACCACTCTTGCAGGCGATGAAACGTTTCTAATGACGAACGCTCCATTTTTATATAACGCTCCTGCCCTTTATGGATTTCGATAAACTCTCCGGTTGCGACCAATTCGTCAAATGCTCGTGAAGCGCTCGCCTTGCTAACGCCACAGCGGGCCGCTACATAGCTCACATGACTTTTGTTTCTTAGGGTTTTGTTTTTCTTATATAATAGCGCCAAAGCGATCATTTGAGTCGTGGGCCGGAAGGTGTTTCGCGCCTCGGTCTTTAGCTTTTCTTTCCTAAAATGTTCCCACAGATCGATCCCGAAAAATGGAAGGAAGAGCTGTTTACCAGGAACCACAAAGGGAATCTGTTTATCGATAAGTCGCGCCCGCTCATAGGCTTTGATTTCGGGTAGCACGAACGCGACTGGACCATCGGTTAGCGTCATGAAATGTTGGAGATCCTTGTCCAGTTGCAATGGCGTCGGGTCTGCCTTGGGTTTCACCAGACAGAACAGGACATCTTTCTGCAACAGAGAGGCGATTTTAAAGCTGTACCTCCCGCGGTACATCATCGGAAGACGTTGGCTGGAAGACCAGGGGGTCAACGTACATTCAAGCCCTAGTGTTTTGAACACGTAGGAACTAAGGCTGGCTTCTATTACAGGCATATTGCACTGTAACAATAATATTGGTACGGTGCAAATATATTGTTACATTCTTAGAAAGGGTTAATTGTTTAGAGCAAGGTCTGATCGTGCACTTTTGTTACTACCCTGGCTATTCCCTCACAGACCGTCTCTAACTGGCCAACCAGATCGGCCCTCATCAGTACCTCACACCCCTCGTACTCAGGTGCCGAACTATTATAGGCTTTGTAGGAAGGTTTCGTCCACCACCACCGCAACATAGTCGCAGGGGTCCCATCCTCTGAGACAAGGACACATCCCAAGTGCCCATTGCTCCGAGCCAAGCGGAGGGTCTCAAGGACTGCCGGATGCCAGGTGAGAAGCCCCAATTCACCATTAATGTCGTCAAGTTTGCAGATAGCAAGTACGGGTGCTCGGCAGCCTAGAACAAAATTCCTGCTAACCTGGTCGCCTGTACTAGTCCACGTTTCCGAATGAGTATATTGAAACACCTCAAAATGATCAGGCAACATATCTCCCTCCTCCGCTATGACAAGACCAGCATAGACGTGACGTAACAAGTTGACCTGCCGATGCGCTTTTTCGTCATATACGAGTTGCGTTTCCATCCAAGCAACCCGAAGCCAATCCGCGAACAGCGTCCCATCATCAACTGTGGATGGTAGGGATATACCATTATGGACGTTCACAGGCGTCGGTAGTCGCGGACGGGGAACCCTACTTAGAGCGTACCGTGCCCGAGGTATGGCAGCAGGCATGACCGCATCACAAAAGTCTTGGGATTTCTCCTTTGTCCACTCACCTTGTCTCCAGAGTATAGCATCCAATCCACAACCTATCTCGTTGATTGCCAGATCTATAATCTCATCTGGCCATCCGATAAATCTGGCCGGTATTTCTCTAGTTGATTGCGGGCGGAAAGCTTCGATACGCTTGCGGGCTAGCCTCCTGCTTCCGTCAGTCAACAGGGTGCCGAGCGCCTTTTGTGCAGCTTTCTCTGTAAATCCCGGCCAGATGCGCTCGAGCTGTTCCCGCCGCCATGATGGATAGAAAGAAAACACCCCATCAATATCCCTTATGGCCAATGGAATTTCAGCGATTTTTAGTTGCGCTATTGGAAATTCTGAACTGGCATCTTCTGGAGCGACACGATTCAAGATTATTTCTGCAAGTTTATTCACACATAGGTGAGAGCTTCCTCTTAAGGAGACCAAGAAGCCGATAAAGTCCTGCGGCGCGGAGGCCTGCTCTACGCAGCCGGCCAATAATGCCAAAATGTTTGTCAGGCTTGCCAAAGTCAAATCTCTCTCCAGAACATTCGGCAAGGCACAGTACACTGTTTCTGGGCTGCGCACGATTAGCTCTAATGCACAGCCGAACGACATTGTGCGGACGAGCCAATCCGGATGAGCTAAGCGCGAAAAGACAAGTGCTGCTACACCGACCTCGTCAGAAATTCCAATTCTCGGGGGGGGGATGTCCGGGAAGGCATCCACGTATTTTTGGTCATCTGGGATGCGTTCCGAGATTGCTCCATAAACCACTTTCCAGCACCTATCAACGGAATCTATGTCCCCCATAGCAACCGATGCACAGGTGAGCGCAGGACTAACTCCGAAAGCATAACCGGATGTCTCTAAAACCCTCAAAGCTTCTCTGCTGACCTGCTCAACTGCGACCGGTTTAGACAGCGAGAGTGCTTTCCTAAACGTCTGAATGGAACATGAAACTCTCTCGTTCGATTGGTAGGCATCGAAGCTGATAATGTAGGCCCTTGCCAATATACAAGCAGCCGCCTCAACATGACCGTGTCGAGCAAGCCCATCGGCGATACTATCTAACGACAATGACAAGCCAGAAGGGCGTGTGGAAGTGATGGCGTCGAGAAGCAACTCGGCATCACTATCGCTCCCCTCTTGAATTAGTTCACAAAGGCGGTACCCGATTGCGCCTGCGAGTCTCTCTGAGAGTTCTTTACTACGAATCACATCATAGGCGAGCCCTCTCATCAACCGCACTATCGCCGAAGCTTTCAGCTTTCCTAAATCCATCGGAATAGTGGGGATGGCATAATGGACCTTTGGCTGAGACTCCGGCGATACATAGCTCGAGTGCGAATTGTCGTCCTTTCGTACCCCATCGTCCACGATCACTGGAACTCCCATGGAAGCTGGTAATTCATTAACACGACGCACCAGATCCATCGTTACGGTATAGCTCGTATCGGTTATTTGAGCGGCTACTCTAGCTACGAGTTCGTAGGACGACGCGTCAATCGCGGAAGCTTGCGCGAGCGCTTCCAGCACCTCAACTGCGACCGAACCATCCAACGGGCACTCTGAAGGGAGTGTGCAAAGAAGGCGTAGGCCATGTGATGTTCCTACACCGACTGTCTGGGCAACGTAGAGGGTAGAAGCTTCATAAATCCAACAAGGCGAAGCACCGTCCTCCAGACTGGCCCAAACCAAGACTCGCATCGCTGCATCGATGTCCGTGATGCAAAGCTCCTTAAACCACGCATTCGGAAAGTGTGCGGTCTCTCTCCCATCTGTATGGCTGCTGATTTTTGCAATGAGATGCTGCGACTTCTGCAGGCACCCAATAGCAAGGCCCTTGTCTAAGGTTGCAACTTCGCGTATCGGTCTAAGCAACTCGAGGAATGTGACGTCCTTCCTGAAGGTGTAAGCGCAGAGGTGGATACAGGCTTTACGGAAACTCTCCTGCCCAGCTTCATGAAGCCCGGCGCGACCTAACTGCTCGGCAAGTACTAACGAGTTCTCGGCTTGGTTGCTGAAGTATGTTCCCGATTGCTCCGCATCCTCTGCTACCTCTCCAATCGTGGTGAGGACTAAGTTCCGAACTCCGTTGTTGGTTACCTCGTTCGCAAGTAGGCTAATCAATGCGTAGTGGCCTAGTGGGCCAGACTCGGAGTTGCTCAGATAGGTCGTGGTTCCGCTGCAAATAGCCTTCAACGCGTCAAGCGCTTGAAGCCAGTGGTCATGCTCTGGCAATAACATGGACAAGGCAAAACTAAGTGATTCCCGAATGTTTTTATGTAACCCAAAGAGATCGCAGGCCCTCGGTTGCCCCTTGAATGGATCAGTATCTTCAGCGAGTTTTGTCAGAGCTAGCACAATGCCTCGGCTACGCAGGTCAGCTTCCGGATTGTTTAGTGCTGCGAGCTCAGATACTCTGATGACAAAATGAAGCCAGTTCATGTACCAATTCGACTCTGGAATCATCTCGCGGATCGCGCCAAGGAGAGTTGGTTCTGAAATAGCCAGTAGCTGCACTGCTTCGGCCCAAACCTTGGCAGCATCATGGTCAGGGGCGCGTTGTGCCTTAACCATAGTTATTGTGAGAGGAACCGGATCAATTGCCGCCGTCTCTTCTATTAGCACCGTAAGGCCGCTGTAAAAATATTTCAGCTTCTCTGCTTGTCCTGACAGAGCGGCGAAGCTGTCGACGAGTTTTTGAGCGGCGTCAAGGTCGCTGTTAACCAGGTAACCAACCAGTCGTTCACGCACCATACTGGCAAAAAAGCAATCGGCGGAAACTTCCCTAATGAGCTCCATCATAGGCGAAATACCACCGAATTCTGCGAGTAATTCAAGGAGGCCATAGGCGTAAGCTTCATCCTCTTCAGTGACGTTTTCAACAAGCTCCTCTAAGATATCCGGGATCACCGCCTCGTGTCCTTCAGTTACGAGGCGCCCCCGAAGCATAGCTAATGATACGGCTAGGGTTTCCTGAAACTCAGGGTCACCGATTTGCTCAATAATTTGTAGGTCGTACGCCGCCATGTATTCAGCCCATGGTACAACAGCGCCTTGTTGATCACATAGCAAACAGAGGTTAAGTCCCGCTTCCGCGTCGAACACGACACGCCCTTCAAACAAGAGTTTGTCCGCAAGTGCTTGAGCTCCATTAAGGGCTATGAATGCCTTAGCGTATGTAGTCATTTCAAATAAATTATCTTCGAAACAAGCAGTCGCGGCTCGCCGCAGTTGAGCAATCTGGCAGAGAGCGGGAAAATCCGCTCGCGTCGATGCTATACGGGCTGCCTTGAGAAGGTTACTATCGATCGTGTTATGGTTGTGTCCGTGCCGGATGCTCTGCCAAACAAAATCACTATCGATTCGGTGTAACACTTGTTCGCCAAGGTTTGCTTGGACCTCAAGCATTATGAGAAACCGGAAAGCTCGGTCGTCAGTCCAGAAGCCTTTCTCTTGCAACCAGTCTACCACGGGGCGCAGACAGGCTGCAATGTCAGCGCCTGATTCTATCAACTGCTCTTTCGTGAATCGTCTCAAGCTCTCATGGTAAATCCGCACGCCGCCCTGTCCTGCAGAGGTACGTAACACAGGACGGAGGCGGATAAGAATCTCGTCCACCTTATGCGCCATATGCGGATGGACATCCTTAAGCTCCGCTCCTGTGACTGAGAATGGCAGCAGCGAGAGCAGCTCAAGGATTATCTCTATTCCCGGTGCACTAGGAAAGTTTAGGAGGTGGCGATAGTACTGTGAGATGTCTCCGCAGACGACAGGGGTGCCTTCGAGGTATTGAACAAGCGCCTCATTTTCCCCTAAGGACTCTACGCCGCGAAGCAGATATGTAGTGTACAGAGCGTTCCCCTCGCAGTGTTCCTTTAGCATGCTTATCAAGTCACGGTCACACGTCACTGACTCACTGCTAAAGATGTCCTCCATTTCCATTCGTTTTACAAGTGCTTCTGTCTCGTCGCGCGACCACGCAGGGAGCTCCATTGAGGCACAATCCGCCCTCTCTTCGAGGTCCCTTATGTGCCCACCTGGCTGAGAGCCGAGCAGGAGATGCACGCCATCTGGGATTTTGAGCTCAGCGATGGCCTCAATAATCTGCGTCTCGTTCTGTGTAAGGTCAGTCGCACCCTCAAAGACCCGAAACACATGATCTAATCCGTCGACAATGACAACCGTGTCGCATAGAGCCTCAGAGGTAGCTGCCAATAAGGCCTCAAGCTCTCCCCTGTCTGCCCCGAAAAGTGTCGGCTTGTGGTGCGCTAAAACGGGAACCACATCCACGATATCGGCTATCAGATTACCGTAGAGAACTTCAGTTTTTATCCGTTCTTCTACATGATTGTCACTGGGGTCAAGGTAGCAGTAGTGCTTACAGACCGTTAGCCCCTCACTGGATAATTTTTCAGCCAATTTAGTGAGCAACCAAGACTTCCCTGACCCGGGTTCGCCTACAAGCAAGGTCATGCGGTTAGACGTGAGCAATTCAGATAGATCGTCGGCGATTGTATCTCGCGAAACAAACATTTGAGGATCAATAGGGAAGCGCTGGACGACCCTCCCAAAGTCTGTTCTGAGCTCAAGACGTTTGATTATATCATTTGAGGTCGCTGGGATTCCGCGAACCCGACATTCGCGCGCAAAGCTAACTAATCCGGCCGCTACGTGCTGGATTGGCACAGTTTGGTTTGGATAGATGCCAATTCCTAAACGATCTCTAAGCGCTGCAAAAAAGAGTTCCTCAAGCTCACCTGGTTCTTCTAAATTAAACGATGAGTGAGGCCATTCTACCTCCAACCTGAACTTATCCACGAAATCCAAAAAAGACTCTCGATCCGTCCCGTACGAAGTTATGTCAGACCAGAGGGCGGCACCACCTTCAGGCCAGAGTTTCTCCCCATCTAGACGGAATACTTTGGCCTGGACTCCCACAAGAATGCAGGGCTCGTCTACTGGGAGCAGATATATCCAAAGCTTATCGGACCCATCAGGAAGGTCGCGCCTAAGAATCGTGCGGTATCGGCACGTATCGCTTTCGGTGAATTGGACGTGGGTTTCGACAAGCAATGCAAACCGCAAATCGCCCGAGGCGTTTTTGAGATCGCCTACCGCCAATTTCCCGTTTGTGCTGTGTTTAACCTGACACTTGACCCAATTATTACCGTGGTTGATTGTAATATCATCTATTTTGTCCAGTAGCGGGAACTCTTGGTCTGCGTAAACGGTTTGGTGTCCATCCGCGACGGCTTCAATCATAAAGAATGCCGTGACCAAGTCTTGGTAATAATACCCTTTGTGTAGAGGAGTCCTATTCATTTTTGGTAACTGTGACGGCATTGGTTGGAGTAGCAAGACCAAAGGGCCTATTGTCAGATCCGAGGGTCCTGCCGCCTTGCTTCCTCCAAGGAGGCAACGCTAGACAGTTAACTCTGGATCGAGGAGTGGACAATGATTAGCGCCTACATATAAGTGCTTTCTCCTAGGGTCAACCGGCCTCCCGAGAAATCATTTGCGATAGCTTCGAACTGCTGATAGTTTTCAGGCTTACGAGGACATTTTCATCAGATGGCTCTCACGGGCATCCGCGCTTTCGCGCAACTAGCCTCATTCACGCCCCCCTAAGCATAATGCTGCGAGGTAGGCTTGATCACCAGCTCGGGAATATGCGCTCTCGGCGGGAGAGCCGCGATCATCAAGATGGCTTCGGCGATGTCTTCCGGCTGTAAAATTTGCGCTTTGTGTTCGTCGCTTACGGGCTTGGGTCGATCGTCTAAAATCGGGGTATTGATTTCCCCTGGATAGATGTTGGTGACGCGGATTCCGTTGGGCGCTTCCTCGAGGCCCACGCAGGTTCCCAGTGCGGTCATGGCAAACTTGGAGGCGCAGTAGCCAACCCCGGCCAGCTCGAGGGCGCGCTTTCCGGCCACGGAAGAAATGTTGATGATCAGCCCGTCGCCGCGTTCGCGCATGGTCGGCAAGACCTTCCGCATGGTGCTGTAGGCGCCAGTCGCATTGATGCGCAACAGCTTCTCCCATTCGTCTGGTTCGAGGTCGGCCATGCTTCGGTGACGCACATTGATGCCGGCGCTGTTGATGAGGATGTCCACCGGATCGAGGTTATTGAATAAGGCGTCGACGCTGGCCGCATCCGAGACATCGCAGCTGCGGAACTGAATCCCCTCGTGCTGAGCAGCGGTTTCTTGCAGAGGCGCTTCGCGGCGCCCGGTGATGGTGACGCGATAGCCTGCGGTCGCGAGACGAATGGCAGCTCCACGGCCAACCCCGGTGCCGCCTCCAGTAATCAATACATGTTTCATGCACTCCTTGTGTCGAGTCGGAACCCGAATGGCAATCCTACAATGCTGTCTCGCTGGCTCGCAGCGGACGGGTCGCTTGACCGTTGACGTAGCCCCGCATTTTTGGTGACGAGTGGGGGTGAACATCGTCGACATTGAAAGCACCCAAAACAAGCGCATTAAGCATGTGGTCAAACTGCGCAAACGCTCCTTTCGGGACGACGAGCGCGAGCTCTTGATCGAAGGCTACCGCGAATGCCTGCGTGGCTACGAAGCGGAGCATGCCATGCACGCTCTTTTTATGTGCCCTGCCCTCTTTTTGGGAGCCAACGAGGAGACCTTGATTCGCGACATTCACGATCGCGGCGCGACGATTTATGAATGCAGCGAAGAGGCCTTCCGAAAAATTTCGTATCGGGATCGGCCGGATGGTCTGCTCGCGCTCGGGGCGTATCGCGACACCGATCTGGCCAACTTTCCGGTGGCCGAAAACGGCTTGTATTTGATTGCCGAGTCGGTCGAGAAGCCGGGCAACTTAGGCACTCTGCTGCGCTCGGCCGATGCGGCGGGCGTCACGGGTTTAATTCTGTGCGATCCACAAACCGACCTGCACAATCCTAATGTGGTGCGCGCCAGCGTGGGCACCTTGTTTACGGTTCCGGTGGCGACCGCGACGCGCGAACAAACGCTTCAGTGGTTGCGCGAGAACGGGATAAAATACGCGGCCACGACCCCGGACACCGACACCCTACATTGGGATGCGGATTTGACCGGCCCGCTTGCGCTCGCGGTTGGGGCGGAGCAGTACGGGCTTACGGATGAGATGCTCGACGGGGCGGATATTGTTCTACGGATTTCCATGCACGGCAAAGCGGATTCGTTGAATGTCGCGACCTCTGCCACCGTGGTGTTGTACGAGGCGCTTCGGCAGCGCGCGCAACAGTCGGCGGACTGAGTCTACTGACGCGCACCGCAGTTGACTTCGGCGAAAAGGGAGACGAGGGATCGCCATCAGGACGGAGAATACCTGCTCGCCACGGGTGACGGCCCGAAGGGACGTGTCATCTTAGCCCACGGCAGCGCCGTGGGTTAGAATGAGCCTTTAATCGGCGGCCTGAAAGGTCGCGTTATACTCGCCAAGGGTTTACAAAAAATGACGCGACCTTTCAGGCCGCATTCCCTGGCATTCATTTACCCCGGGCGGTGCCCGGGGCTATAATGACCAGACCCTTCGGGCCTTAGGCCCCGCAACCAATCTATGGACTCGCGAGACTGACCTGAAACTTGTTGATGGCGTGCTCGCCAACGTTTCAACACGGTTTCAACCGCCAAGCGAAGCGCGGGAGGAGGCGCCACTGTGTAATACATTGCCGGAATGACGGACGATCGTCGGGAACCGACGGCTTAATCATAGGCGGGGGTTTCAACCCCCGTTAAGAAGCACGTGCAACTGTTTGCCAAGGGAGACGAGGGATCGCCATCAGGACGGAGAATACCTGCTCGCCACGGTTGACGGCCCGAAGGGACGTGTCATCTTAGCCCACGGCAGCGCCGTGGGTTAGAATGGGCCTTTGATCGGCGGCCTGAAAGGTCGCGTTTTACTCGCCAAGGGTTTACAAAAAATGACGCGACCTTTCAGGCCGCATTCCCTGGCATTCATTTACCCCGGGCGGTGCCCGGGGCTATAATGACCAGACCCTTCGGGCCTTAGGCCCCGCAACCAATC
>Ga0209187_1002587_pt1 | contig 16780 bp, 15 predicted proteins | sample BantaG_FD_187430 | JGI IMG/M metagenome (GOLD analysis project Ga0209187, IMG submission 187430) | Marine algal microbial communities from Bantry Bay, Ireland - BantryBay_4 metaG (SPAdes) (version 2) | ecosystem: Host-associated > Algae > Red algae > Unclassified | place: Bantry Bay, Ireland... | reverse complement strand
GCTATTTTGTGCCATAAGCCTGAACCCTTCTTTGGAAAGTATTTTTTTGCAAAAACCTTTCTATCATATAAGAAATTCAGGCTCTTATATTTTTTACTCACCGCCCCTAACCGGACGGCAGTGGGTTAAACCCCGTACGGGGCGCCGGTGTTCCATTTTGGGAAAGCTTTAAAGAGGTCGCTTGGGACTCTGCTTGGGTCTTTAATGAGGCGTTCGACGACGTCTTTTAGTTTTGAATCTTCTTTGGCTGCCATTCTAAAAAAAAGTTGTGAGTCTTTCTTCGAGCCTTGTTGATGAAAAGAAGCTCCTTGACCAAACCAACTGAGCGCAGCCAAAGGGTGCTTGGGGTAGCTGTCTAAAATTTTGTTAAAAGACAATAGCGCATTTTTATAGTCTTTCAATCCATAGTGCGCAAAAGCTTTTCCAAGAAGGACGTAAACCTGAGAAGAATCTTCCGGATAGGTCTTTAAAAACTCCTGACTGAGATCAATTCCCAGTTTGTATTTTTTAAGACGGTATTCATTGACAATATTTTTCCACAAAAGATTTGGAGTTCCGACACTTCTCACATCCACACTAGGTAGAAACACATCTTGAACATGCACTGTTGGTGCAACTCCTTGTAAAGTTCCACCTTTTAATAATTCATTTTCAGCTTTTAGCTGTGCTAACTTATCTTCGTATTCTCTTCTGAGCTCTTCTTTTGAAAATTCTTTTTCGGCAATTTGCCCCTTCAAGACATCTATTTCTCGAAGTTTCTCTACCGTTAAGGGATCTACTTGAGCTCCAAGATCAACTGAGGAAGAGAGGTGCGGATTTTCTACTGTTTGAATATCATCTTGCACAACAATCACTTCTCGACTTTTTTGAAGAACTTTTTCAGTGCCAAACTCAAGCCCTCGAGAAGCTTTGAGATCGCTAGAGGTTTTACAAGAATAGAAAGAAAAAATGAATAATAAAAAAAAATATTTCATAGTCTCCTTAATTATAAATGAATTTCAGAAAGAACCAAGGGAAATAATCTGAGAAGAGTCATCAATAGTGACGATCAAACTCACATTGAAGAATCAATTGATTTCAAAACAGCTATAATCTCAGCTTTTTCTGCAATTTTTTTAGCTTCTCGAGCTGCTTTTTTGGCTTTAGAAAAGTCTTTGAGCTCGTAATAACGCTTAGCGGCCAAGAAGCGCATCTCAGCCTTACGGTACAAATCAGGAGCTCTTCTTTCAGCTTGCTCTGCAGAGGCTGCCTTCATAGCAGCACTCGCAAAGATCATTTCAGTATCTGGACGATCTAAGGTCGCGCAAGAAAACATGAAAGCACCAGAAAGAATCAACAAGAAGAAGTTCCTGCTACTCAACATTACTGAGAAATTTGAAATTCTGCTCTTCTATTCGCAGACCAAGAAGTATCGCCAGCCCCAATCACGTTAGGACGCTCCTCACCATAACTGATGGTAGACATTCTCGAAGCAGGAATCCCTAAACTCTGTAAATAGTTTTTAACAACCTGAGCCCTTTTTTCACCAAGAGCTAAGTTATACTCCGTAGAACCACGTTCATCGGTGTGTCCTTCAATTTGAATACGAGCCGATGAATCAGAAATCAACCAATTTGCAGCGCTAGAAAGCTCTGCTTTTGACGATTGAGTTAGAGAAAAAGAATCGTAATCAAAATAGACAACAGGAAGAGCTCCACTCATTGGTCCACCGATTGTTCCAGCATTCAAGCCTAAATCACCAATAGCTCCATCAACGCTTCCAATAATTGAACTTGGGATATCTTGAACAGTTTTCACTCGACTGCTTTCAAGATCTTGAACTTTATTCTTTACCTTTTTCTTTCCACATGAAGAAAGTCCGGCCAAAAGAAAAAGAGAGGTTAAAGTCGTGATGAAAAATTTGTTTTTTGTAAAAAATAACATAGTTGCCTCCTTGGATACTTAGTCCTGAAGCTATATTATCTATAACTAAGAAGATTGAAAATGAAATTAATAAAAATATACGCTTTTGTTTTGATGCAGCTCTACTTTATTCCACTTTGCTTTTCTGAAAAAAAAGAGGAAAGAATCAATCTCAGGACAACACTCTCCTTCCCGTCTCAAACGAATAAAAAAATTCAACTCAAAATATTTTATCCCAGCGCCATTGCCTCAGAGATTCAATTACTGAAAGAAATGAGCCGTCAAGCGGCCCTAAAAACGGAAGAGATCTTTCAAATGCCTTTTCAAGACGATTTTTCAATTATTTTTAGTAGTCGAGAAAACATCCACAACGGCAAAGCGACTGTGGTTCCTAGAAACAGAATTTACGTTTACACGAAAGCACCAAGCATCTCCGGAGACCTCGCCTTCGACTCCGATTACATTTACAGCACCCTCGTTCACGAGATGGCTCATATGATCTGCATTCAACAGCGCCGAGGTATTTACAAAATTGCATCCTACCTCATTGGAAACACATCTCGTCCGACAGCAACGTGGCCCATTTGGATTCACGAAGGAATCGCAACTTGGGCTGAAGCCCAAATTGGAGGTAGAAAGGAATCCGGCACCGTTCACTTTTACGAACGACTCTTTAACGAATACACCCAAAGAAATAAAAAATTCCCAATATCAAACCATCATTTTGATGGCCCAAGAGCCCTTCCAGCCAGTAGAGCTGGGAGCACGCCGTATCTCTTCGGATATCTCCTCATTAACCAGCTCTTTCAGAAAAAAGAATCCATGCAAAGATTTCTGAAGCTTTCGGCGAACTCCCTAGGCTATAGCTTTCGGATCAATCTGAGAGCTTTAAAAAAAAACCTCTCTGAAGAACAAAATAAATCATTTCAAAACATTTCAAAGATCCCGCTTTCCCCCAATATTCCAAGTCGAAAAATACTCAAGAAAAAATCAATCGCCGGCCCATTTGCAAGCGCCGACAGCAGCAGCGCTTTTTATTTTCACGAAAAAAGTAATTCTTACAAAATCATTCGTCTCGACACTAAAAAAACTCAGAAAAAATTGAAATTTAGCCTCAAAAAAAACTCTCTTCATTTAATGAAAGTTATTTACTTGGAGCAAGAAAAGGAATGGTTGGCTCTACAGCAACAAAGCGCCATCAACAGCAATCTCAAAAGCAAATACTTTTTTACTCGTTTCACGCCGCAAGGAAAAAAAATCTGTAGTAGCCAGGCTTTTTACAAGATTCTCGATTTCCAGTATTCCAACAAGAGCCTCTACTTGCTAAAAAGCACCAACACAGTTCAAGAAAAGCTTTTCAAAACAAATTTCTCTTCATCGTGTCGCAACACAAAAGAAAAAACGCTCTACAGCTCTTTAAAGTTTTCGAGATTAAATATTTTTGGCGACATGAAAGACAACTCTTTTTCATTACTCTCCTCTGAAGCTAGAAACTCTTATATCAACACGATTCACGACACAAAACGCAAAAAAAACATTCTAGTTAAACGGGCCATCAGTAATGTTCTTTTTTTAGAAAACTCCCATTGCTTAAACCCCAGTTCAACACGTTGTTTTTTAGCTTGGACTCAAAACAAAAATTACAGAGGCCTCCTTTACGTCGAAGAACTGAACGATCAACTGAATTATTTTAATTTTCCCAATAGCACTGGCTTTGCTCCTCAATACTCTTACAACAAAAAAAACGGCCTCATTAGCGCAAAAAAAGAGCGTTGGGAAGAGGACATCCTCGTTGAATTTCCACTTTCAAGCGCCGTTCCAGAAAAAGAAATCATTTCACAGGAAAAAGTTTCTCTTTTTAAAAAAACAGAATTAGAAAGCAGCAAGAACAGTAGTAATGACTACAACCCTTGGAAAACAATTCTCCCTAAGTTTTGGTATCCAGGATTTTTAGTCACTGGAGATGGATTCTTTCTTTCAGGTTCAACATTATTTTCAGATGCTAGTGAAATTTTTCAAGGTGAAGTTGCCGCTGGATACGACTCTTTCACCCAAAGCCCCTTTGCTTCTCTACTTCTTCAAAAGAGTGAGTTCCACACCTTAGTATTCGATCAATTGAGTTTTTCCACCTTTTATGCCCCTCAAAATATCCTTGGAAGCATTCAAGACCGGTGGTCTCTTCAAACAGCCTTGAGCGCAAAAAACTATCTTGGAAAAAATCACTATTTAAAATTTATTTTAAATTACCAATTTATCAATGGCTCTGCCACCAGTCCCCTCAGAGCCTTTTCTTATCACATTCCTTCATTCAAAGTTCACCTCAATAGTGCTTTGGCACAAAACACAAAAGCAGTTAGTTTCAAGATCAATCAACTTCAATGGGCTTTCCGGACTTCAGTTGGGCTCAAATTTATTGAAAGCACTAGTCTCAGCTCACAATTAGAGTTTCAAGGAAAAATGGGAAACACAGGATTTTTTATGGGTTCAGAGTTTTTTTCGACTCACAAAAAAAATTTTCCGGTTGAATATTTTGAATGGGGAGGTCGACCATTTTTTTCTATGCAAGAAAGCAGCAACCTTAACCGAAGCTTTCGTCAAAGAATCTCCCCCGCAACTGACTTGCTCAGACTTTACGGAGAATGGGGATTTAAATTTTTTGATATTGATCGGTCACTCAGCTGGAACCGAGCTCACATTGAAGACCTTCATCTTCGATTTTACTATGAGAACGTGAGTCCCACTCTTTACTCAAAGATCACCTCACTAGGAGATCTCAGCAACAAATCAAGGCAACTTGGTCGTGATTTTTTCCAAAGTGCTGGCGCTGAGATCGATCTTTTCTTTCAAGTTTTTCATTATATTGATTTTAAAGCGAGCCTTGGGTATTCCCACCCGCTCGATAACTTTGGTAAAAGCCAAGTTAGTATCCTTCTCCAAAGTAACCTTGACCTTTAGTACTAGGCTCTCGTATTCTAGACTTACTGATGGAAATAAAATGCGCATCCTGTGCCAGGACACATGAGACTTCAGATTTTGCCGGTGCTTTTGAAATAGAATGCGAATGTGGCTACAGCATTCTTTTGCCAGAAGAAATGACCGAAAACGCCAACATGAGCGACTTTCCTCAGTTTAAAGGTCCTGCCGTCGCTGAAGAATTCGCCGACAATTCCCTGAAAAGTTCTTTTTCAGAAATTCCTTTAGCACCGGAAACGGCTCATTCAGAGCCACTCCTTCCAGATGCAGGAATCAGTTTAGAAAACACTCCTCTCGACGACTCTTTAATCAATCCGGGCATGACAGATCCAGAGAATTTACCCGATGAGATGCCTTATGACCCCTTTGAAGTCTCTCAATTAGAAAGCCCTCTTGCTGAAAACGATGAACTTGAAAAAAATCAAGAAGATTTTCATACTGAAAAATTTGAAGACTCTACTGACACTCCTGATGAAGTCAATGAAGAAGAAGACAGCTTTAAAAAGAACTTAGCCTCTACCATTCAAGAACTTCAAATTGGAGAATATGGAATTTCTCAACAGCACCAATATTCCTTAGACTGGACAGAGCTCAATGATGAAAAAAACTCAGAGCTTTACTCCACTATTCAAACTTTTATAAAGTCAAAAGCCTGGCTTAAAAACATTCTTAACAACAATAAAATTCAAATTGAAGATATGAAAAGCAAAAAGTCATTAGAAAGAATTCCAGAATTACTGGCTCTAGAAATCTACCTCAAGTGCCTCGCTCTTGGTGGAAAATGTAATTTTAAAAAACTTAGCGAATAATTCTTTCAACAATCTTTTCTAATTTAATAAATCGACTGCCTTTAAAAAGATAAAAAGCTGCTTTGGGAAGCCTTTCAAGCTCTTGAAAGAGTTCTTCTGATGAAGATTTTGAGTAAAAACGAGCCTTCGGCAGTAACTTTAAAATTTTATTCTTATTTTTAGAAAAGATACTTCCCACAAAAAAGAAAGTTCCATTATTCTCAGCAGTTAATTGAGCTACATACTGAACAAGTTCAAGGTGCAAAAAATCTTCCAATGCTCCAAGCTCGCCCATATCTCCAAGAATGGCGTAAAAGGGAAGTTTTTTTTTTTGTGCTTCACGAAAAGAGTGCTCCACTGCAAGGGGCATCGACGACGGATTCGCATTATAATAATCAAGAAAATAATAAGATTCATCTCGCTGGAGAAGTCGCCCTCTTCTTTGATCAAATTGAATCATTTCAGGCAGAATTTTTAAACTGGGATCCAGTTTCCGCAGAAACCCTTTCACTAAACTCAGGTTCATTTGTTGAAAATCTGGAAAATCTGGAAAATCTTTTTTAATGCGATCATCAAGCAGCTTGAGTTCTGGAAAATTTTTCAGCTTGTTGTAATCTTCAATCAGTTCATTCATTGAATTGACGAAGACGTGTTCTCGAGAATGTGTTTTTTCAACCCATTCTAAAATTGAAGTTTCCTCTTGAATGATTGTTTCGATGTTTTTTAATTTCTCAACATGCTCTAAGCCTAAAGAGGTGAGAAGAACATAATTTGGCTCTACCAATTCAACATGCTTCTTCATTTCTCCTGGAGCATCAATTCCAATTTCAACAACAGCATAATCAGTTCTTTCTCGAATCTGCTCGAGAGTTTTGGGAATACCCAAAGTTCCGTTTTGAGACCCTTGAGTGTGAACGACTGAATACTTTTGAGAGAGACTTTGGAATAGAAAGTTTTGAGTTGAAGTCTTTCCATTACTCCCGACAACCGCAATGAGAGGTGTTTTAAATTTTTTACGCAAAAGTTTTAACAAGTGCCGATAGTTCTCAAAATGTTCTTCATAAGAATTTCCAGAAGAAAATATTTTTGATGACAGTTTTGAGTCAGCTTCTCCCCAAGTTAAGACGGCATTGGCTCCAGCCTGAAGAGCTTGATCAAGATACTTTCGACCATCTTCATTCTCACCAGTCAAAGCCACAAAAATGCCTCCAGCTTTTACTTCACGAGAGTCTGAAGTGACAAACTCAGCTTGAGAAACAAGTTTTTCAAGTTGAGTTTTTTCTTTTATCAGATTTTGCATTTACTTGGCCTCATTAATTTGTAAAAAATTTAAAAAAGAAGTCGCCTCTTTCTTCATAATTCTTAAATTCATCATAACTACTTCCTCCAGGAGAGAGCAATAAAAGCGTTTTTTTATTTGAAGGAAGATCAAGCGCCGCTAGAGCCTCTCGAAGCGTTGGGAAAGCTGCATCGACCCGAAGCTCCGCTTGAATCTCAGAACTCATTTCTCCAAAAGCCACTATTTTAAAGCCATTTACTTCTTTCAATGAACTCCAAGATTCCCCCTTGGACCTGCCGCCAATGAGTAGAATTTTTTCATCACAAGAATAAAACTCAAAAGCCTTCAAAGCAATCATCACATTTTGAATGGTGGTCGACTTGCTGTCATTACAGAGCACTAAGTTTTTACTCATCTCAAGTATTTTAAGACGGTGCTCAAGTGATTGAAATTCATTTAAAAGATCCGAGTCCACTGAAACGCCCATGGACTCAACAACCTCAGAAGAGACGGATGCATTCACCCTGTCGTGAGGCATGAGCGGTGAAAAGCTCGATTTATTTTCAACAACTCTTAACTGATTGTATTTTAAATTTTCTTGAGAAATAAATTCATGAAAACTTCCAGCATTCCTTGGCACATAGACTTCGTTTTTTACTAAAGAAAAAAGCTTTAACTTCGAATAATAGTAATCTGAAAGATCTTTGTAACGGCTGAGGTGATCAGGGTAAAAATTACTCAGCACTCCAAAATCAAATTTTAGTTTCAACAAATCAAGCTGAAAACTCGACAATTCGAAGACAATAAAATCGGCCTTATTGCCTTCAACGACATAATCACAAAGTGTCTTACCAATATTTCCAAGTAATTCAACACGCTTTCCACTCGATTGAATGAGCTGATAAACCATGGTCGCCACAGTACTCTTTCCCGTTGTTCCGCTTATTGCCAGAGTTTTTTCAGCGTTCAAAAAGAGACCAGCTAAATCAATTTCAGAAATTATTTCTAAATAGTGAATATTTTTTTCTTTGATTTTCTGCGGATCTATTCCAGGACTTAAAACGACTGACTTGAATTTAATTTCTTTTATTTTACTCAAGTCGCTGTTTGAAGAGTGGTCATCGTAAAGAAAAAAATCTTTATTTTCTACGAGCGTTAACTTTTTAAGAAGTCGGTGGACAGAGCTTCCCGACTTTCCAAGGCCATAAACTAATAAAGGCAGCTTAGCGAGAAGCTCGGGGTTCTTTTGAATCAATTTTCTCTTCCTCGCTGAGCACTTCACTTTGGGGAGACATAAAGCTCAATACAATATCTTGAACAGATGGAGAAACAGAGCGCCCCCTCGTATCGAGCTGAACTTTTCCACTCTTTTTTAAAACAAGAACAGGTTCCACAAGCCCCTTAGTGTATTTATCGAGATAGTCTTGATAGGTATAGTTTTCAGTAAACAAGGTTTGCCGAAAATACCACCCCTGATAACAGCGACTAATGAGTGTCTCATAATGAAGACCTTGGCATAAGGCGACACGCCCTCGATCATTACTCTTCAGTAACTTTGCATCCTCAGTTGTATCGAATTTATGAGGAGCTGTTTGAAAAACATTATCGCGACCAAAGTCTGGCGCCATGCTCTTACAAATAAGAGCATTGTAGGCATCATTATCGGTTGCTGCAAGCAGGTAGCCCATCGAAGATAAATCTAAGTGCTCTTCAAAGTTCTCAGAAAGAATTTCACCATAATAAAAAGGAACTCCTGAAAGTCGGGCTTCTTTGAGCTTATTCCAGTCACTATCGACAAGAAGCACGGGAACTTCCATTTCAACCAGCTTTTTAGCCAATTCAGTAGACCACAAAGAGGCACCAACCAAAACAACTCCTTCACTACTCTTTGCCGCGAGGCCTAGCTTCCGAGCCACCCATCCCAAACTCAGACTGTGGGCAATGACCGTGCTCAAAACGACACCAAAAACCAATGGAACAATTTTATCGGCATCAGAATACCCCGCATTGAGCATCGGATAACTCACGAGCCCTGCCATAGATGCCGCGACCACTCCTCGTGGCGCAATCCAGGCAAGTAAAATTCTCTCATTCCAAGAGCTGTCTGTTCCAATGGTTGAAATAAAAATAGAAAGCGGCCGTACGACGAACAAAATTGCCGCAATAAATGCAAAGCCTCTAAAGTCAATTCCCATTATTTCTTCCCGGCTTAAGCTAGCAGTCAGTAAAATAAAAACTGTGGAAACCAAAAAAATAGTAATGTGTTCTTTAAAGTGTCGCAGATCATGAAGGATCTTTAATTTTAGATTTCCTAAAACTAAGCCCATTGCCGTCACCGCAACCAAACCAGCCTCATGCTGAATTAAATTAGAAACTGCAAAAGCAAAGATCACTGAGCTCATGACAACAACTACTTTTAAAGACTCTGGAACTTTTCCTTTTCGAAACAAATAACCAAGAAAAAAAGCTAAAGAAACTCCAATACCTCCTCCAAGAATAAATCCAGAGAGGAGCCCCCAAACGACTTTCAACGTGGCAGAAGTCACATCTCCAGTGTATTTAAAATATTCAAAAACAAGAATGGCTAAAAGAGCACCAATAGGGTCATTAACAATGCCCTCCCACTTAATAAGAGCTGAAGCTCGAGAATTTAAATTATTGTTACGAATAAGAGGCATAATAACCGTTGGCCCCGTCACAACAAGAATAGCACCAATCACCAAAGCAGATGGCCAACTTAAACCGGCAACGAAAACCGCCGCAAAAGTTCCTAAAGCCCAAGCAACCACAACGCCAACACTGACTAATCTTTTGAGCGTTAGCGGATGTTTTTTAAATTCATGTAATTTTAAATTCAGCCCGCCCTCAAAAAGAATAATAGCTAGAGCTAACTTCACAAGAACATTGGTAATTTCTCCAAAATCAACAGAAGGATCAACCCATGAAAAAACTGGGCCAATCAACAAGCCTAAAATAGAAAGGGTAATGAGCGCAGGAAACTTTAAACGCCAGGAAAACCACTGCGCAAAAGTACCGAGCACTAATATAAATGCGAATTTCTCAAACAGATGTTCTGACCCCATCAGTCACTCTTCATGGCGACAATTTGAACAACCCACGAATCTAAGTCACCTTCACCTTCGGGTAAGTAAACAAATTCGCCATCATCATCTTCCCAATAACTACGAACTTTTTTAAAACCAACTTCTTCTAATAGTTCAATGAGCTCTGAAAGCATCCAAAGACGCCAATCATACTCAAAAACTCGTTTATAAAGTAGTTCCGTTTCGTCGTTTTTAAAATGAATGGCAAATTTTCCATGATGGTTTACAGGATTAAAGGACTCGAGTTCCCATTGATAAGTAAATTCACGACCATCATCTAACTCAACATCTTTTTCTTCTAAATTTGGAAAAAAGTTATCGGGTCCGCCAAAATGATCGAGAACAAAAAGACCACTGCCTTCCATACTCTCATAGACAGAAGAAAAGTAACACTTAAGCTCTTCTCTTTTTTTAAAAATAAAGTAACTAAAGTTACTGGCAACCACAATATCGTAATGAAGCTTTTCAGCATTCAAAACATTTTCTTTTTTAATTCTTAAGCGAGATTGAGCTTCAGAGCTGAGTTTTTCAAAATGATTTTTTTGCCCCCAAGCAAGCGCTTCATCACTGATGTCATAGGCATAAGCAACTTTTTTTGGATCATCTTGAACCCATTCATTAGAGAGAAAGAAGCTTCCACAAAAATCTTCTCGAATCGTTCGAGCAATCTTTCCTGGAAAATATTCAGCGTAAAGAGTGTCAAAAAGTTCAACATCGTATTCCGGATCCTGAACAGCTTCCTGATAAAGGCGATACTTTTCGTCAGTAGTGAGCTGAGGCTTCATTCGAATGATTTTCTCATTGGGATTTATATTAGTGGAGTGGAGTTGTGAATTATTTTCTTCCATAAAAAAAGCCTAGCCTCAAAAAATGAGGCTAGGCTTTAAGTTATCAGAACTCTCTGAGATTAACTACTTTAATCAGAGATTATAAACTAGCAGTTCCACTAGAAATAAGTCCCATATGGCTCAAAGTCGTATAAGTAATTCGACCTCTATAATGAGATGCACCCATTCTAGAGCTTTGGTAACGAGCAACAGCGTTATGAGTTCCAGGTCCTAAGATCCCGTCAACACCACCATTGTAGAAACCAAGAGACTTTAACTTTCTTTGAAGACGAGTGACGATATCAGACTTTTGGTTAGTTTTACAAAGAACTCGATGCCATTCATCACTACCTTCGTTAACAACAACTTCTTTAGTAATCGTTCTGTATTGAGCAGGAACTACAATTTCACGAGTAGAAGCAGGCTTCGTTACTTCGCGAACTTTTACAGTTTTTGTTGTTGCTGGAATAGGAATTTCACGAACTGAAGCAGGTCGATCAACAACTCTTTTAGAAACAGTTTTATACTGAGCAGGGATCACGACAGTTCTTGAAGAAGGAGGCGTTTTCATAACTCTTTTAGAGACAGTTTTGTATTCCGCAGGAATTTCAACAAGACACATCACGTCGCCTTCAGCAGTTGTTTTAGAAGCAACAGAACCTTTATTTCTCCACTCATCACCTTTTTTCCATGCTTTTTGAGCTGGTCGAACTAAAATTCGTTCAGTAACAGTTTCGTAAGTTGCAGGAACAGTAACAATTCTTTCGGAAGCTTCAACAGAAATAACTCTTTCGGTAACATTTTTATATGTTGCAGGAACAGTTTCTAATCGGCTAGAAGGACCGTTAACAGTAATCGTTTTATTCGCATATCCAAATTCAGCAGGAACTGATTTAATTATTTTAGAAGCAGGCTTCACAAGAACTCTTTCAGTCTTTTTTTCTACTTTCGCAGGAACGTGAATTTTTGCAAAACACTCACCAGGGTTAGCTGTTTGTGGAAAACTTCCACTTCCAGGAAGAACCCACTGGTTATTAGGGAGTCTACTTGTTACAGAGGAACTTACATTAGAAGCTACTTCAGACGTAGTAGGTATTTGAGTAGTTGGCATTTGAGCTGACGGGACTTGAACTGTTTCCATTGACTGAGAAATAGCCTCATCTCCAACTTCGACAACCTCCTCACGGGTACTACTACAAAAGTTCATCATAACTAGGGTGAATATGCTCAAAAGAGCGCTTATTTTTTTCATATATCTGTTTGTTTCCTTTCTTGAAATCAAATCTTAAATTTTTATAATCTTAAGACTATACTAGAATGAACATTGTCACAGCTAAGAATTAAAAGAAATTTGTCACAGAGCCAAAAGTTCATCATAGTCAGAGAGAACTAAAGTTTTGACGCTATGCGTTTTTATTAAAACTTTCTCTTAAAATGAGCCTTATTGCCTCTACCTACTGATTCCACTACAACAAAAACTATGAAATTTGTAAGCTATCAACACAAAGGAAATCAAGACTGGGGTTTATTTAACTCTAAAACTCAATTCGTTTATTCTTTAAAAGAGAAAAGCCCATCCCTCATAGACTATATCAACTCGCAAAAATTTAATTCTGAACTCAGTGAGCTTAAAAAATTTGAAGACCAAGCAAATCTTCCCGCATCTGAGTTAGAGTTTCTGGCCTGCCTCCCGAAACCAGGTAGCTGTAGAGACGCTTATGCCTTTAGACAACACGTTGCAGCCGCAAGAAAAAATAGAGGCGTGCCTATGATTCCAGAATACGACGAATTTCCTGTTTTTTATTTTACAAACCACAGAAACATTACAGGCCCCGGCCCAGTTCCTGTTCGCGACTGCCACCTCGAAAAGCTTGACTTTGAACTTGAAGTTGCCATCGTCATTGGAAAAGAATGTAAGGACGTTAAAGCGGAAAACGCCGATGAGTATATTTTTGGTTACACTATTTACAATGACTGGTCAGCGCGATCAGTTCAAATGAAAGAAATGAAGCTCAATATGGGGCCAATGAAAGGCAAAGACTTTGCCAACTCTTTTGGAGCTTGGTTGGTGACAAAAGAAGAGCTTGAAGAGAAACTCATTAAAGGCCCCAATGGAGACCAATACGACCTCAACATGAGTGCTACTATTAATGGTGAGAAAATCTCCAACGGAAACACAAAAGATATGACCTGGACTTTTGCTCAAATTATTGAAAGAGCTTCATACTCGTGCACTTTAGCTCCTGGAGATATTATTGGATCTGGAACGGTTGGAACCGGCTGTTATCTTGAACTCAATGGCTCAAAAGTAACCAACCGATGGCTCGAAAACGGCGATGAAGTTATTTTAGAAATAGACGGCCTTGGCTCTCTCAAAAACACAGTCCTTCGAGAGGCCGATGTATAAACTTTACGGATATTGGCGATCAAGCGCTTCTTGGCGAATCCGCTGGGCGCTTGATTACAAAAAAATTCCCTTTGAATACATTCCTATTAATTTAAAAACAAAAGAAAATTTGGGAGAAGAATTTAGCAAAATAAATCCCTCTCAAAAACTACCTTATTTCGTCAACACAAATGAAAAGCAAGGATTGAGCCAAAGCCTTGCTATTCTCAACTACCTTGAAGAAAAACATCCTAACCCTCAACTGCAAGGAAAGACTCTCAGTGAAAAAATTAAAATTATTGAGCTGGCTGAAATTATCAATGCCGACACCGCCCCACTTCAAATTCCTAGCGTGCAGGCAAAACACTCCAACTCCCCTGAAGAAAAACTTGCTTGGACTCAATTTTTTATTAGAAAAGGACTCTCTTCTTTCTCTAAGCAACTCCCCAGCAAAAAGACTTTTTTTTCAGTTGGAGACACCCTCAGCTGGGCTGAGCTTTGCCTCATTCCCCAACTCTACAACGCTCATCGATACAAAGTGAAGTTTGAAGAAGAGTTTCCAAGGCTCAATGAAATTTACAAAAACTGTCAAAGTTTAGACTCTTTTCAGAGCTCGAAGCCAGAGAATCAAAAAGACGCCGTTTAAAAATCATTAAAAATTCATAAATTCAGCTTTTTGGCGAGGAATTTCCTTTGAGCAACCGAGAATAAGAATAAGAGGCTCATGTTGCAAAAAATATTCTTTATCTTTTTCATTTTTACACTCAGTTCTGGAGCTTGGGGAAACAAGAACACAAACAACGCGACACTCCAGGGTCTTGTTCTAGAACTTGGCTTGAAGCCATCTCTTCTCAAAAAAGAATCGTTGCTCTTGAATAACTATTTGAAGCACAAAATAACTCAGAAAAAATATTGCCAAAAGTCTTCTCTCTCAGAAATGTGCCTCTTTTTTAAAACCCTGCACTCTCATAAGTCTCCCAAAAAAAAGAAACCTCAAAAGAAAACCGTCAAAAGAAAAAAAATTAAAGGAACACTTTCTCTTAAAAACATAAAATCTAATCAGAAAATTTCCCTTCAATACTTAGAAAAACAAATTTACAAAGTGACCAGCACTCAGCTTTTGGCAAGCTACGAAAAAAAGCTCAAGAGAAAGCGATCCTGCCCAGCCAATTTTTCCTACATGCTGATAGATCGCATTCAAGAACTTCTTCCTTCAATTCAAGCTAAAAAAGCCATCGTCGATCTCTATCAACAGGTCATTTTTTGCCACAAAAGCTTTTCCAAAGAAGAACTCTCCATGCTCCAGTACAAGATGGGACTTTTTTCTTTAGTTTGGAAAAATCCTAAAAAAGCAGACTCCTTTTTTAAGCTTGCCGCAAGTCACAGCAGTGAAGACTCGCCTCAACATGATGAAAAACTTTTCTGGGGAGGACTGGCCTTAAAAAATCAAAATCACTTGAGCAATCCATATTGGAAAAAACTCAAGAAAAAATACCCTGCGAGCTTTCATGTCATTGAAGCCGTCAATCGAGATGACGGTAGCCCCATAGCGCTCGTCAAAAAAAGAAAAATCATCATTCCTAACAATAAAATTAAAGGAAAATACAAAGAATCCAAAAGCATTCAAAAAGCTATTGCCATGACCCATCTCATGATGGAACTCAACTATAAAAAAACCGCTCTTAAATTGGCCTATAAAATTATCAAGCACACTCATCACAAATTAAGTCTCGAAAATATTTACTTTTTAAACCTCTTGGCTAGAAGTTACTTAGAAGCTCAAGACTTCATTCCGTTTTCTTGGTATGCCCTCAAAAAATCTCCCAAAAGCTTAAATGTGCAGTGGCTTAAAACACTTTACCCTCTTCCTCACAAAAAATATTTTTTACAAAAAAAAATTAAAATAGACCCTAATTTACTTTATGCTGTTGCTAGACAAGAAAGCCTTTTCAATCTCAAAGCAAAGTCTTCGGCCAACGCCCATGGACTCCTTCAACTGCTTCCCTCGACCGCTAAAAGCCTGAACAACAATATAAAAGCAAATCTTTACGATCCCAAAACCAACGTCTTCTTAGGTTCAGAGTATCTTGCCCAATTAGCAAAGCGCTACGACTCCTTGGTGGAAGTAGTGGCCGCCTACAATGCCGGTCCTTCTCGAGTAGATCGCTGGAAGAAAAGATACCCCAATGCTGATCCACTAGTTTTCATGGCTCTCATTCCCTTCAAAGAAACAAGAACTTATGCCAAAAAAGTGCTTAGGAACTACTACTGGTACCGCCAACTCTATAAAAAACAGAAAAAGCGCGGCCTAGCCAGCAGCCCAGCCAAAGAAGAATAATAATTTCTAGCCGAAGTCCTTGATATAGACCAAGAGAAAGACTAATTTCTAATCTTCTATACGGAGAGATGGCTGAGTGGTTGAAAGCACCGGTCTTGAAAACCGACGAGTCAGCAATGGCTCCCAGGGTTCGAATCCCTGTCTCTCCGCCATTGTTCGCACTCGAAAAATGGCACTAAACCTAAGCCCCCCAATAACATTAATTAACCCTAAACTAAAAATTTTAACAACTGACGCTGACCTCATGGGTTCTTCACCCGACTTCACTAACTTTTTGCCGCATCACTGCCGCATTTCTGCCGCATTTCTGCCGCATTTCTGCCGCATTTCTGCCGCATTTCTGCCGCACGATTTTTTTGCAATTTCAAACCACTCGAAACCCGATTCGAACCCTCCTTCACTGGAGTTCACTAACGGTTTTCATTTGCTCACTGGCCCTTTGCGGTTGATGAGCTTTTTTTTCTCAAATTTCCACAAAAAGACTTCATCAGAATAAGAATCAAAGTTCAAGATAGTGCCCCCAAGCTTAAATGTATACCGATGACATGGTTTACACTTTATTCCGGACACATAGTTTACACTTTTAAATGGAAGCTTGCTCAAGAGCTCGTCTTTGCCCCAAAACCCTTTTGAACGAAAAGCTTAATTCGCCATCAATCAGATCTTTTTTAGCTACTAAAGAAATCCCCTCATCAGAGCATGTTTTTCTCAGAGAAAATCTCGATCGGCGCTTGTTGCTAGGTAGCTACAATGCTGAAGCTGATAGCGTTTAATGATATTAATTCCAAGATTACTTGGTTCATTGTCAGATTCAATAAAGTTATCAAAAAGGAATACAGGGTTTCTTAATTTGCTGCCATTGATGTCATACCAAGAATCGATACGGGTTAAACCCACTACTGTCCGGTTTAAATACAAATAAAAACGGTAGGTTAAAAATTCAACCTGAGTTGCAAGGGCGGAGGGTGCCTTTTAGTGTCCGGTAATTTCCCTAAAAGGGGCTTTAGAGGAAGTTTCAGTAATAAAAGAGTGCCAATAACAGCTTTCGTGTCCGGCATAGAAATACAGCTGCGCATGGTCAACCTCAGGTATTGCAAAAGCATGTAAGCAATGAGCGCAACCCAGATCTGTGCTTTCACTGCATTTTCACTAAAGCCTAAAAACTTTTTAATTTTAAGGTTTT
>Ga0209187_1002584_pt1 | contig 16801 bp, 17 predicted proteins | sample BantaG_FD_187430 | JGI IMG/M metagenome (GOLD analysis project Ga0209187, IMG submission 187430) | Marine algal microbial communities from Bantry Bay, Ireland - BantryBay_4 metaG (SPAdes) (version 2) | ecosystem: Host-associated > Algae > Red algae > Unclassified | place: Bantry Bay, Ireland... | reverse complement strand
AGACGCATACAATTATGATAAACCACACCAAAGTTTACAGGGAAAATCTCCCGTAGATTTTGAAAACTTTATCAAAGAACTTCCTCTAAAAGAACGATATAATTTGGAGGTATTCACGTATAATCAAGATAGTGAACAAAAAGACCCAAATCAACTTGTTTTACAGTTCTAAATTTAATCATCCTGTCAACTTATTTCAGGACGGGACACTTTCAAACAAAAACAAAATACCTCTCATCTGACATTTTAAAAATGTCCGACAAGTAAGGGAAGACGAAAAAAATAATCTACCCGTCTGAATTGTTCTTTTTCTTATATGTTTCACTAAATCTTCCTTACGTAGCTCGGCTATCTGCGTCAAATTTAGCCAAACATATAAAAAAAATAACTTCTTCATTTGGGGTAGATTATTTTCTTCCCCTTCCCTTACTTGCGTGAAGGCTTTTTATCGGACTCGTTTGTATTAGTTTACCATCAAGCAATTCCACCCGTGCATCATGTGGAATAATGCCGACCTCCGCCATTTTATAATAATCATCAATGGTCAATAAAAATTCTTGTGTTGCCTGTGCTGTTGCTGTCATAGAAAAACGTTTTCTTAAAGATAAGACTTTTTAAGGAAAATGCTCTATCGTCCGATGAACCACTTGATGAAACACATAGTCGAATGACCAGCCATAAACTTGAATCATCACCTTCGTCTGACGACTAATCGCTGACCGGACGACGTAGAACGGTGCTTCCAGCCCGTTCCTCGCGTATGTATGGATACGAATGCGGCGCAGACTGGAAGTGCCGCGCTACGACAGGGCTTAGAAATGTAGCTACTATCAAGCATAATAATTTCCTGTCCGATTATCGTGTAGAAAACCCAATAATGTTTTCGAAAAGGAGACTGCGGACGGTTTCGTCTTTTTGAGACTGACGACCTGATTCAGGAAATTTGATGAGAATACTGACTTTTTTACGCAATTCATTGAGAAAGTTCTCCGCAACTCTATGAGAAGCAACGGACTCCAAATATGAAAGAATTTCGTCAATATCCTCGTTGATGTTATCTGTCCAGACTACTTCGTAAGCCATTTTGCATGTCGTTGTTTAAATACTTTATCTGAAATAACCTGACCATTCTTAGCCTGTTGGATAGATTGCTGTAAACGTGTGCCTGTTGTGTCTCGTTCAATTCATCAACCGGGTCAATATATTCCCTTACAGAATTTTTCATCTGAAATGTACGAACTACCTTATGCACACACTCTAAGACATCTTCATCCTGAAGTCCGTCTATCATTTCATGCAATTCATTTTTTAATTCAATAGCTGTCATAAAAAAGTTTTATTCAAAGATAAGGCTTTTTAAGGAAAAATGCCCTGTCGTCCGACGAATCGCTTGAATTGAAACACACAGTGGAATGACAAACTATAAATTTGAATCATCACCTTCGTCTGACGACTAATCGCTGACCGGATGGTGGTACTTTCAGGTGGAGTCGGCGGACGAGAGATTCGTCAGGCGACAAGGACTCACATACCCAAGAACTCTCCAAGGCACATGCGATAGCATACACTGTGCTGATAGAGGTATTCAAAATGCCACGCTCTATGCGGCTGATTTGGGAGATTAGGTTCTACTCAAATAAATCACCTCAAAGTATTCCTTGTCTAAATGTTGAAAGTCTTTATCCATTGTGATTAACTGAGCGTTCATAATGTGTGCTGTGGCTGCAATCCAAAGGTCGTTTTTGCCCATATTTCGGGAGGATGTACCGAGCGGTTTTCGAGCTAATTTCCCCTGACTAAAAGCGTCTATTTCGGCATAAGTATTTATCAAGTCATTATAGCGAACATCAATGACGACAAATTCTTTAAGAAATTGCTCTACAAATTCGATGCGTTTCGCGCCCCAGTTATTTTGTAGGGCGATAGAGCGAATTTCTCCAATTGTCACAACGGAGATTATCGGATTATTGCTTTCGGAAAATACATCATATTGTGCTTCAATGGCTGCCTTAAATTGTTCGTCTTTGAGATAAACAAGAATGATGTTGGTGTCGAGGACGTAATTCATGGTGTGAGCATATTGAGGAGGTCTTCGAGGGGTTCTTCGATATTGGCTTGTCGGGCGAGGTCGGTCATTTTGGCTTTATTAATGCCTGTAAACCCTTGCTCGCGTTTGATTTTTTCTAAATCTGCCTTTTCTTCTATTTCGCCTTTGTATTTGAATAACAAGGCATCATCCGACTGCCCGTTTTGTGGTTCGAGTTGACGGATGTGTTGGCTCAAATCGTCCAAAACAGCTTCGTTTTGTATCGAAAGCACCCATTCTACAATATCCATTTTTTTTGCTGCAAGACTCATGTTGGCTATTTTTTTTCAAAGATAAGACTTTTTAAGGAAAAATGCCCTGTCGTCCGACTAATCGCTTGAATTGAAGCACACAGCGAAATGATAAGCGATAAATTTGAATAACCACCTTCGTCTGACGACTAATCGCTGACCGGACGGCGTAGAACGGTGCTTCCAGTCCGTTCCTCGCGGATGTATGGATACTAATGCGGCGCGGACTGGAAGTGCCGCGCTACATAGTCGTCGGACGAGAGATTCGTTAGGCGACAAGGGAAAGAAGATAAGGCTTTTCAGCCAAAAATGCAGATTAATAAGGACTTTTCGCCGGATCTTGGCGAGTATCGAATAAGGCAAGCAAGTGAATTTCATTATCCACTATGGAATAGAAAACCCTGTAACGCCTTCTAAACAAAAGGCTTCGGACATAGGATTTTTTTGTGAAGGCATACCCGATTCAGTATGTGTGGTCAACACACTAACACGTTTTTCCAAATCTGTGATATACTTTTGTGCAACTTTTTCATTGGCATTGTCTCGCAGATAATTCAAAACTTGCCGTAAGTTGCGTTTGATGACATCACTCCAAACTATTTCGTAAACCATTCTGCAAATTCTTTTTTGAAATCTTCGTGAGAGGTCATTTGACCGTTTTTTGATTGCTCAATGGCTTCTTCGAGTTCAGCTTGTTGCGCCTCGTTCAATTCATCAACAGGGTCAATATATTCCTTTGCAGAATTTTTCATCTGAAATGTACGAACTACCTTATGCACACACTCCAAGACATCTTCGTCGTGAAGTCCGTTTATCATTTCATGCAATTCATTTTTTAAATCAATAGCTGTCATAAAAAAGTTTTTTCCAAAGATAAGGCTTTTTAAGGAAAAATGCCCTGTCGTCCGACGAATCGCTTGAATTGAAACACACAGCGGAATGACCAACCGTAATTTTGAATCATCACCTTCGTCTGACGACTAATCGCTGACCGGACGACGTAGAACGGTGCTTCCAGCCCGTTCCTCGCGGATGTATGGATACTAATGCGGCGCGGACTGGAAGTGCCGCGCTACATAGTCGTCGGATGAGAGATTCGTCAGACGACAGAAGGTAAGGTAAAATGCAGCTACTCACATATCCAAGAATTCTCCAAACGATAGCTACAAGGCACATGCGATAGCAAAAATTCTAAAGCCACTTACTTTTTATAGAAGGTTTGCTATTTTCACCTATCAAATCATTCAAATACGACACACCAAATCATGATAAAAGACAGCTACCCACTTTTAAGCGAGCCGATGCACCGAATGTATATGTTCAAAAGTGTCGGTACACAAGGAGTGGTGAATAAAATGATTGTCTTTCAAAAAATTGCTGGTACGCGATACAATTTGAGTTTTGGAGATTTCAAAAATGGGCGAATTGATGATGAAGTGATTACGAATAATGGTGATTTGATCAAGGTCATTTCAACGGTGGCACAGTCGGTGTATTTGTTTTTTGAACATTACCCCGATGCAAGTATCGAAATTGAAGGAGTGGACGATAGACGAAAGCGATTGTACAATACCATTCTCCAAAGAAGACGCACCGAAATTGATGTATATTTTGAGGTAAAAGGCTGGTCAGACGGTGAATTTATGACATTGCAGGAAGGATATTTTTACGAAAAACTTGTCATCCAACTGAAAAAACCTTAATTTACAACTATGAATCAACAAAATACCACATCCAATCCGGTGACATATTCCAATACCGATTTCTCCGAACCAGAAGTACAAAACTTTCAAGAGTGGTGTGCCGATAATCAAAATACGATTCATGCACCGCAAAAGTATCATAAAGCCCAAAAATCTTTTATTACCGAAAAAGTCCAATCCCTATACGCTCAAAATCCTGATATGCCTTTCCGTCTTGTGCTGATGAATGTCTTTGAAACACTGCCCGATTTTTTACCTGCGGATAATTTGGTGAATGTCGTGGGTGATGTGACGGCGGTGTGGCAGGAGCTGAACGCATAAATACCAATCACTTCATTTTCATATCTCTTCAATAATCTGTAAAATACCCTGTCGTCCGACGAATCACTTGAATTGAAACACACAGCGGAATGACAAGCGATAAATTTGAATCATCACCTTCGTCTGACGACTAATCGCTGACCGGACGGCGTAGAACGGTGCTTCCAGTCCGTTCCTCGCGTATGTATGGATACGAATGTGGCGCGGACTGGAAGTGCCGCGCTACATAGTCGTCGGATGAGAGATTCGTTAGGCGACAGAAGGTAAGGTAAAATGCAGCTACTCACATATCCAAGAATTCTCCAAGTGACACCTCTAAGGTACATGCGATAGCGTACACTGTGCTGATAGAGATATTCAAAATGCCGCATTCTATGCGGCTGATTTGGGAGATTCCTATAGCTTTGAGAGTCGCCAAATTTTTACAAACACAAAAGGCTCTAATTTTCCTCCGTTTTTCGAGGCATCGTTCAAATTGTTGATAATCTGCATTTTGTTGGTATTAAAATCGCTCGGCGAATGCCCGAAGTCTTTTATCAGATTCTCTTGTATGATAAAAGTCTCATCTATTACTTTCTTTCTGAGTTGATTAATGTAGCGATTATTGTTAAGCCCAAGTCTTTTAACTGTGAGTTGGTTTTTCGATGTTACCCTGATTTCTCCGTCTGTAGGATTATAGCTGAAATGGTCTTGACAGTCTGTTTGTAGGGGGTAAATATCTATTTCATATTTGTCTTTTTTGGTGTCGCAATGTTGTTCATCATCGGGAAGTACAGGGAAGATAACAATCCTGTCTCCGGCAGATAAATTTTCTATATCATACTTTGTTCGAAACAATTTTACTTCGTCAACATGCACATAAACATCTTCAAGATGTTCAATACCTACGCCATGTAAATCAGCAATTTGTTGGAGGGTTTCACCATGCTTGACTATATGAACTTTGAGTTGGCAACCACCTTTGCAAGAAGCAAGTAGATTACAAAAATGAAGTACCAGATATTTGTATATTGTTTTTGGAAATAAATGCTCAATGGCAGTGTGGTGGTCGGCGAAGATTCGTTGTCCGCAGTAACAACAAATATGACCTTGATAAGCGACTAATGCTTCTTTGAGTTCATCATAAACAGATTTATTATCTCTAAAAAAAGTCCAAATTTCGCCTCCTGTGATGCTTGAATTGGTGATTTTAGCTTGGAGGACTGCATCGTTATCTCTCAGCCATTTGAGAAATGACGACGGAGGAAATATTTCGGTTTTATCTATGTGTCTCACTGGTTCAAGAGTTGCTTATACTTGATTTGAGTTTCGGCTTTCTGCAATTCAGGCTGATTAGGGTCAGTTTTTTCTTTTAGAGCATTAATAATTGCTCTTGCTTCCTCAATATTATTGGATTCAATTTTTTGGTGCAATTCATCAAATTGCTCTTTAATATCTTGCGGTAGAATGTTGCCCGTATCCTGTACAATTTTCAAAATATCCTCTATATCCGCACCATAACTGTTGAAATCCCTGTATCGTTCTGTCAATGTATAACAACGGGCATTTTCCAGTAAAAAAATCGATTCTTTGTCTAAGTGATTGATAACTAATGAAGAATGTGTAGTGCAAATAAATTGTATATTGGGAAATGTCTTAACTAATTTACCCAAAATGTTTTTCTGCCATTTCGGATGTAAATGCAAATCAAGTTCATCAATCATCACTACGCCTCTACCATTCAAAGGATTTTTCAAACCCGGATTTGCGATTACTAATCGTCTTGCCAAATCACCGACCATGGCGATTAGGGCTTTTTCACCATGAGACAGTTGGTTGATATTAAATTCTTTTCCTGATTTTTCAAGGATTAATTCGGCGGCGGGCGAAGTTCTTCTTACTCTTATTTTGCTATAATTTTCTAAGAAAATTAAAATAGCTTTTCTCACTGCATCCAAGCCTTTATCAGAATATCTGGATTCTTTGTTTAATCTCATTTCATTTTCAACGTCCTCCGCACTACGAAACCAATCAAAAAAAGTGTTAAAATCAATGCTACTATCGAAAGCATCTTTAAACGCATCAAATTGATTGTTTTTCCCAATATTTTTACTCTTCAATGAAGGGTCTAATACTGTTCGTTCCACAGGATAATACACAACAATATCAACGCTCATTTCATTCTTGAAATATCCTGTCTCTCCTTTCAGATTAGAAACATAATCCGTGACTTCACCACGCCCAATTAATTTGTATTCAGGATGAAGCGTTTTGCTAATTTCAAATCCAGTTTCCAAGTTACTATCACTACTATTCGTCCAACTTAGTGAGACTTTCGAAAATTCATCCGAATACACATTAATATTCGATTTATCAAAACGTTTATCTTTACTTAGTTTCTTTCCTTGAATTTTTAAATAAAAATCCCATAAACAACCCGTTATCGCCTCTATAATTGTTGTTTTTCCTGCCCCGTTTACACCAATAAATACAGCGGGCTTATTTCCCTCTGGAAATCTTACTGAATGTTCACCTTTAAAAATTTTATAATTACTGATATGTAATTTGCGAAGCACCATAAAAATTAATTGTATAAAATATTATTCAAAGGTAAGGCTTTTTGATTAGAAATACCCTGTCGTCCGACGAATCGCTTGAATTGAAACACACAGCGGAATGACCAGCCATAAATTTGAATCATCACCTTCGTCTGACGACTAATCGCTGAACTGGTGACGTAGAACGGTGCTTCCAGCCCGTTCCTCGCGGATGTATGGATACGAATGCGGCGCGGACTGGAAGTGCCGCGCTACATAGTCGGCGGACGAGAGATTCGTCAGGCGACAAGGGGAAGGCAGCTACTCACATATCCAAGAACTCTCCAAGCGATAGCTCCAAGGCACAGGCGATAGCATAATATTACTCACAGTAATTCGTTATACTCCCAACGCAAAAGACATGCCCTATCTAGCATTCAAAAAAATAAACTATGAAATTTTACGAAAAAGTAACTCCTCAAATACTATTAATCATTTTTATTCTCTTCATTATCGGATGTAAAAAAGAGTATCACAGTAGCGTGAACTTTATGTGTTTAGCTTGCCACTCTGATATTCAATTAGGAGCTTTTGCAAGTCGTTCACCGATTCAATTTGTGTTTTTTCATAAAGGCGGACATACTCATGAAGTCAACTACAATTTTCCTGATTCAATAGGTGTAGAAAGTTTTGAAGAAAAAGCCCGAAAAATTCATTTGATTGAGAAAAAAGCAATCCCAATAGATAAAAAAGGTCGGATTGTTTTCCCGAAGGATTCCATTATCGAAATTATTTTTGAATGCAGAGATAAGGAAAATGACATTTATTTTGGAGATATAAAAGTTAGGAAAAAAGTTAGCGTTAAATCAAGCAATAGTGCTAAACATCTGACTCGTTTTATCTCAAAAAACCTATACAATACAGCACGTAAAATGGTCTTGGAAAATACAATTTATTTTGACCAATTCCCGAACAAAGGAAAGGAGCGAATTGTGAAGGGAGAATCAAGGTTTGTCCATGATATTAAACTAAAATATGACGGCAAGAGAAGTGTTACTGTAAATCTCAAAAAATACGGTTTATTCTCACCTTACACAAGAATTGTTAAAGTAAGAAAAGGTGACTCGGAAATCACAATAGATTCCATTCCTTTTTCTACCATATCACAAGCTGATTCATTGATGAGTCACGAAATTATCACAATTAACAAATCGTTAAAAACCATAAAGATAGAGCGTTTTTATAATAATAATCAACAAGCATTAGAAGCATATTTTGAAGATAGAGAAGGAGAGAAAAAGAAGGATATTAATGTGTTTGATGACATAGAACACGATTGGAATCTTAACGGAGGTTGGGTTGAAGAAACGGGGCATTGGAAAGTATGGAATCATAAAGGTAAATTGCTATACGAACCAAGATTTAAACAAGGTTTTAAAATTGATGAAGAAGGTAAATATATCCCTTCTGAAAAATGGTAGTGCTTCAAAGTTCCCCCGCGCAAGGGATAGGAGGTGTTGTCTGAACGAAATGGAGCGATAGCGAAATGGAGAGAGTGCCGGATAGCCCGACCCGTTAGGGATGCGCCCTGATACAATGCGATAATGATAAAATGCTACAATAATTCACCCAAAAATCTCTTTCATATCTAATTGAAAATCAACAGTTTTGCACTTTACTACACTGTTTTCATCCATAATTTCTTCAAACAGATACTTGTCACCATCTGGCTGACGATATACTCGAACTTGGTATTCATTTAAATCTACGACCCAATATTCAGGAATACCTGCAAGAGCATACATACACAATTTTTCATTTGTATCATAAGTAATTGAGGATTGAGCTACCTCTATCAGCAGATGAATGTCCGTGGGTGTAGGATGATGTTCTCTATACCGATGTGGATAATATTTTGCAACAGTAATGTCAGGTTCGGGCATAGCATCGCCAGATATTTTAATCGGGTTTTGGCACTTGATGATTGCTTTGCCGAATAATGCCAAGTTTAATATTGCGACTATTTCATCGGTTACAAACGAATGAAAACTGTTTATTGGACTCATGTAGCGTATTTTGCCGTTAATCAATTCTACTCGTGCATCATGCGAGATAATTCCCACTTCTGCCATTTTGTAATAGTCATCAACGGTCAATAAAAAATCCTGCGTTATTGGTATTGTTGCTGTCATAAAAAAGTTTTTTTCAAAGATAATACTTTTTATGCAAAAATGCACCCCTCACAACTCCTCCCTCAAAAACACCCCCGTATAGCTCCCTTTCTTCTTCGCCACCTGTTCCGGCGTACCTTTGCAGACGACTGTGCCGCCGCGATGCCCGCCTTCCGGTCCCATGTCGATGATGTAGTCGGCGACTTTGATGACATCCATATTATGTTCGATGATGAGGACGGTGTTGCCGCGCTCGACGAGTTTGGTGAGTACGCCGAGGAGTAGGCGGATGTCCTCGAAGTGGAGTCCGGTGGTGGGTTCGTCGAGGATGTAGAAGGTCTTGCCGGTGTCGCGTTTGGAGAGTTCTTCGGAGAGCTTGACGCGCTGGGCTTCGCCGCCCGATATGGTCGTGGCAGACTGCCCCAAGGTGATGTAACCCAAGCCCACATCTTGTAGCGTTTTGACCTTGCGGAGTATCTTCGGAATGGCATCAAAAAACTCGACGGCTTCGTTGACGGTCATCTTGAGTACGTCGCTGATGGACTTGCCTTTGTAGAGAATTTCGAGGGTTTCGCGGTTGTAGCGTCTGCCCATGCAGGTTTCGCAATCGACTTGTACATCGGGTAGAAAGTTCATTTCGATGACGCGCCTGCCTGCGCCCTGACAGGTTTCGCAGCGTCCGCCTTTGACGTTGAAGGAGAAACGTCCGGTTTTGTAACCGCGTATTTTGGCTTCGGCGGTACTCGCGTAGAGGTTGCGGATAGGCGTGAACACTCCGGTGTATGTCGCCGGATTGGAGCGCGGCGTGCGACCTATCGGCGATTGGTCGATTTCGATGACTTTATCGAGGTGTTCCAAGCCTTTGAAGCTCTTGTAGGGCATCGGATTTTTTCGACTTTTGTAGAAATGCTGTCGCAAAATCGGGTACAGCGTTTCGTTAATCAAGGTCGATTTTCCGCTACCCGAAACACCCGTCACACAAGTCAGCGTTCCCAATGGAATTTTGATATTTACGCCTTGTAGGTTGTTGCCTGTCGCGCCTTTGAGTTCTACAAATTCGCCTGTACCTTTGCGGCGTTTTTCGGGGACTTCGATGTTTTTTTGTCGGGTCAAATACTGCGAGGTCAAGGTTTTTTTCTTATCAAATTCGGCTGGCAGCCCCTCCGCGACCAACTCGCCGCCATGTTTGCCTGCGCCCGGTCCGAGGTCAATCAGGTAATCGGAAGCCAACATAATATCCTTATCGTGTTCGACCACGAGGACGGTGTTGCCTATCGCCACCAAATTTTTCAGCGACTCTATCAATCGTTGATTATCGCGTTGGTGCAGACCGATACTCGGCTCATCGAGGATGTAGGTGATGCCCGTGAGTTGCGAACCAATCTGCGTAGCGAGGCGGATGCGTTGCGATTCGCCACCGGAAAGGGTACGCGCCGGACGATTGAGCGCGAGATAATCCAAACCGACATTCAAGAGAAAACCCAAACGCAATTTAAGTTCTTTCAGAATATCCTTACCTATCGTTTGCTGTCGCTTGGTCAGGTGCGGCTCGAGTTTGTCCACCCAATCGGCGAGTGTGGCGATGTCCATATTCGCCAATTCAGCGACATTTTTTTCATATATTTTAAAATGACGCGACTCCTTCCGCAAGCGTGTTCCCTCACATTCGGGACACTCCACGATGGTCATAAATTCCTCCGCCCAACGCCGTATCGAATCCGAAGCGGTGTTGGCATACCAGCGTTTTATCATACGTAAAATGCCTTCGTGCGCCAGATTGTAGGTGTAGTCGTTATAGCTTTTTACGCTGTCAATTTCCTTGTCGTTGCCATGCAAAATCGTGTCGAGGGCTTCCTTCGGAATGTCCTTGACGGGCGTGGCAAAACTGAATTTATATTTTTTTGAAATGGCGCGTAATTGCTTGAAAGTAATCGTGTCTCGCACCTCGCCGAAGGGGGCGATGCCTTGTTCGTTGATGGATTTGGAGTCGTCGGGAATGACGCGCGACATTTCGATTTCATTGACCGTACCCAAGCCCTTGCAATGCGGACAAGCACCATAAGGCGAGTTGAAGGAAAAGGCATTGGGCGAAGGTTCTTCGTAGGAAATGCCCGACTCCGGACACATCAAATGTTTGCTGTATTGAAACACTTTGTCGCCTTCGTGTTCCATAATCATAATCAAACCCTTGCCGAGTTTGAGGGCGGTTTTGAGCGAAGCGGCGAGGCGTTCTTTGCGGTCGGGTTCGGCTTTGAGGCGGTCTATGACGACCTCTATATCGTGGGTTTTGTATCTATCGACCTGCATACCGGGGTCGAGATTGAGGATGTCGCCGTCCACGCGGACTTTGGCGTAACCTTGCTTTCGCGCACTCTCAAACAACTCCCGATAATGTCCCTTCCGCGCCCGTACAAGCGGCGCGAGCAAGACGATTTTTTTACCTGCAAAATGGTCAAAAATATGTCCGACCATTTGTTCTTCGGTGTAGCGCACCATTTTTTTGCCCGTCACGTAGGAGTATGCCTCGCCCGTCCGTGCATACATCAGGCGCAGAAAATCGTATATCTCCGTCACCGTACCGACCGTACTGCGCGGATTTTTGGAAGTGGTCTTTTGCTCTATCGAAATGACCGGACTCAAACCCGTAATTTGCTCTACATCAGGGCGTTCCATTTCACCCATAAATTGTCGTGCGTATGCCGAAAAGGTCTCCATATACCGCCGCTGCCCCTCCGCATAGATGGTATCAAACGCCAATGAAGATTTCCCGCTACCGCTAATCCCCGTCACCACCACCAAACGATTGCGCGGTATGCTGACATCTATATCTTTCAAATTATGCACCCGCGCACCATGTACGTGGATGTAACCCGAATCAAATCCATTTTTTCCTTTTTTTGCCATGATTGAATGTAAACGGTGAAGATACGGGGAATGTTTGGGGTTTGGGAGAGAATGTTTATGTTTGAATGGCTTTAGTAATAATTTTTTTCATGCTTTGATTTTTACGTTGGGGAACGATATATAACGCGCAAATTCTCTGGACTGCATCGGGAGAGTTAATTTTTTTGATTTTCATCCATAATTGACGAGTTTTTTGTGCTTGCTTTTCAATTTCGTCAGGATCGATTGTTGCTGGTTGTGTATCCTTTTTACATTGAATTAAATTGAGTAATTCATCTTCCTCAATTTTTTCAAATATTTTCTTATCAATATTATAAATTATTCTAAAATATTCATCTTTATAAAATAAAAGTAAATATAACAATCGTTCATTACCAGAGTATTCTAAAGCACTTGAAATGTCATTTGGTATTTCTTTAGCGTAATTTTCGTTTCTCTGAAGTTCGTTTAAATGAAGTAGAAAAGGAGAAACCCCACTAAATTCTTCGATTTTTGAAATATCTGCAAATCCGAGTGATTCTATTGAAACGTTAGATAGATCACCAAGATTTTCATAATGGGTAGAATCTTCCTTTGGAATGACAGGTATTTCGCTGAACTGCTGCGCTCCTTCACTCCGTTTGATTAACTTTTGAAGGCGTTTTTCAACAAGGTTTGTGTTTCGCTTTTGTTGTTGATTGTGTTGAAATTTCCCAAGAAACAATACAAATTCCACACATCGCGGATCTTTCCAAAATCTTAAAATCCGTCCTGCTCGTTGAATGAGTACGTCAGGAGTCCAAGCTAAATCGTAATGAATGACAACGCTTGCATCTTGAAGATTTACTCCTGTACTGTATGCGTCGGTTAAAATAAGGAGGTCATATTCATTTATGTTCTCGCCATCAATAATTTTATCTTTATTCGCTTCCGGAGCAAAGCCTTTGATTAACGGTAAAACTTCTTCATCAAACTTTTTTAAATCATACTCTCCATTTTCTGATTTCCTAACAGTACATGCAACCTTAATCTTAGGCAGAATTTCATTGATACCTTCATCAAGATAGAATGCAGTAGGGAGTCGTTCCGTAAAAACTATAACTTTTCTTCTCTCTACTTTTAAGTATTGATAAATTAGCCTTACAAATGCTTGAAATTTTTTATCACCCTCAAACCTTATAGTACTAATTTTTTTTAAAAGAGTGTTGCAGACTATTTCTCTTTTCTCTTTTGGAGTTTTGTATTTTACATCGTATTCTTCGTCAACCACCTTCTTAATTACACGTTCAAGTGCAAGTGGAGAACTCGCCCAAGAAATCTCGGCAACGTTCTGTATAGTGGTTTCAGTAATTCTCCATTTCCCTCTTGTCTTGAAAGACATTTTGTTATGTTTTAAGTATCCTTCAACCAAAATAGTAGTCATTTCCTTCTCAACAATAACAGGAACTTCGACTTTGGTGATATGTACCTTCGGAATCCATCTTTTTGAATTACCGAATAGCACGTAATTTCCTTCATCTGTGTGCTCTGCAAAATTTTTCGCTACTTGCGAGGTGCTAATTACTGTTGTTACAGGCAGCTTAATGAAGTCATCGAAAAAATTATTTCCTTCAATATCATAAACTTTCCAAGCCTCTGGCTTGATTTTATCATCTATCATTCCTTTCATTGCCATTTGACCATCGCTTAAAGCGTACTTAGCGGGGGCAGTATGAGGAAGGAGTTGTAACTGGTTATTAACATCATTGACAGATTTGGAATAAGGCGTCGCGGTCAACAAAACAATGAATGGTTTTTTATCAACTAAAATTTCTCTTAATCTTCTAAAAGAATGTCTTTTATCGCCATCTTTTGCCCTTAATTCGTTTCTAAAATGTTGACTCTCATCTATAAAAATAATATATTTTTGATCGACCTCACTCAATGCTTCAGTCATATCGCGCATTTTTGCTCCTTTACGTTTTCCGCTGGGCATGTCAAGCAAATTTCTTGTGAATACTCTTGCATTCAATCCTGCGCTATTCATAGCTTTCTTCCAATCTGGCTGTACTTGTAATGGAGCAAAGATGATAACATTGAAAATTTCTTTTTGACGGCTCAATAATAAGGCTGTGTGGGTTGCCATAATGGTTTTCCCTAATCCCGTTGAAGCAACTAACATTGCCCCTTTATGCTCACTCAATTGCCTAAGTAGTCTCTGTATAACAACAGATTGATATTTAACAGGTTTTTTATATGAATCTCGTGGGGCAGGTGTGTCATCTTCAAGGTTAAGTGTTAGAAGCGTTTTGAGATAAATATCAAAAGGAAGGCATAAGTTAAGCCATCTAATTAGAGCATCCAATAGATATTTAGTTAGATCGGAGGTATTATCGGCATTCCAATACTTTTCAAATTGTTCATTCCAGTAATCTACCCGTTCTTTATCACCAACTATCGTCATGCCCTCTGTATTATACCTTAAGCCACTTACAGTAAGATTACTTGAACCAACGACAACAAAAGATTTATCTATGATAAAAACTTTAGCGTGATCTCGATTTCTCGCTTTTGCGTCAACTACATCTTTTTCAGAATATTTTTGCTCTATAATTTCAAATCTGCTTGCCCTAATATGGTCAACCAAAGCAGTAACAGCCTCCCTTCTGTCCTCCGCATCCCATTGACTCAAATGCCTCATAACATCTTGTATCAAAAGTTCTTTTAGACGTTCTCTTGATTTTTCGTCAAAGCCAACAAGAACTCTGACAGTTTTACCAGATATGTACTCTCGAATTATATCATAGCCTTGAACGGTGAAAAAACCCGTTGCAATTCTCAACAACTTTTCTGTCTGTTCAAGATATTGCGTAAGAAATTTTTTGACATTACTGTTCCAGTGGTCTGTTTTCATGGGGATAAATATAGCACTTTTTAATTAAAAAATAAGATATTATAAATTTTGTTAAGTGCTGTCACAACAAATTTGTGTTCAAATAAATTGTAGAAAGCCATCGCGGCAGGTTGGTATGGGAGTTAGGTGTGGTCTTGCTTCATCTTCGCCATAACAAAGGCAAGTTCACCCCTTCGCCAGTCGAATATACGCCCCGTCTAAATGTTCAAAATCTTTATCGGAAGTCAGCAAGTCCATATCCAGTACGGAAGCGGTGGCGGCAATCCAGCGGTCGTTTTTGCCCATATTTCTTGCTGTGGTGGTCTTGGGGAGTTGGGAGATTTTACGGTTTTCTATGCATACGAAATATATCGCCCATTCAGGGCTACCGTATCGTGTTACATTTTGCATCGGGTAGAAACCCGATGCTGTGGTATTTCGCCCCGTTGGGGCTGCGTATGGTGGTCATTTTTCCAAAAAACATCGTATATTTGAAAACAACAAATAATAAAAGCCTCAACGAGGCGACATACCATAGCGTAGGGGCTTGTCCCTACGTACATGACACGTACACATACACGCAAGCCCCGAAGGGGTGAAATATACCGCCCCTTCAGGGTTACCGTTATCGGGTTCTACATTTTGCATCGGGTAGAAACCCGATGCTGTGATATTTCGCCCCGTTGGGGCTTCGTATGATGATAATTCTTCAAAATATCGTATATTTGAAATGGGCAAACACCAAAAGCCTCAACGAGGCGACATAATATAGCGTAGTGGGCTTGTCCCTACGCATACGAGTACGCACACACCACATAGTCCCGAAGGGGTGAAATACATTTTTCCACAAATAAAATCAAATAAATCATGCCACAATCATTGGTCAAGAATTTTGTGCATTTGGTCTTTAGCACCAAGCATCGCCAGCCATTTATTGACAAAGCTATTCAACCTGAATTGTATGCTTACATCGGTGGGATTTGTAAAAATCACGAATGTTATTCCTATGCAATTGATGGTATTGAAGACCACATTCACATCCTTTGTTTATTGTCTAAAAAAATGCCTTTGCATAAGTTGCCGGAGGTGGTCAAGTCCAATTCCTCCCGTTGGATAAAGACAAAATGAAAAGCATATCAAAACTTTTATTGGCAAAGCGGCTATGGTGCTTTCTCGGTCAATCCTTCCGAAGTTTCAGTTGTGAAAAACTATATCGCTAATCAAGAAGAACATCATAAATCGCGTGGTTTTCAAGATGAATATTGAGGGTTTCTAAAAAAATATGAGGTGGAATATGATGAGCGTTATGTTTGGGATTAAGCTAAAGGCTAAATAGTCGTTATGGCTCACCCCTTCGCCAGTCGAATACACGCCCCGTCTAAATGTTCAAAATCTTTATCGGAAGTCAGCAAATCCACATCTGGTACGGAAGCGGTGGAGGCAATCCAGATGTCGTTTTTGCCCATATTTTTTGCTGTGGTGGGAGGTTTTACGGTTTCCTATACATACGAAATATATCGCCCATTTAGGGCTACCGTTATCGGGTTCTACATTTTGCATCGGGTAGAAACCCGATGTTGTAGTATTTTGCCCCGTTGGGGCTTTTGCGTATTTTTTTTCATAAAATCAAATCAATTACACAACAGTCATTAGTCAAAAATTTTGTGCATTTGATATTTAGTACTAAGTAGTAAGTCAATCTAATTATGATATGTTGCTTTGAGTGAAATTTTTTCGAGTACGAGGCGGAGGTTATTCAGCATAGCCGTAGCTACTGGCATACCCCTTAAATAACTACCCACTAAAATTATGTAAATTACGGTCTTTCTCAAAGCCTTTAAATTTCCAATTTAGAGGTTTAGCAAGACAGCGATTATGATATTTGACATAATCTCTAATTTTAGATTCGAGTTCATTGACAGAAGAATAATTACCATTGGTGACGACATGACGCTGAAGTTTAGCAAACCAATTTTCGATAGGATTGAGCCACGAACA
>Ga0209187_1002580_pt1 | contig 16825 bp, 11 predicted proteins | sample BantaG_FD_187430 | JGI IMG/M metagenome (GOLD analysis project Ga0209187, IMG submission 187430) | Marine algal microbial communities from Bantry Bay, Ireland - BantryBay_4 metaG (SPAdes) (version 2) | ecosystem: Host-associated > Algae > Red algae > Unclassified | place: Bantry Bay, Ireland... | reverse complement strand
GGCGACAGTAGGATTTCGTCTGGTTTTAGGCCCGAAGGGTCGTCGTCATTATAGCCCGGGTCGCAGGCCCGGGTACGTTCCAAAAATCCTCAAGGCCTGAAAGGTCGAGTCAGAAAAGTTTCCGCAATTGACTCGACCTTTCAGGCCGTGCTTGAAGCATACAAAACCCAGGCCTTCGACCTGGGCTGTAATGTATCGACCCTTCGGGCCTAGGAGCCTGTCGGACTTAGCATATTCGGCTGCGAATTCCTCACTTTGGCCCATACGATCCGGACGAATCGATCAAATAGCCTCAACTATTCTCACGAATCGTCCAAACCGCCTGGTCTCAAACTGAGAAACCCTCGCTCGAAAGCCTAAGCCCGACAGACTCCTAGGAAATCGCCGAAGGCCAAGGAGCGGCGGTTTCCAACCGCCGACAGTGGAGTCAACGATGAGATGCATTTCGATGTGACCAACCAGGCGACAGTAGGATTTCGTCTGGTTTTAGGCCCGAAGGGTCGTCGTCATTTTAGCCCGGGTCGCAGGCCCGGGTACGTTCCAAAAATCCTCAAGGCCTGAAAGGTCGAGTCAGAAAAGTTTCCGCAATTGACTCGACCTTTCATGCCGTGCTTGAAGCATACAAAACCCAGGCCTTCGACCTGGGCTATAATGTATCGACCCTTCGGGCCTAGCTAGCTAGGAACCTGTCGGACTTAGCAGATTCGGCTGCGAATTCCTCACTTTGGCCCATACGCTCCGGAGAATCGATCAAATAGCCCTAGGGCGTGTTCGTGCCATCGCCTTCCAGGCGGCGACGAATCCAAATCTGTCTCACCTACGACTTTTTCTTCTTCTTAACCTCTTTGATCTTGGGCTTAATTTTATCCTTCTTCGCTTTCTTTACTCTCGGGATAAATCCTTCAGGGCCAAATTGAGTATCGATGTAATTCGACAGGGCTTCGTTGGTCGGTCCTAAGCCGTTGCCGTACATGAAGCTTTCGAGGTCGTTGCCCATTTCTTGTGCCGTTTTATACCGGAGATTTGGATCTGGCGCGGTGGCCTTAAGGACGATGCGATCGAGTTCAGGGGGAACGTCGGCTTGCACCACGGAGGGCGGCGCGAGCGCGTAGCTATCCATGAGTTCTTGCAGCAACTCTAATGATTCCACCTCAAAGACGCGGCGATTGGTCAGAAGTTCAAATAGCACAAGTCCAAGGCTGTAAACGTCCGAAGCCGGGGTAGTCGCTTCAAAATGCGCCATCTCAGGGCTGAGGTAAGGAAGTTTGCCCATCAAGACTTCGTTCTCCGGCGGGGTTTTCATGGTGAGCGCCTTGGCCACGCCAAAATCGGTCAGCTTTACCACTCCACGTTGGGTGATGATGATATTCCCGGGGTTCACGTCGCGATGGACCAAGCCCAACGGCCTCCCTTTTAGGCTCTTGGCCGTATGCGCACAATGCAGGGCCCGCGCGACACGAGAGACAATGAAGGCCGCAATTTGAATATTGGTAAAGGTGTTTTCGGTTTTATGATGATGAATGAAGTAGTTGAGGTCGCGTCCGTGCGCGTATTCCATGACAATATAGAACGCTCCGTTGCGCATCCCTAGCTGTAGCACCTGCAAAATGTTTTCGTGCACTAAGTTGGCGACAAGTTTTGCTTCGCCAATCAACATCGACACGTTTTCTTTGTCGGCCATGTAGCGCTTGCGAATGGTTTTGATCGCGACCGTTTTCTTGAAGCCGTTGGCTCCAGTTTGTTTCGCTAAATAAACCGTTCCCATCCCTCCGGATGCGATGACCCCATCAATTTCATAGGTCGTTGTGTAGCGGATATCATCCATGATTAATCATCCCTTGAAGTATATTTGCTGATGGCTTGCGGACTCATTCCCAAAAGGCGGGCCGCGGCTGATTTGTTTTGGCCACATTGATCGAGAGCTTTTAAGATTAACCGGCGTTTAATTCGATTGAGGTATTCATCTAAACTGAAGCCTTCTTCGAGAGTGGGTTCGCCGGTGGCGCTTTTATGCAGGCCGGTCCCAAATTGCAGATCGTCTACCCCAATGGTTTGACCCGAGCACCAAAGCGCGCTGCGTCCGACCACGCTTTGTAAGTCGCGGATATTGCCTGGCCAGCTGTGCCCTTCGAGTCGACGCAATGCATCGGTACTAAACTGCCGGGCTTCGGCTAAGCCCTGATTGATGTGATCCAAGAAATGGAGCGATAAATCAATAATGTCTTCTTGCCGCGCTCGCAAGGGAGGAAGTTTGACGACACCATAGGCGAGGCGGTAATAGAGATCCTCGCGAAAGCGTCCATCTGCGACCATGCGTTCAAGTGGCTGATGTGTGGCCGCGACGACACGTACCTGTACTCGATGCTCTTGGTTGTCGCCGACGGGGCGAAGGATGCCTTCTTGCAGGACACGCAGTAATTTTGGTTGATGCTCCAGTGGAAGCTCTCCGATTTCATCGAGAAACAGGGTGCCACCATCTGCTTCTGAAAATCGGCCGGTTTGATTCGCGATGGCCCCCGTAAACGATCCTTTGCGGTGCCCAAATAAGGTGCTCTCGACCAGCTTTTCGGGCAGGGCACCGCAGTTGACGCTGACAAAGGGACCGTCGGAAACATGGCTGAGGCGATGCAGCAGGCGGGCAAAAAGTTCTTTCCCGGTGCCGGTCTCGCCTTGAAGTAAGACGGGGACATCGTGGGGCGCGATCATCTCGCATTGCTCCGCCACGTTGAGAAATTCGGGTGCTTTACCAATGAGTCCAACGTCGGCTAAGGCCGTGTCGAGATGGATTGATGGTATGTCGTGCTTCAGGTCGTAGCTCGCAGATGGGGCGTTGACCTGTAATGGGCCGCAGCCGCTCGCTTTGGGATAAGCCGAAATTTTCGTCTGGGTCGGCGGCGGAGTTGTTGGCGGCGGAGTTGTTGGAGGGGACGTTTTTGGCGGCGGCGGAGTTGTTGGAGAGGATGTTGTTAAATGCCTTCCTGCGGTTCGGCCTTGGACGGTTTTAATCACTGGTTTCCCGCCAGGGCGAAGCGAGATGTGGATTAGGCTGTCGCACTGAGTGAGGAGCGATGCCACTTCGATTGGTGAAATGGCGTGAACGAGAAGCGCTAGGCAGTCATTCGGGAGGGTGGGGCTATGGCTCACCCTCAGGTCGGGATATCGCTGCGATAGTTCAGATTCAAGCTGAGTTGCTTCGGCCTGTAGTTCTGGTGGAACCCATAAGCCGATCTGTTCCGGGAAGGTTGTGTCAACATCTACGTTTTCTCGCCGTCGGTCTAAATTGGACGGGTCCCGCTGGGCCAAATAGCAAAGAGTGGGGCCGATAATACGCGCGCCACCAGCAAACCCGTCCGCAAACGGTTCATGTTTTCCGATTTGAACCCAAAGTGTTCTCACCTGTTACACTTCGCTTTTTATGGCTTGGAAGTCAATCCCGCGTCCGGTTGCCTTCGTTTGTCGAGTCGATTTGTACGAGGCCTTGGGCGGCCCTTGAGCGCCGCCGTTCGGTTTAGGGTTGTTCTTGGATGGTCGATTCCAGCATCACTTGCCAATGCCCGCCAGTCGAGAACCGTAAATCAAAGGTTAGGCCGTCGGGAAAAAGTCGTTACTCCAATGGCACGTATTTAGAGCCTGTCCTGAACACATGCTCACAGAGCTACGTCCGTCAAACGACGGTCCCCGTCTATCTTCGGCGGTTGGAAACCGCCGCTCCTTGGCCTTCGGCGCTTCATTTTTTGGAAATTTAAATGTCTTGGCGCAGCCATGACCAGTTTAGTTTTTTATGACGAGAAGTACGTCCGGAAAGGATAGCCTACCGGACCACGGCCTTCTCATTGAGTTCGTCAACCATGGTTATAAAATACCACCGCTTCGCGGCTCATTTACGACGATGCCAAAATCAATTTGATGAATATCCGGGCTAGTTCGGAAGGCTATAACGTAGCCGAAGCTGAAGCCGGTTTGGACTCGGCAGGTTTTGCGGAATGATCGGTAGACTCGGATCAATCAGACCGAGGTTGCTCCAGCTCGCTTGGTTTAAATCCTGTTTCGCTTCGAGCTCGACAAGCACCTGACTCGACGGGTCTAGATTGAGGTTCAAACGCCCCGCGCCTTCACCGCGCCAAGCCCCGACCGTATCCGGATGCAAGGGGTTTAGCCCAAGCGCATACTCTTCGAGATGGCTGAAGCCATCGAGGTCTTGATCCATGGCGCTGAGGTCATTGGTGCTATTCAAAAAGCTCGTTTGCCAGTCATCATAGGCGAGGGGAGCGGGACTGGCGTCCAGCGAGTGAAGGAATTCAACCAGCTGCGCGATCTCGGCGGGGCTACGGCTGAGTTGATGGTTTCCGGGTTGGCTGAAGATATCGGTGAGAGTTGTCGCCATACCGTGGTGGAGGTAGGGAGCGCTTTCCCACAGCCCACTCAAGCTGGGGGTGTCGATGCCGCTAAGCGGGCCTCCGAGGCGTCGCCCCGAAGCGGGCTGGATGGTTCCCATCGCATGCAGCTGATCATAGCGACTGTCGGTACGGTGCACCCCAGAATGACAGACCACACATCCTTCTTGATTGTAAATGGCTTGGCCGAGCTGTGCGTTCGCAGAAAGGCCACCCGTTGTCGGATCGCGAAGCGGACTGCTCGAGCGAAGCGTGGTTAACGAGTCGAGGTAGGCCGCTAGCGCATCCAGCTGAGCGCTTTTCCCAGCCTTTGCATCTCCGAGAGGAAGGCTGGTCGTACCCGCATCGAAGTCCGCTTGGGTCATGAACCCAATCCCCGAAAAGAGGGTTCTGATCTGAGATTCGAAGTCCTGAATTTCGTCAAAGTTTCCGGTCCAGTGAAAGCGCCCTTGGTCGCGCCCGCGTCCATCTAGTGGGGTGGTGTTGCGCAAGCCTTCTCCGAGTTGGGTGAAGTCCCACACCCGATGGTCTTCGCCCCCGTCAAGATGACAACTCGCGCAGCTCATGTACTGGTCACGGCCCATGCGCGGGTCCGAGGCGTCATTGAAGATGCGTTTGCCGGCGAGGATCTGAGGAGAAAGCGCTTCGTAACTCACGAGTTGGATCTGCTTTAAAAAGCCGGGTTGTCCAGAAACGCTGATGTCATAGACAAACAAAGCGCGGCCAAGAAAGTCATGCACGTAGAGTCGGTCTCCTGCTACGAGAAGCGAGCGGGGAAAGTTCAGATTGGGATGGGTAATCACCCCGACCGATCCGCCAGTGTAGGCGTCGCGAAGCAGGATGCGCCCCGTGCCCTCCATCGCGATATATACGATGTTGCCAAGCGGTGAAAAGGCGGCTGAGGCGGCCATGGAATCGTCGTTGAAATCGAGTCGGTCGGAAACCATTTCCGTGTTGGTCGTGAGGTCGATACGCAGGCAGGCGGGGCGGACCATGGATTCGAAGTCAAGAGCAGATCCATCGCGAAAGCTCCCTCGGTAGATGTTGTCTTTTTTTGCGGGGATCCAGCAGGTCGATCCATCGGGGGAGACCGCGAGACCGCGTAGGTAATTAAACGCCCCTCGCGCGCTGGTGTCGGTGTCAGCCGTCGTCGTATCGGGTGGAATCGCTAGACTTGGGCCAGTGGTTAGGGAAGGCGACGCGAGGCTGTATTGATGAAGCTGTGGGCTTTGGCTTGCATGGCTCAACTTAACGCCAAACAAGGTAGATGCGTCGGGGCTCAGGGCGAGCGCGTTCAATGGTTCCACCACCGAGGTTTGATTCAACATCAGGCCCGCGCTATCATAGCGCCTGATCTCGAGTCGTCCTGGTAAACTGACCAACATAGAGCCATCGCCGGGGCTGAGGCAGACGGCTTCTCCCGATCCGTAGGGCAGGGTGATTACGCGATTGGATGTCCCGTCGTTGGCTTGATGCACTCGAAGTTCTGATCTGACTCCTTCGGGCCCGAGGCAGCTAACCCAGAAGTTCCCGTTAAGTCCTGCAACCGAGGTCGGTTGGTTTCCGGTCGAGACTTCGTAGCTCTTGGTAAGGCTTCCGGTGTGAATCCCGGCAAGGCTGTGGTTGTCCGGATTGCATGCGACAAGGATGTCGCCCTCGATGGCGAGGGTGGATGACCGAGCGGGAGAGGAGTGGATAACGGGATGGTGCGAAATGACCGCGAAGGTCTCGCTGATGAGGCCAAGCGGGGTTTGAATTCGCAGCGTCGCGGTGTAATTCCCAGGCCCTGCGTAGCTGTGCTGCAAGGCTGGTGCGACGGCAAAGGGGGTAGGGGGCGTGCCGTCGCCAAAATCCCATGAGCTGGGCAAGGCTTGACTCTGTAACTCAAAGCTGCCGGTAGTGCCGATCTCCAAGGCAGAAGGCGCTTGGGACTGGTAGCCCTGCGCGCTGGCGATGCTTTGCACTTCGACCAAAGAGAGCGGGTCACGATAGAGCCGAAGGTCGCGAAGTTCGGCTTCCAACCCAAAGGACAGGGCTGGGTTTCCGGTCATCCCGACGTCGGTAAAGAACGTGGTTTCCAAATTTCCGTCGACGTAGATCCGCACGAAGCCATCGGAGAAATCACGGGTGATTGCGACCGCGTGCCATTGCCCATCGTTTATCGCAGTGCTGCTAAATCCTTCGTAAGCGCCCCAGATACTGTAGCCGATGTGGCCGGTTGAATTGATCCAGCCCCACTGCGCGCCATTGGGGTAATTTGGGTCATAACCGGTGAGCAAGGGCGCTTGGGTTTTGTCCGTCTCACCCACGGTTGTGGTCCGAATGAAAAAGGTTAAACTCGCTTCGCCACCGAGCCAAGCCGTTAGGTTTTCGCTGAGGTCAAAGCCGCTGGAAGGGCCAAGGGTGACGCGTCCATCCGCGAAGGTGTAGTTCCCGAATGGGGTGCCGTGGTTGCTCCCCACCTCGTCGTCGAAGTCATCTGCCAGCGGCCAGTGAGCCAGGAGTCCTTGGGGATGCGGATCGGGAATTCCACAAAAGGGGCCGGTGGTGAATTCGATGCTGATCTCGGAGGCGATCCCGTTGCCAGCAATGTCTTTCACCCCTCCGGCAGGGCAGGTGAGAAGGTAGGTCGTTGCTGCGTCCAACTCGGCCTCGGGGGAAAAGTGAACGAAGTTCTGTTGAATGGAATACATGCCAGGCAGGGGGATGCTCGATCCTAGGGCGGTCAGGGCAAAGCTACTCGCATTCACGGATTCGGGCAAGATGGTGTCGCTAAACGAAATGCCGATGGCGGCGCAGCGGCTCACGCTCGAGGCCAGGTTTGTCGGTGACATCGCAACCACGGCTGGGGCGGTTGTATCCGGGCTGGTTTGATGCGGGATGAGGGCGCTTCCGGTTCCGTGGTCGTTGCCGATGAAGACGAGGTTGCCGAGAGGCGTGACTTGTCCGTGATCAATGCTCGTCCCCGTGATGCTGCCTCGGCCCACCTCAATCGGCGCGAGAGGGTTTGAGTAGTCGATCTTGCTGACAAAGTCTTCGCAGCCTTGGAAGATAAACTGATCCTGGGTCGCGCTGTACAGCTGGCGTGGAATCGTCAGGGTGCTGGGGATGCTTTGGATACGTGAGATGCTGGGCAGGTCGTGTACCACGAAACGCGCGTCGCTGCCAAATTCGAGAATGGATGAAATCACGCGACGCCCATCGAAGGTGTGGCTGTAGGCCTCCTCTGAAGTTTGCGGCGAGAGAGCGTAGAGATAAGGATTATCCGGGTCGTCGATGCCGCAGGATGCAAAGCCTTGCGAGCTGGCGCGTCCGGTGATCACGAGCTGATTTCCAAGCGCGAACACATTGCCGAAGACCAAGTTGGCCGCTTCGCTCGTGGGCATGGGGTTTGGCTTGCCGTTGCCACGATCGGCTAAGAGGAGGTTTTCCGGATCGGTGGCGTCAACGATGGCCAATCCCATATTTAGCATGGAGACGTAGATTCGATTTCCGCGCCAGAAGAGGGCCCAGGTCGAGTCGACGTAACCGTTGTCTACCGCGCGATTATGAAGCGTCAACTCGCTGGCAAGCCGGGGCGCTTGCGCTGAAGTGATGTCCCAAACTTGCAGGCCGAAGTGGGTGTGCACTGCGAGGTAGAAGGTGCCGTCTTTCTGCGCGAACCCGATACCGTGAATTTCTCGGAACCATTTGGTTCGCCCCGCTGGTTCATAAACTCGGTTGACCAGTTGGGGGTTTCTCGGGTCGCTGATGTCGTAAAAAAGTAGGCCACCCGTGAGCTGACCGCTGTCGGGTGCAAACACCACCACGAGATGCCCGTTGCAGTAGCCGACAGTATTGCAGCCATATTTGAGTTCTCCGGGTTGTCGTACTGGGAATCCATTTGAGGTATCGAAGCCCGCAATCGGCTCCATTAGCTCTGAGCTTGAGTACGTGAGGTTGCCAAAGTTGGGATTCGCTTTCGCGGAGATAGGACGCAGCAGGCAGACCAGTACCAAGAGGCTGAGGACTAAAATGAGCCTATGGAGGGCTGGATGAACTGGGGCATGCAACATAGCCAAACCTTACGCCGATTGGCGCGGAAAATTCAAACCGCATTTGCGTCGATCGTGCTAGATCGAGCTTTCTTTTTTTTGAAACGGGGTTTGTTTCAGTCAGAAAATTCAAGCTATGGCTGGTCTAGTCGATGAAAGAATTCACCCTCACCGCTCCCATGGAGTTTCGCCAAGAGATCAAGCGCAGTCGTTTTATTGCCTTGGCGGAGCCGGTCGAATCGGTCGAACAGGCGATGAAATTTTTCGAGGTAAAGAGCGATGCCACCGCGCGACACAATTGCTGGGCCTATAAAGTGGGGCGGGATTACCGCTTCAACGACGACGGAGAGCCGAGTGGCACCGCGGGCAAGCCGATTCTGGCTGCGATCGAATATGCGGAACTCACGAATGTTGCAGTGCTGGTCATCCGTTGGTTCGGAGGCATCAAGCTGGGCACAGGTGGCCTAGCCCGAGCCTATGGCGGTAGCGCGTCGAGTTGCCTCAACCTCGCCGAGAAAACTGAAATCAAACCAACCTGTATCTGCCGATTGGAGATGCCGTTTGCCTTGACCGGTTTGGTGCACCAACTGATCGGAGATGAGCGGATCGTGAAGCTTAGCGAAGTGTTTAATGCAGAAGGGATCTGCCTGCGGCTGCAGATCGAGGAGAGCTTTTTCGCCGACTTTGAGCGGGATGTCCGCAATGCCACTGGGGGGCGAGTTGAGGTGACCTTGGTTGAAGCTTGATCGGGAATGGAATAAAGTGGCTGAGGCGTCCCGCCTCAGGATATAGCAGGGTTCGTATGCGCTCGCACAGAGGCGGGACGCCTCTGCCACTTTAAAAAGCGTCTGGCAGCATATAGTGACTGAGGCGTCTCGCCTCAGTGGCGGGATTCATAGCGACTCAAGTGGCATGGATTTCAATCCGTGTTTGTCGAAACGGGATTTATCCCGTTGCTGGAGATCGGCCTTTAACCAGATAGATCAGTTGATTTAAATGTGATCAGGTTGCAACGGCTCAGAAGCCCGTCTCGACAACACGACCTAGAAGGTCGCGCTACGAGACGACATCTTATTACTTTTCGAAGAAGAAATCTTAGCGCCCCCTTTCACACCGAGAGAAAAAGGGATTTATCCCGTTGAACCGGATGCTGCCCTACGGACGCGGAATAAATTTCGACCCACATTCGGGTGCCTCTTTGTTCCCGAGGTTAAAAAACTCCGGCACTGCACAGAGGCGAAGGCACTGTTAGGGGTTCATCGGCCAACCAATATCTTCCATAAAGGCGAGGTCCAAATAGGTATAAAACTTTTCAGGGTCTGAGGGCAGGATCTTTGGAGCCATTATCGGAATTTGATATAATCCATTAATCGTCAATCCAAGGGGAATGGTCATGCCATATACTGCGGGCACATAATGCCCATGGTCAAAGAGGACCGGATAGTTTTCTGTGGGATCCCAGTCAGTCAAAGTCGCAGCCATGGTCTGATAGATCGCTGATGCTTGAACCCCGGTAAACTCTAAATAAGTATAAGGCACCACCTGTGCCAGTGCAGTCGCTCCCCCAGGCAAACTCAAGACATAAGTTGCTACTGGATTGACTGGTACTCCTTGAAATAGAATTGTCGACTCAAGACTTACAGTTGCGGTTCCAAATTGCACCCCGTCAATTAGAAGCGTTATGGACTGCCCAGGGAAAGCAACACCCGTAGTATACAGATACACAGCCCCAACCGAGAGGTCAATTTGCTCTAACTGCCCTGCAAAAGGAACATTCGGCGTTGCAGAGTCGACTAGCCCCACGTCACCAATCTCCGTGATGACACCCAGCGCATGCAGAAGTTCGTGCCTCAAAATTGTTCGCAAAAAAGTATCGCTGAATGTCTGGGAAGAGTTAAATGAAATACTACTTATTGTGGGGGTGAAATGTAACGCAGGGTCATATGACGTGCGGCCTCGACTCGCGAGGTTCGGCACCGATCCTGAATCTTCAGATACGCCAGTTTTCGCGAGGAAGCTTGTATTCGGACCAGATAGATAATCCACGTATTCTTGCGGTGAATTGGTCTGGGTGCCCGTTATTATATCCACAGTTGGCAACTCAACCGAATTGGGATTCGCACTACCCAAGAAAAGAATCATCTCGTTCTCACCAATACAGACATTATCGATATAGTCCGAAGGAATAAACCGATCATCTAACCAAGGAAACGGACGACTCGGATTCTTAATTTTAGGTGTATACACCAACCCGTTTGCAGGATCAGGCTCTATCGCTTCAAAGAGTGGTGTAGAAGGGTCAATCACGATCATATCGGCTAATTCTTGAATAATCCCTTCCGCAATGGTCCGACGATTTGAACCACCGGGAGAGTTCCCAAAAAAACCCTCTGTATCGTAATCGTAATTAACAACAATGTTAAAGCCGCCCATCCCGGATATACGAACCTGGTTATCTCCTTCAAAGCTGCAGGGTACAATAGGCTCGGATTTGACCGGAATCAAGGAGGCGTCCGACGAAGCGATGAGCCCGTCGAGTTCAGGATACATGTCCCCATGGAACCAAGGAGTGCTTGGGAGTTCCGCAGATTCCAGCGGTGTGCCAGCTGATATGTCAAGGCTCAGGTTCCCCTTGGTATCCCGAGGATCAATGTACGGCAACTCGACCTCGGGAATCAACACGACAGGTCGGATCGGTCCAAGAACCTTCGGCGGGACGATCTCAAGGTAGTCGTCCGGGTCTGGGTCAGCTTCTTCGAAACCTAGATCAGGGTTTTCAATATAGTCGTTATATGTCCAGGGCTCGGGCCCGGGATCTGCTTGAGGCGTCAACGTAACGTTCCAACGCGTCGCATGCCATCTGTTCGCACCTGTGACCCTCCAGTGGAAGGTGAGGAAATGGCCCGTCGTCGCCGTATCCATCTTTACCGGAACTTCACCCACGGAGAGAATAGGAAAACCGCTTGCCAATGAATTCCCTTCAAATGATCCAGATAGAGTCTCGCCATCATAAGAGCTTGGAGCACCATATCCAGGCACGGTGTCTCCAATGATACTTGGGTAGTAGACATGATCAATAAAGCTGTAGCCCCAATCCCATTTTGTTTGTAGTCCGACATTCACTCCGGGAACTACGGTGGTCATATATAATCCTAGAAACCAATCCGTTTCTAACTTCCACATATTCCCGCGTTGAATATGTATACTTGGGTTCGGTTGGGCCATAATATTCTCAACCAATAGTGCGGTGCTATCCGTATTGCCGGCTTTGATATTATCTTCCACAAGGTTGTACCATTCATCCCAGAATTCTTCCCAATCATTGTTCATGTCCTCTTCCGGAAAATTCCACGGCATTGGATATTCGACGTCTGGTTCATCTTGGTATCCAAACACATTGTGCCAAACCTGAACGAGGTCGATGGAGTCCTCACTGCCATAGTCGCTGAAATCAACTCCCTCCCAGACGACGGGTGCCTCGGCAGCAGCATTGGGACCTGAGGTAAAAGGCACGGTGAATTGGATGATGTTGTAATAGTTGATCGTATCAGCCGAGTCTCCATTAGGTCCTGAAATACTCGGATAGTTCCAGCCGGGAAATACGGCAGAAGCACCGTAATATGGCCAAATAGCGAAGTACTCCGTTCCTGTGCCATTTTCTGAAGGGAATCCAGTGATCGAATCTGTGCGGATTTCCACAACAGGGATCGCAGAGAATGTGGTGTATCCTATAACAGGCTTGTACCCAACAATTTTGAAATATCCTGCCGTCTCCCCGAGTCCATTAACAGAGTGTTCCCCGAGTAGATTAACAGAGTGAAATCCTTCATTGATCTCATCAACGAGAATATTTCCCCATTCTAAACAGAGATATTGCTCCTCATGAGACACCGCATCCTGCGCTTTTAGCAGTGAAGGAATCAAAAAGAGACCGAAAATACCGAGAAAAGCGAGTCTCAGCGATAAAGATATATTAAATCTGGAATTCGTATTCGTCATAGCGGATTAATACTCTCAAAAACGAGAACGTCAATAGAATACTGCACGATTCAGTAAATAGGTATCTTTTGTATCTTTAGCTCTTAAGGTATTTGTCATGCAGGCTAGGGTTCGAGTTTACGAATCGGCCACTTTCCCAAAGGCTGCTTTGCGATTGCACCGGAGGTGCAGGTGGGAATCTGAAACGGGGCGAACACATCGTCCTGCCCACCGAGAGAGCGGATTTAGTCCGTCCCCATTTTCCCGTTGGGTATGGCTCGCGGGTTAAAGTTGCGTCATTGTCCCATAAATTGCCCGATAGCTGGAATAATTGAGAGGCCAATCGTCAAGCCGTTTTGCCTCATGAACCCCTTGAACTTATCCCACTTCCCGGCCTCAGTTATTGGTCTAAGTGCGTTTGCCACATCTTGTCCTGCTGATGTGATGGAACGCACTGCTTTTATCCGGTGGTCTTTGTGCGTCACATCTACATATAAACTAATTAAGGCCCTTTTTCTTCAGATTCTTTAGATGCTCATTGAATAACTGGACCTCCATCCTCGTTTGTGCCTGGTACTCATTCATCTCTAAGAGTTGGTTCGGAATGGTTTCCTTTTGGATGAAAAGTAAAATATTTGCGGAATCTTCGTCGTCTAAAATCATAGCCGCCCCCTTATCACATTTTTTCAAATTGCCCTAATTTTGAGGATACCGGATATACTTCGACCTAATTTTTTTGCACCGGAAGGTCGATGAAGCACGGCAGGTCGATCAGATAGACGAGGCCGACCTGCGTGCACTCGAAGAACAATTGAAACAACGCCCCGTAGACGGGGAGAATCCTCCATCATGACGCAAGACGACCAGACCCAACTCGGCAAGACCCTGTGGAATATCGCGGATCAGCTACGACGAACGATGAGTGCGGATGATTTCCGCGACTACATGCTCTCCTTTTTGTTCCTACGTTACCTTTCATAACTATCAAGAGGCAGTGCAAAAGGAGCTGGGGAGGGATTACCCGCAGCCTGAAGCGGATGACACGCGAACCCCTCTGCAGATTTGGTACGAGGATAATCCTGGGGATGTCGTCGCCTTCGAGAAGCAGATGCGGCTCAAGGTGCATTATGTAATTGAGCCGCCTTTTCTCTGGAATCATATCGCGGAGTTGGCCCGCATACTATTCGTTGTGGATCGTTTCGTACCGCCCATTCTCCGCGCCCAAGCTTTAGACTTTGGGAGCAGGTAATTTAGTCTACCCAAACCCCGCCACACCATCGATGACGATCTTCGGCACTGCCACTTTATGGCATAGCGGTGATCGGCTTGTTCTACCGCTTCACGTTGCGAAGATCGAAGCAGTGTACGCGCGTCGGCTCTTGGTTTAGTATGCTACGCTGGGGTGGGCTCAAAGGGGTAAACCGAAGCCCCGTATTACATTCCGTAATTTGAACATGCTTCATAAATCTCGGGAAGTAATTCGACAAAGTCTACTGAAATATCTTTGCATAAAATGTCCGGATCGATCCCGCCTACATATCTGACTCTGTGTATCGGCGAAGATTTATACAGGTTTACAAATTCGGAAACCAATACATCCATTTTAGAAGAGAAGGTGCTTTCCAGCATAAACGTGGTGTATTCTGGTCGCTGCTTTTCTTCATATAATACTATTTGATCGTAATAAGGCTCTAACAGCTGGTCCAAATCTGAAAATATCTTCTGGAGCTCATGTGCTCCAATTTCTCCATATGCGTCACTGATATCAGGGATGACACCTATGTTTTCACCTAGCGACCAGATGAAATTAATTGGCCCGGAGTTGTTAATAAATCCCTCAGCCATCACGGTGATAACAATCGGGCGAATGGATTCGGGGGATTGCCGGTAGCCATAGTTCGTGAGATCAAGCTCAGAATGAACTTCAAAAATGCAACTTGAAATTTGCATGTCTATATCTTCGATATCATCTGGGTTCATACTATTCTCTCTTACTCTCACATGCACTTGGTGATTCACCTCAACGAGTACGATCCTCCTTTTTACTCATTTGACCTCATGGTAGCATGTATATCCTACCGTTTCACGGTGCGAAGATCGAAGCAGTGTACGCGCGTCGGCTCTTGGTTTAGCATGCCGCGTTCGTGTTGGCTGACATACAACAAGCCTTTTGACACCACAGGCATGGACCAGCTGCTTTGTGCTTCGAACAACCAGGTGCGTTGCAGGACGGTGCAGCCGGCCGTACTTAAATCGAGCCACAGCAGGTGCCCGTATTCACCGAGGCAAAGCCAGCTTCCATCCACTTTGAGCAAGGAGCCACGCCCAACCGACATCTTCATTTCTCGCATGTCGCCGTTGATTTCAAATCGTTCGGTCCAGGTTGGCATATCGCGCCAGGCTTCTTTTCCGGTTTCCGCTTCGAGGCAAACAATGCGGGCATCCTTGGTTTTCTCTCCACCGATGCCGTAGATGTGATCGCCTTCGACAATCGGGGTCATCCAGTACGCTCCAAGCGACTCGGTTTCCCAGCGGGTTTCATATCCGCCGTCCTTGCTGCGGATCATCGCCCCTTTGTCGCGAATGCTGAAGGAAACGAAGACGTCATCCTTCCACACCACGGGGGAGGTGGCGTTTACTGATTCGTAGCGACTACAGCGGAAGGGGAATTCGAATTCCTTGCGTCGGGTTTCGAGGTCAACCGAGATGAGGCCACCGAGGGGTGGATCCGTGTCGCCGCCCGCGAAGACGAGAAGCTTTGCTTTGCCTCGGAGAGTTTGGATTACCGGGGTGGCATAGCTCGGTCCCCAATCGTTTTGCACGCTCCAAACATTGCTACCGATGGCCTGATCCATGGCGAGGATTCCGGTGCCGTCGTCTCCGCCGACGTTTACAATGATCTCCTTCTCATACGCGATGGGGCAGGCTCCGACCCCGAAGAAGTTGGGTGTCACTTTGTACTCGGTGCTGAGATCACGGGTCCATTTTAGGGTGCCGGTTTTGGCATCGAGGGCATGAAAGCGACCTTCGGCGCCATGAATGAACACGATGGCGTTGGCTACTACTGGCGCGGCGCGCGGGCCACCGTTAAAGCCGTAGCGATCGCGGTAAGTGGTTGGGGCGTTGAACTGCCAAATCGGATTGCCGGTCAGCGCATCGAGGCAGTCGAGGCGTTCCTCGTCGTCGACGCGATGGAAGATGTAGGCGCGTCCATCGGCAATGATCGGAGCGGTAAAGCTCTCACCGGTTTCCCAGGTCCATACCGTAGTCAGTTTATTTGAGGGCCCGCCCCAATCATGCAGGAGATTGGTTTCGGAGGAAATGGGGACGTGATTCGGGCCGAGAATTTGCGGCCAATCGGTTGCGACCGCGGCGGCCTCTTTGGTCAACGGAGTGGGGCTGCTACCCGTTGTGAGTGCGTTGGTGCTGAGCGAACCGCCCTTTTGTTTTAGGGCGGGTTTCGCCGTCGTTTTTACCGAGGATGTTTCAGGTTTCGCGGCGGGCTGCGCCTGTAGGCCAGAGCGTAGCAGGCCGCTGCAAGAGAGCCCGGCCATCAGCAGGGAGGCAACAAGCACGCGATCAATGACGAAAATCTGTTTCCACATGCACCATAGCGTAGTACAAGGAGCCTGACATGAAAAGCGTGATTGCCAATCAAAGCGAATTCGTTGCCATCGATTTCGAAACCACCGGCTCGGTTCAGGGATTTCCCGTGGAACCGTGGCAGATCGGTATGGTGCGGATGCAGGGTGGGGCGGTGACCGAGGTCTGCTTTGATTCTTTATTGCGGACAGGCGATCGCCCGTTCCATCCTTCCGCGCCGGGTCGGCATCATGAGCTCAAATCCGAGATCGTGGCGTCGCCAACCTTGCCGGAAATTTGGCCGAGGCTCGAAACGTGGTGGATCGGAGTGCCGCTCGTGGCGCATAATGCCGCCACCGAGAAGAAGCATGTGCGGGAAGCGGCGCCGATGCATCGCCCCGGTCCGTGGATCGATACCCTGACTCTCGCGCGGGTGGCGTACCCGAGTTTGGAGAGTCACGCGTTGGATGCGATTTGTTTGCAGCTGGGGTTGGATGCTCGCGTCGCGGAGCTCTGTCCGGGGCGGGCTGCCCACGACGCGTTGTACGACGCGATTGCTTGCGGGTTGTTGTTGGAGCATATATTAGGTTTGCCGGGATGGGAGGCGGTTACGCTGGAACAGCTGCAGATTATGAAAGCCACCGCCTATTATCAACTGCGTAAAGAACGAAGGAAATAGTTGGGTGGCGGTGTTACGGCCCCCCCCGTGGCATTACGTTAAGCCGGTTTGCATGGAAAACGACCCGCGTATCAAGTCACTCCGGGTCGCGTCATGGTTGCGCTGCGTATGACGCGACCTTTCAGGCCGCAACCCCACGTTCGGGTACCCCGGGCGTC
>Ga0209187_1002576_pt1 | contig 16859 bp, 11 predicted proteins | sample BantaG_FD_187430 | JGI IMG/M metagenome (GOLD analysis project Ga0209187, IMG submission 187430) | Marine algal microbial communities from Bantry Bay, Ireland - BantryBay_4 metaG (SPAdes) (version 2) | ecosystem: Host-associated > Algae > Red algae > Unclassified | place: Bantry Bay, Ireland... | reverse complement strand
TTAATTGTCTTCGCAATTTACCTGCAATTACAATCCGGCGGGTTGGAGTATTTCGATACGATTATGGCTAATCCGGATCGCCAGAATGATGAAATTTGGATGCGGGAACAACACGTAATCTATCAAAAGCGCCTGTCCTCAAACATGCCCGCCGTACGTGGGATGTTATGGCTCCCGCCCCTCTTGCTCACATTATTTGCAGGCTTGAAAAAGAGCGACGTAAGCGAAAATCGTTACGGACGTCCTGTATAAATCGAAATTAAAAAATAGCCGATTTTGCTTGAATTTATTAAATTTCATGCCAATGTCGCGCCGTAAATCCAATTTTACTAACTTTTGAGAGGGAAAAACAATGGGAAATTTACTATTTGGACCAAATGGACGCATCAGTCCGTCTGACTTTATGCGGGGGGCAACTATCCTCATAGTGGTACAGTTTATATTGGGTCTATTGCCCTTGATATCTATGGGGCTCGCAATGGTTCTGAGTATTGTAAGTATCGTGATTATTTATCCGTGGGTTTGTTTGTTCATGAAGCGTTTGCGTGATGGCGGTAAATCTGGCTGGCTCTGCATTGCAGTCATCTTAGTCTGGATAGTCCTCAGCATGATCATTGGCATGGTAATTAATACAGTTATGATGGCAGGCGCGGGTGCCTCGCAAGAAGCTATGCAAGCCGCGGCTGAGTCTGGCGATCTTTCTACGGTTATGGATGCTGCAGGATCGATGGCGAAAAAGACAGCTATTCCATCCGCTGTTGCCGGCGCAGTTGTGAGCTATTTGATCGCTTTCATTGTGAACAAAGTCATTCCACACGATGCAAATGACAATCAGTATGGTCCGGAAACACACTAAGCTCTATCTGATATTAAAATTAAGCCCGCTAAGAGTAATCTTAGCGGGTTTTTTTATGGAATATCGAAAGTCGGTGCGAATAGGGTTTGAAAGTTTATTTTTAAAATCTCATCTACTTTCGCCATATCCCCCAGTTTGCCCAGCGCTTCAAGACTGGTGACGCCGTGCTCGGCAATACCGCAGGGGACTATGCCGCCATAGTGAGCCAAGTCAGGCGCAACATTGATTGCAATGCCGTGAAAACTGATCCATTTTTTCAGCCGGATACCGATGGCCGCGATTTTTTCTTCATGTCCATTGCCGTGGTCGACCCAAACTCCCACACGCCCGCAGCGTCGTTCGGCGGTCACATCACATGCGGCGAGCGTATCAATGATCCATTGCTCAAGGCCGCGGACAAAGGCGCTAACGTCGCGTCCGCGCTTGCGCAGATCGAGCATGACATAAGCCACGCGCTGCCCGGGGCCGTGATAAGTATATTGCCCGCCGCGTCCTGAATTAAAAACGTCAAAGCGCTCTGTATCAACAAGGTCACCGATTTTGGCGCTGGTGCCGCCTGAATAAAGCGGCGGATGTTCAACAAGCCAGACAAGTTCGGACGCTTCGCCTGCGGCAATCGCGGCAGCGCGGGCCTCCATAATGGCGACGGCTTCAAGATAGGGGGTGAGCCCTGACCCTATGCGCCATTCGGCAGGTGTTTCGCAAAATAGAGGAGCTTTGGTCATAATATTCAAGTGCGCGCTCTAGGGTATGAAATCAAGAGCCTCTGCGTGTTGTTTTTCGCTTCACAAAGCCGCTTTACCTAGCTATACGGCCCCTTCCTCAGTGTGCGGCCGTGGCGGAATTGGTAGACGCGCAGCGTTGAGGTCGCTGTGGGGTAACACCCGTGGAAGTTCGAGTCTTCTCGGCCGCACCAAAATTCTCCTGATGACGGACGCGTAAGTCCTTGTAATTGTTTAGGTTTCCTGCGGAAACTTGTAACTACTTTTACTAATTTACGTGTCCTGATGCACAAATTGCTACACAATCTGTAGCACAAATGAGTGCACCTAACCTTTCATCCGAAGGTGCGGCCATCGGAGAAACGCCGTGAAAACGATACGCCGCCCAAATCAATACCTCCAGCTACGCGGGGAGGTCTGGTATTATGCCCGCCGTGTGCCGAGCCTTATCGTGAAAGAAATAGGCCGCAGCATGATTAGCCGTTCACTCGAAACGGATAGCGTTAGTATTGCCCGTAAGCGCCGCGATATGTGCGCGGGCGCAGATGATGCTCGCTGGCACAAGCTCATGCCCAGCACTTTTGGACGGCCAAATTATGACCGTTCCCTGCGGCAAGCCCGCAATGATGCAAGCGCAATGGGATTTGCTTATAAGCCAGTAGAAGAGCTTAGCGCCCCGCATAATTACGAAGAGCTGGCGCATCGCCTCTTGCACCTAGAGGCGCTACAGACCCGCGAGAGAGTAGATATAGAGAGGGCTGCGCCCGTGCTTATCGGCACAGTGAAGCCCGACAAGGTGACTATCACCAAAGCGCTCGAAATATACCTAACCGAGATTGCCTTGGATGAAGTCGCAGGCAAATCACCGGAGCAACGCGGCACATATGAAAAGGTGAAACGGCGCGCCGTGGCTAATTTTGTGAAGCTGAATGGCGACGTTGATATGCGCAAAATTGACCGCGAGCATGGTCGCAAAGTCTATAAATTTTGGGCCGACAAGGTGCATCCAAAGAATGGCAAGAAGCCGCTTAGCGGTAGTAGTGCGAACCGTGACCTTGGTAACCTACGCAAACTTTACCGAATGTATTTTGAGCATGTTGGCGAAGAAGACCGCCAAAACCCGTTCCGTAATCTGCGGTTTTCAGCCAAGAAGATGAAGCAAGTGAAACCGTTTGCGAATAGCTTTGTTCGTGAAAACATCATGAAGCCGAATGTCTTTGAGGGGCTAAAGCGCGAGGCCGCTTTGCTTTGTTTAGCCTTAATCGAGACGGGATGCAGGCCGAGTGAGCTGGCGAACATCCTGCCAGAGAACATTCGATTGGACGATGAAGTGCCGCACATCCGCATCCGTTCAACAACTGACCGACAGTTAAAGTCAGAGGCGTCTATTCGCGAAATACCGCTCTTGGGTGTGAGTCTAGAGGCGATGAAACACGCTCGCGACGGCTTCCCGCACTATCGAGATCGCGGTTATTTGCTTTCCCAAACACTGCAAAAGGCATTCAAATCGCGCGGCCTTTTGCCGAGTTTAAACCACCGAATTTACAGTTTTCGGCACAGTTTTGAGAAGCGAATGTTGGAAGCGGGACTGGACTATGGACTGCGCTGTACCCTCATGGGACACCGTAATCCAAGGCCTGAATATGGCGACGGAGGGTCGCTAAAATACCGCCGTGATGAACTGAAAAAGATAACGCATCCCGTTAGTGCCGACCTGCTATCGGCCTATCCTTTCACCGCTAAGCTATAGGTTATCCGTAGCGAAAGCGTGAAGCGGATGACCTGCCTGTTCGGCGAGAACGCCATCCCGCTCTAGCGTCTTCATGCTGTTATTGATGGCCCTTGTGTGGAGGTTTAGTTGCCGCTTTGCGGCAAGCACGGCGCGCCTGCCTGCGCTCGTGTGGGCGGCTCCAGCAGTCCCGCCGTGCGGTTTCTAGCCGTGAGAGTTTAGTTTGCTGAGAGCGCGTTTTGCAGTCGGGATTCGCGTCCGCGACGGCTCTCAATTTCACGGTCGAGGCAATCAAACGCTGGCCAGAAATCATCACCCAAAGTCTCGACCAGTGAAGCGGCGATGCGGCGCGCATGAGTGAGGTCAGAAAATGAAAGAGGGCGGGTAAGAGCTGTTTTTGTCATGTTCCCAACATAGCATTTTGGCTGAGAAATTTCATTCGAAAAGCTGGAGGAAGTTCGAAGTTTGCGGGACGTTCAGAAGTTGGGTTTTAGATGCGATGGAGGCGGGGCGCCGGTGGAAGGCGCGGAAGGCAAGATAAAAGGGGGTGGTGTCACCCCCATGCTAACGCATTGTCTGCACATCGGTTTTGGTAACTCCACCGCCAAAAGGCGTGGTGTCACCGTTTTGGCGTTATTCCCAGCTATGCTTGGGAAAAAGGGTGGTGTCACCTTGTATGGGACCTACGCATAGTCTCGCTGTGTCACGGATTGTTAGAGATAAATAGCACTCAGAAATATTATAATTTCATATGAAATTGGGCAGGAAATCGGTGCTTTTCAGGCTGCTCCTTTTTACTAATTCGATTGCAGACAATTGCTTAATTCTTAGGCTAAGTTTTCTTCTTTAAATCGATTGTGCTGCATTGATTGAAAACGGTTTCGCCCCATATTAATTACATGTCATTATTTCGTATAATCCGTAGGCTCCAACCACGCCTTAGTCCAAGTGTGCCGGATGGCACACAATTGCCCGAACCTATCACGCAGGATATGCTTGTTGGGTTTGAGGGATTAGTTGTAATACTTGGCCCGGCAGGAAGTGGGAAGTCAGTACTTTTGGAAGATTTAGCCAGAGCTGCTGGCGCTGAAATTGAACGCGCCGCTTTCTTCGTGGATGACCCTGAGTTGGCTGGAAGCGCACCGCTCTTCATAGATGGATGCGATGAGGTTGGACTTGCTGTAGAACGAAGGCCCGTTGGTGAGGTGCAAAAAGCGCTTAAAAAACTGAGTTATCCGACAGCGACAATAACCTGCCGAGGAATTGATTGGAACGATGGTTCCGACCCTGAGCAATTTAAGCGGGCTTACGGCGAATATCCGTATGTTGTCGATCTTCTGCCTTTTACCCGCAAGGACGCATTGCGCAGCATGACTGGCGGAGATTCAGGGAATGGCCCGCTAGACCAAGCCAATGCAGAAAGCTTGCTTCGTAGGCTCGATGAGCAAAACCTTTCTGATTTCTACACGAACCCACTGAATTTAGAGATTATTGTTAAGATCGTGGCAGGTGGCGGAATGGAGGCTCTGCCTGCCACTAGAAGCGAGCTCTTCGCTAAAGCTGGACGCTTGCTTTGCGAAGAACATCGAGGAGAGGGTCGTTCTGGAAGCCCTCTTAATAAAATTGGTGAAGCGGAAGCTCATGATGCAGTTGGCTTGCTCTGCCTCGCATCTGTACTTTCGGGACAGGGCGTAATCGCAAGGGATAGGGGACAAGGAGGAGAACATACCCCGAGTATTCCCGATCTTGAGATTATCGCTGGCGCTGAATCCCTTCGCGCGGTTTTGCAGTCACGTCTATTTCGTCCTGATGGCGGCGAAGGTCTTCTTATGCCAGTTCACAAAATGGTGGGGGACTATCTAGCTGCTCAGTGGTTGATACGATGTGCAGATGGTAATCAGCGTTTAGTGCGCCGGATCGTGCGTAGCCTAGCGCCTCAGGGTTTGCCAAGTACTGACCGCCGCGCACTTTGGGCATGGCTTGCGGTTGATCCTGCATTCACTCCTCTCATTGTGGAAACAGATCCCGTATCGGTTCTCCATTATGGCGACCCTGATGGTCTAAGCGACGACAATATGGTTGCATTGCTGGACGCTATGGCTCGCCGACTTTCCGAAGCGCCTGGACGCTTTTTTGACGACCATAATCAGATACCAGAATTTACTGTTGGTCGCGAGCGCCCAAAGACAAGGGTTTGGCTCGAGAGTGTAATTTTTGACGTAAACGCGGAGCGAGGAACACGAGTCTTTGCTCTCGATCTCATTAAGTCATGCCCGCACACCATCAATGATATTAAGGCTAGGCTCCTCACAATTCTACGCGACCCCAACGGGGACCTTGCATTGCGGCCTCGATCAGTTTCGATTTGCAAACGGGCATGCGCTGACGAGGATTGGGAGGCTATAGTGCGAGCCTTACTTTTGGAGTGCAGTGGAGATGCTGCACGTATGGCATGTAGCATAATGCGATCACCTGCAGTCGCGAATCTGCCTCATGATTTAAGGGCGGAGATATTTTTGGCTGTCGCGGGGGCTCAACCAGAACAGACAGAGAGTCACCCGAATCTCGTTGCTAAAACATTCTACATTTTCAATGAAATCCCAACAGATGAACTAAGCGCACTATTGGAGGCCATAAGTGCGCATCCATGGTGGGAGGAGGCCAAACAAGACTATCCTCGAGGTAGAGTGGGGCATGAATTGTCTCGTCCAATTCGGGATACCTTGCTCCGCCTTGCAGAAGCTGCGCTACTTACGCCTCGCCAACTAGCTACATGGTGGAGCATCGCTGCTGATGCAGACTACGGAGGAGATAGCCTCGCCACACAACTCGCAAAAGCTTGGAACAATGCTAAGTTTCGTCAGGCTACTGCATTGCATATTCTTACATTCGGAACTGAGGCTGATGGTTACCGTGAAAAACGCCACGTATGGTTAGCTGAGCGATTGCGGGAAGAGGAGCTAAGCGGCGATGATATAACTGCAATTCTTGAGGAATTTGCTGCAATTATTGATTTCTCCTGCTTATCCCATACCGTTCGAAATAGCTTTGCGCGCTTTGCTTATAACGGAGAATCCGAAAAAACAGCGGAAATTCTTGACTCCGCTATGGCTCGCAAACGGGGTTTGGAGCGTTGGACTCGTAAGGGTTGGGAAGAGTGGGCGACACCCACAAAGGAGGTTCCCGAGTGGCAAACAAAACGGGATGAGAGGACGGCCAGACATCATGCCAATCAGGATGAGACACAGAAAAACTTCATCGAAGATTTGGGAGATGCTCAAAAAAGGCGTGGTGCGGCCCGAACCTTGGCGGACGTTTATTTGGGGTGGCAGAGATTTAATAACGTTCCAGATTTCGATAACTCGCAGGAATTCCGCGATTACCTCGGAGAGGAGGGATTTGCTCATTTTTTAGCCGAATGTGAAGCCATTCTTCCAGATGCTAAAGCCTTTTCTGTCGATGCGATACTCGCTTGCGAATCCGGGAAATACCTCTTGGATATTCAACTTGCTATGATCGCGATTTGGCAAAGATACCAAACAGGTAAGTTTTTTGATGATCTAACTGAGGATGCCCGTGCTACAGCTTGGATGGCCTCAATATTTTCATATTATGGCCCTTTCTCGACTATCTCCGAAATGAAGGAACGCCAAAATCTACAGACCGCTGTTGGCTGTAAGCCCGAAGCCGTGCGCGCAATCCGTCAGCGGTTTTTAGAAATGACATACAATGAGTTTGATGCCCGTCATGGTATTTTGGAGGGCGTGATTCCCGATGCTGGAGGTGATAAGCTTGCTTTTGACACTGGGCTGGCATGGCTGCTGTCAGCGCCAGAACGCCTTAGTGATAGGTTCTCTAGCCTCCTAACTGCTTTGCGCAGTGTGGACTTATCCGAGGCTGTAATTGACAATGGCCTCTCTGACGTGGCGGCTGATTTACTTAAAGGCCGAACTGATTTGTCAGAAAGAGCAACATCAACACTAGAGGCAATTCTGTTCTTGCATCATCCTCATAGCCTTATTCCTAAGAATGCGGGCGAGCCCTTTTTGCAGGCTATAAGGAATCAACTGACCTACTGTATGCCTGAACGGGCAGGTTTTGACCGCGAGCTAACTCTTAAACCTACAGCGGCTTCTGATCTGTTCCAAGCTCTGCGGTCTAATATCGCCTTAAACCACGATATTGATAGGTTTATGCACCCTGAACACGGCTCAAGCATCATGAAGGGGCTTTTGAAGCAACTCCGAGAAGATGCTTCAGATGAGGCCAAACTTGCTATCACTGCTATCCCGCTGAAAAGTGACAGTTGGACTGAGGAATTGCGTGATGCAGTTGCCCGCCAGCATGAGGCGTGGGCACGTCACCATTTTGATCCGCTTGGGCCCAAAGATATCGCTTTCATAGTAGATAACAGCATTCCTCAAACTGCCGATCAAATGCACGCCGCCGGACTAGAAGCGCTGGAGGTTTTGCAAGCTAGGATTAAGAGTTCGTCGGAGGACTTGGCGACTCCATACGCTCAGCTTCTCAAACTAAAGGGCGTTCAACGAGAGAACGCGCTAAATGCCCACACTGTTAGTTTGCTTACGTTACCGCAAGGCGTGCGGGCAAACCCTGAGATATTAATGCGTAAGTCGACACGGACTGATATTGCGTTGCTGACTGATGCGCGGCTACTGCCCATCGAAGCTAAAGGGCAATGGAATGGAGGATTGTATCTAGCTGCGATGGATCAGCTGGATGAGAAATATGCTACACATTGGCAAGCGGAAGGGCGTGGAATCTATTTGGTTTACTGGCTTGGCGCAGACCAGAGCGAAAATCGGAACAAGGTTTGCAAACCGACGGGTGAACCGCGCCCAGCAACGCCGAAGAATTTAAAGACGAGAATTGAGGCGGCGTTACCACAAGAGATGCGAGACCGTATTTCAATTGTTGTGCTTGATATCACTGGCGATTAATCGTTCCATAGACGTTTTGCTGTCAGCTGCTATACAAAACCTTGGGCAATTTGTATAACAAATGTCTTGTGGTGAAGACTAAGTCATTGTAATAATTGACTTATCAGGTGTCTTCTTATCCTTCTCGGCCGCACCAAATTTCTTCTGATAATGGACACGTAAGTCTTTGTAATTGCTTAGGTTTCCTGTGGAAACTTGTAACTACTTTTACTTGTTTTCGTGTCTTGCAACACAATTTGCTACACAATGTGCTGTACAAATTGGTGCACCATACTCCTCTCACCCAGAGGTGCGGCCATCGGAAGGAACGTTATGAAAACGATACGCCGCCCCAATCAATACCTTCAACAGCGCGGAGAGGTTTGGCACTACGTCCGCCGCGTCCCCAGCGTTGTCGCGAATACCGTTGGTCATGAAATCATCAGCCGCTCACTTGAAACCGATAGCGTGAGCCTTGCCCGCAGGCGTCGTGACATGTGCGTCGAAGCCGATGAAGCGCGCTGGCATACGCTTATGCCGTCGGCATTTAATCGCCCCCGCGTTGACCGCTCCCTGCGCCAAGCCCGTAAAGATGCGAGCGCAATGGGCTTCACCTATAAGCCCGTAGAAGAACTGACAGAGCCTCATAACTATGAAGAGCTGGCGCATCGTCTCTTGCACCTAGAGGCGCTACAGACGCGCCAGCGCGTCGATATAGAGCGCGCCGCGCCCGTGCTTATCGGCACGGTCAAACCCGATAAGGTGACCATCACCAAAGCGCTCGACATATATCTAACAGAGATTGCTTTGGATGAAGTCGCAGGCAAATCACCGGAGCAGCGGGCCACATATGAGAAGGTAAAGCGGCGCGCTGTGGCTAACTTTGTGAAACTCAATGGCGATGTGGATATGCGAAAGATTGACCGAGAGCATGGGCGCAAAGTCTATAAATTTTGGGCAGATAAGGTGCATCCAAAGAATGGCCAGAAGTCGCTAAGCGGAAGCAGCGCGAACCGCGACCTTGGCAATCTACGCAAACTATACCGTATGTATTTTGAACATGTAGGCGAAGAAGACCGCCAAAACCCGTTCCGCAATTTGCGCTTCTCGGCCAAGAAAATGAAGCAAGTGAAGCCGTTTGCGAATAGTTTTGTGCGCGAAAACATCATGAAGCCGAATGTCTTTAAAGGGTTAAAGCGCGAGGCCGCTTTGCTTTGTTTAGCCCTAATTGAGACAGGCTGCAGACCGAGTGAGTTGGCAAATATCTTGCCCGAGAACATCCGTTTGGACGATGAAGTGCCGCATATTCGTATTCGCTCGACGCCAGAAAGACAGCTTAAATCAGAGGCATCTGTCCGTGAAATTCCGCTTTTGGGTATCAGTCTAGAGGCTATGAAACATGCTCGCGACGGTTTCCCGCACTACCGAGATCGCGGCTACTTACTCTCTCAAACGCTACAAAAAGCCTTCAAAACGCGCGGCCTTTTGCCAAGTTCCAACCATCGTATTTACAGCTTTCGACATAGTTTTGAAAAGCGAATGTTGGAGGCAGGGCTGGACTAAGGCTTGCGCTGCACCCTAATGGGACACCGTAACCCACGCCCTGAATATGGTGATGGAGGGTCGCTAAAATACCGCCGTGACGAGCTGAAAAAGATAACGCACCCCGTTAGCGCTGACCTCCTACTGGCCTATCCCTTTACCGTTAAGCCATAGGCGATCCGTAGCGAAAGCGTGAAGCGGATGGCCTGCTTGTTCGGCGAGAACGCCATCCCGCTCTAGCATCTTCATGCTGTTATTGGTGGCCCTTTGAGTGAGGTTTAGTTGCCGCTTTGCGGCAAGCACGGCGCGCCTGCCTGCGCTCGTGTGGGCGGCTCCAGCAGTCCCGCCGTGCAGCTCTTAGCCGAGAGAATTTAGTTTGCAGATAGGGCGTTTTGGAGGCGGTTCTCACGCCCGCGACGGCTCTCTAATTCGCGGTCGAGGCAGTCAAAGGCTGGCCAATATTCATCCCCCAAAGCTTCCACAAGTTGGGCCGCTATCCGGCGGGCATGCGTGAGGTCGGAAAAGGTGAGGGGCGAGGTGTTGTCGTGTTTTTTCATGTTCACAACATAGCATTTTGACTGAAAAATTCATCCGAAAAGCTATGAGAAGTTCTGGGTTCGCGGGACTTTCAGAAGTTGCGTTTTGAGTGCGATGAAGGCTGGGCGCGGGTGAAAGGCGCGGAAGGCAAGATAAAAGGGGGTGGTGTCACCCCTATGCTAACGCATTGTCTGCACATCGGTTTTGGTAACTCCAACCCCAAAGGGCTTGGTGTCACCGTTTTTGCGCAAACCCCCATAGGGCTTGAGAATTCGGGGGTGTCACCTTGTAAATAACCGTCAGGCTATCTCTGCGTATCTCTAATTCCATGGTGTCAAATGTTGAGAAATATTGACTGAAATCGTATCAAAATTTCCACATGAAACCCTATCTTACTCTTCGAAATTCACGAATTTGAATGGGTTAATGTTGGTTTATCTAAAGAAAAAATATCGATAATATACATTTTTGGATACATATGCGGTATTTTTTCCTCGTATTTGTTATGTATTTTGAAAATACGCGAAGAAATTCATCAAATAGCCTTGACAAAATTTGCCAGAAATTTGATATGGCCTTAACGAATTGTTTACTTTTGAGATGGTCATGAAAGAAAAGTCTGAGAAACGAGAGAAATTTATCAAGCTCGCCGAAGGACGTACGCAGCTGGCACTCGATGGAATTCGAAAGATCGGCAACTTGTCAAATAAGCGCGCTTATGAATACGGGAAAGATGATATTAAAAAAATCATCAAGGCGCTGAGAGAGGCGACGGCTGATCTTGAACGCAAGTTCGGGGCGTCTGATGCGGACGGCTCTGATAAGTTTAAATTGTAGGAGTTGACACTATGGGTTCAGAGCCACTCAAAATTCACGATGACCGCTTCTTGATAAACCGACTTATTGAGCAAGCTCCTACTCATACGCTTGTACGTGAGTTCTTCAAAAATGCAGAAGAAAGCGCTGCATCTGCATCAAACGGTAACAAGCTTATCGAAATTTACCCAGTTGAAATTTTCGGTGTACGAAAACTGGCATTCTGGAACACAGGTAAAGGAATGTCCGATGTCGAGTTAAAACGTGCGACCGACCTATCATCTTCTATTGGAAAAGAAATGGGCCTTGATGGGAATTTTGGTATTGGTGCGAAAGTCTCCGGTTTGACGTTGTCTCCCGAAGGAATTCGGTATCGATCATGCCGTGACGGAGTCGTTTCTCAAGTGGTTATCGGTTACGATGAGGAATTGAAGACATACGCGCGATTGGAATATGATTTGGACGACAACAGATCTGAGATAATTTTAGATGTATCCGAAACTCTGAAATCAGAAGGTGTTGACCTATCTTTTGATTGGACTGAAGTCGTGCTCTACGGTGAATCGCCTGAGCACGATACGGTGGCTGAACCTCTTGGATTGGGAAAGAGAGCCGATCGGAATTATATTCCATCCGAAATATTCAGACGTTTCTCTCGGTTTGAGATGGATGTGATTGTTAGGGTCGATGTCTCAATGGTCAGCGGTGGCGGCAAAGGCGCAACGGGTAGCTCTCGTAGATTGAAGACCTTGACCGACATCCTGCCCGTCTTACCAAAAAATGAATGGATTGAAGATGAAGATACTGGCGTAAAAGTGCACTTTATACACGACCCAAAAGCGGAAACATCTGGTCACAGTATGAGTTCTCGAGCTAACGCACCCGCCGCATCGACAACTTTCTGCGCTCTTGTCTACAAGAATGAACGGTATGATTATAAGACTAAGAAAGCCTGGTCTTCTTCGGCACCGAACTTCGGCATAGCATTCGGGTCAAAGGTTCTAAGCGTGGAAATTGAAGTCCCAGAAGGTATGGCGCTCCCTAATCAATATCGGAATGGCCTGACTTGGACAGATGACCGTAACCCTATAAAGGCGGATGAATTCACGGCTATCGTCAGAGAAGTAATGCCTGAATGGGTCAAAGAAGTTATTCGGCAGGAGTCTCCAGAGAATAATGATAATTACGATGATCTACAGTCTGCCCTCCAAAAGTTGCTAGATGAGTATAGAGTCCCAACCAGCACTTTAAAAAAAGCTGATGCCTCATTTGACCAGAAAGCGCTGAACGATGATCACGGCATCGATACTAATACCACGACGACTGCACAAGAAGACTTTGAAAAAGAAATAGACACTGACGAAGAAGGGCGCGAAAACCTTGGAGAAGACGACACGTCTAAGGTCCGCAGAGCACATCCACGTAAGCGTCGCATAGCCCCTCACGGCGCAAAACCGTCGAAACATTCGCAAGCCTTAGAGCGTGCGCCCACAATTGAAGTCATTCACGAACAAGACGCTATTGCTGAAAAGGAAATGAAGGGTCGTGCCGGTCGCTTCTATCAAGAAACGCAGACCATTTATGTAAACGGCACCTATCCAATTATTGAACGTATGGCTTACGATTTAGACAAGGAGCTTCGGAATGCTGAAGAACCTGAAGTTGCCCGCCGCATAGCTAGAGACACTGCGATAAAGTCAATGGCTTTCAGAGTAGGAAAAACCGTGTGTTTCGCGATTGCTAAACGACTGTCTGATGATTGGAGTGATGATGCTCTTGAGAAAGCTACATCCCCTGAGTCCTTGTCTATGGCTGCCGACGCATATCGTGCTGACCTATCAGAGGCAAAGAGATGGGCTAAAGAATCGTTGAAGCTGGAATCGGTTGAGCAGGTTGTTGCGGCCTAATTTTTTCAACTCTGGTAGTGCCGATATCTGATATTTTATGGTGTTTATATGAGTGGAGCGGTCTCACACTTAACCGCACAAGTACAGCGTCACTACTCTAGTGCATTTCTAAGGCTCGAAAAAATTTAAAAGGTTGTGAGGATCAAGCGCAACAAGTACTCTCATGGGTGACGAAATTAGACGTCTATTTGGGGGAAGTCGTGAGGTGCATTGGGCTAAAATGGTGAATTCAGAGGTCTTGAAATGAGTGTAACCCATCCACAGGGGATGGAATGGGTTGCTAAAACGATAGGTGATCAAACCTTTGATCTGTCGCATATGCATCCATTTTTATTCAATTTTGTTGTACCTGCGAAAGGAAAAAACCCCGAGAGAATTTATCGTGTCAATGTCGAGTTCTCGATGCATTGCTTCACGCGTGGCAAACGGGTTGGTGAAGTCATTGCTCCTGAATTGTTATATGCAGACAATAGAGAAGAGCGAGTTTTTGATGTTCCTCGATATAATCTCTCGCGTGGACTCGTTGATATTATTCGGGATGTTGGCGCTAGGAAGTTGTTTTTTGCGAAGAATGCTAATTTCTTCACGGTCGAAGTTGTCACTCAAGGCGGAGAGACACAAGAATACACTATATTTTTCACGGTGTCGCGTGCTGGCAAAAAAGGTCGGTTAAATCTGTACGTTCAATCAGCTTATATTCCCGATGGCATCCCTCGGCCACAAAGACGTAAACCTATCAAATTTCAATTCATCGCCTACAAGACCATGGCCAAGGAAGAAATTAAACCACCTAGGTAAGGATATTGCTTATATTAAGAAAGTACAAAGGCCCCGGTTTTACCCGGAGCCTTTGCTAAATCGGCAACCTCTTGGTTATCCCACACTCGGGTGCGGACCTCTCACGAGGCGGGCCGACACGTAGTGCCGTTTATGTGTCTAAGCAATATATAGGCTAAAACTGTTAAAAATGCAAGAAAGTCTTTCCAGTTATATCTCACGGTTAGCATATTACTAAAGAACAGTACCTTGTTTCTCTGCCACACAGTGAGGAGAGGCAAATCAACAAGCATACAGCTAAAGCATACTTGTAAGAGGCGAAAGACCTTAGCGTTTGCTTAGTCAACTCACGGCCCCATCTATGTTTGATAACAAATAACGATAAACTTATCGTCTTCCGTGTGCCACACAAATAGGCAGAAATATTGCATAACAAACGGCTTGCGCGAGTTTTTAAGCTATTGTATTTCTTCGATTATCAGAAGAAATCTCATTCTTCTCGGCCGCACCAAATATTTCTCCTTTTAAAATTATAAGTTACTGAAAAACAACAGTTTTTTGACCTAAAAGGCTTGCGGCTGAAGCCTACGCCTTGATTTGGTGTAACAAATAGTGTAACAAACATACTAAGATTGCCCTATTATGCGCGACGAAAACAGGTACCTCCAGCTACGAAATGACGGTCGTTGGCACTATGTGCGGCGTGTGCTCGGCAAGTATCGTGAGTTTGATCAGCGCACGTTTATACGCAAAGGCTTGGATACGAAATCAGTCGATGTGGCGAGGGCTCGCCGTGATCTCTTCGTAGAAGCGGACAATTTATATTGGGCCAGTCTTTAGAGCGCCGCGGATGGAGCTGGGGCTGAGAGTTTGAATGCCTTGCAAACCAGCCAAGCTTACAGACGCTATGAAGCTGCTAAGCGCAGGGCTATGGCGAAAGGGTTCATTTACACGCCCAATGCTGACCTGCTCGAATACCCTGACATCACTGAACTCGTTTCACGAATAAAGACACTCCCTGAGAAAAGCCTCCCACAAAAACGTGAAGCAGAGGCCGTATTGTGTATTGTACCGAAACCTTCTGTTCCCATCTTTACCGCTTTTGAAATCTGTTGCGGCCAAATTGCTGTGAGTGAACAGATAGGCAAATCGGACGCTCAAAAGTAGTCATGGCATAAAGTGAAACTGCGGGCCGTGAATAATTTCATTACTATAGTAGGTGATCTTCCAATGGACGCCATCACACGTGAGCACGCCAGAGAGTATTATAACTGGTGGGCGGGACGTCTTATTCCGCAAGGGAATAAGAAAGCGCTGACAACGAATAGTGCTAACCGTAACCTAGGTAATATCAGAAAGCTCTATCGAGAATATTGGGAATTTGAAGATGACGAGATGAGGGAGAACCCCTTTCGTAACTTAAGTTTTGCAAAGCATAAGCTAAAGGTCATTCCTCACTTTGAGGATGACTGGATTAGATCAAGGTTTCTTAGTCCAACAATATTCAAAGGCCTGAATGCTGAAGCTATTTTGCTTGTTTACGCTATGATTGAAACGGGCTGCCGACCGAGCGAATTGTCAAATCTCATATCCGAAAATATCGTGCTTAATAATGATATCCCTCACTTGCGTATTCGTCCTCAAAATGACCGTCAGTTAAAATCGAAGGCTTCGGTGCGTGAAGTGCCACTCATCGGCGTATCACTGGAGGCAATGAAACGAGCCCCGAACGGATTTCCAAATTACATGGATAAAGGAAATCTTCTCTCTGCATCCCTTATGAAAGCTTTCAGAAGCCGTGAGCTATTTCCTAGCAAAGACCATCGAATATACTCGTTCAGGCACTCGTTCGAAAAAAGGATGTTGGAGGCTGGTCTAGACTACGGGCTGCGATGCCTTTTGATGGGACATCAAAACTCTCGCCCGAGTTATGGGGACGGTGGATCTATGACTTATCGAAGAGATGAGCTTTTAAAAATTGTTCACCCGGTTCCAAAGTAATTTGAAATCGACTTGGCTGCTGTAATCTGATGTAAATCTGCCTCGTGCTAGATAATTTAGCTCACTTCAGCTTGGGGGCTAAGCAGACATCCCGCGAGTGTCCTTGATGCGGTAAATTTGAGCCAGTCACGAAGCAAGCCTTATTCATTGGCATTTCATTGTCCCTGTCGCGCCGCCGTGTATAATTCAGAGACGATCTCATTTATGTACTCACTGAACTGACCCGCATTGCTGAGCTATTTATAGCGCATGCTCGATGTGTTTCTGTTCTTGGACTTATGGAATTAGAGGACAAATTTATAGAGTTTTAAAGGGCTTGGCCTCACCGTTAATGATGCGTTTCATGTGAAATACGGTCTGGTTCAAGCCGCCGGTCTGGTCTGAATCGTGGGAGGTTTATTTGGCAAGGTAATGGTGACAGCGGTGCCCTTTCCGAGCATGCTCTGAACCAATAACGTTCCGCCATGTAATTCAATGAGTGATTTAGAAAGCGCAAGGCCAAGCCCTGTGCCTTCTTTTGTTTTTGAGTATTCAGATTCAACTTGCGCAAAGGGCTGGGCAAGCCGCCCAATGTCAGCTTGCGAAATACCAATGCCGCTATCGGCGACGCGAATGGTCAAGCCTGTTGAATAAGCTTGCGTGGAGACGACAATTCTACCGCCTTCCGGCGTGAATTTTATGGCATTTGTCAGAAGATTAAGGAGAACTTGTTTGACCGCACGGGGATCCGCTTCAATCTGGGGTAAAGCGGCAGAGTTATAAATGAGCTGCAGATGCCCCTCCTCGGCCCGGCCTCTTAACATACGAATGACTTGAGAGATCAGCGTGTCAGTCTGAATAGGTTCGGCATGTAAATTCATTTTACCTGCCTCAATTTTTGACAAATCTAGGATGTCGTTGATGATAGACAACAAATGTTGCCCGGAAAATAAAATATCGTTTGCAAACTCCTTGTACCGAGGATCACCTAACGGACCGAACAGCTCGCGCTGCATAATATCTGAAAACCCATTGATGGCATTGAGCGGCGTG